>WNGI01016094.1_pt1 | contig 14121 bp, 13 predicted proteins | sample 5400621 | NCBI WGS metagenome assembly WNGI01 (sample SAMN13153374, study PRJNA577476) | soil metagenome | isolation source: 20 cm soil or saprolite under Garry oak tree replicate 1 | place: USA:California | collected 2016-06-15
CGTTTGCTCCAGGCGTTCGAAGAACAGCGTTCGATTCGGCAGACCGGTCAACACGTCGTTTTCCGCTCGGCTTCGAAGCTGCGCCTCGATCAACTTTCGTTGCGTGATGTCGCGTCCCGTGACCGAGACGCCGTCGCCCAGCTTGACAGCCTGATGCGCGACCCACGTCGCCGCGACATTGCCGGCCGTGCGGAACTCTTCCGACAGTGAGTCGCCGGTTGCGACGATGCGCCGGTACCGCTCGATGAAGAACTGCGCGTGCTCGGGCGGAAGAATCTCACTCAATTTCTTGCCGATGACTTCCTCGGTCGCCCTACCGGTCAGCACTTCGCCGCTCGCATTCTTGTAGTCGATTTGGAAGTCGACGACTACATTTCGCGAATCGCGCACCGCGCTCATGATGAAGTAAGCGTCCAGGCTCGACTCCGCGGCCGCTTTGAATTGCTGCGCAACACGCGCGGCTTCCTCGCGCGACTTCTTCAAGGCGTCGGTCAACGGAGTCAGTTGCCGTCGCATCAACAAGACGCCGCCTACCACGAGGACGAACAACAGCAACATCGCATAGCCGAAGCGATTGCCCAGCGGTTGGTTGAGTTCGGCGGCGTCGATCTTGATCACCATGCCGAGGCCGGTGAATCCGACCGGGCCATACGCCGCCATGACGCGATGATTCAGATAATCGAGCGTTTCGACGACGCCGGTCTCGAAGTCGATCGCGTGGCTCATCGGCAGCGGTCGTCCGTTGACCTGCCGCGGAATATGCGTCGGCTGCGGATTGGATCGCAGCGGAAAGCACCGCAGCCCGTCGCCTTCCGCCGCGCACAGCGCCATCGTTCCCGTATCGCCCCACGAATCGGCCTGAAGCTGAAGCCGTCCGAGTTCCGGAAGAGGGTCCTCCGCCACCGCGAATCCAACCGGCCCGGTCTCGTTGCGGATCGGCATGCGCGTCCGCAAAAAGTAGCCGTCATCGAAAATCAGTTCCGTCGAATACGGACCGACGAGAGGCACCGCGAGTGCCGGATTGCCGATGAATAAGCCGGACGAAATCGGGGCGTAACCGTCGATCTCGTAACGCCAGCCAGAGAACCCGTTTTTGGTGAGCGCGTCCGCCGACACTCTGAGCGCGTCCCGTGCCTTGGCTAAGTCGCGCGCGCTCCGCGCCGATGAGACCATTTGGATGAGCGTCGGACGATTCGCTGCCAGACTGACCTGCTGGACATGCTCGCGGATCGCGTATTCGAGGAACGCCCGCCGTTCACGCAACGACCGTTCGAGATTTCCGTGCACGACATTTTGATATTCGTACTGCGCCAATGCGAACGTTGCGACGCCTGCGGCGACGGCGATCAGCGAAAGCACCCAGATTGCCGTCAGATGGATCCGGCGACGTTCATCGATTGGATCTTTGCGCGCCTGCTCGCGCGCTCGCAATAAAAGCGCGCGCCACAACGCGAACCCAAGCAATGTAAAAGCGAGCGCGGCCTGCGGCGGGAGTGGCGTACTGCTCGGCCAGCTGACTAGGAATTCAACACCGAGCACATAACCTGCAAGCGATGTCGCGCCGAGCGCGCCGCCGATCGTCGCCAGCGCTGCGAGCGCAAACGTGATGCGCCGATTGGCCGCGAATGGAAGGCCGGCGATCGCGGCGCCAAGCAGCAGAAGGCAAGCGCAGCACGTTGGCGACGGTCTCCCCGGGGTCATGCCGCTGATCCCCAGACTGCGGTGAAGGGTTGGGAGATCGATTCCGAGGTTTTGGCCAAGCACCCATTCGATGACTGCAGTCGCGCTCGTCACGGCCATCAGAGCGCCCACTGCCGGCAGTGCCTTTGGAAACGCCGCTCCGCTTCCTTCGAGGACCAACGCCGCACCGCCAACCATGATGCACAAAGCCACGGGCAATACCATCGGGGCGGCGGCGTGAAAAGGCTGCAAGAGTCCGCCAACGGCGAAGGCGTAGCCGAGCATCGCCACACCGCCAATCAGCGCAGCTAGGGCACCCGCTAAAATGACTGCGGCGTCGGCACGAGTCTTCATGTTGATCAAAGGACGCCTCCGTCCAGTTGCGGACGGATGGGCGAAGCGCGGCCACCATTGCCCCGCAACGACAGCTCAAGCAGCGAGCAGCGCAGCAAAGATGATCACTTTGCCTAGAGCGGCAAGGTTTATGCCAATCTTTCTCTGATCCGCGAACGTGTACCGTTTGTCGCGCACAAGTCGGCGACGTAATAGTCCGACGACGCTTTCGGGAATATTCGCGTTGACAGTGCGACGTCACGTCACCGTAGAGTTCGCGGATGCATACCCGGCACGCCCACGTTCCCACGAAGGCGGTGCTTCTCATCGTAGGCTCGGTGCTGTGCTTCACGCTGCTCGATACGATCGTCAAGCACCTTGCGCCGCGTTACCCGATTCCGCTGCTGGTGTGGGCGCGGCTCACTTTTCAAGCGGTTGCAATGGTGCTCTGGCTCGGACCGACGATGAAGCTCGACCTGCTGCGGACGCCTCGCGTCGGCATGCAGTTGGCGCGCGGCATTCTGATCGTCGGATCGTCGTTCCTGTTCATGAGCGCGCTCAAGTACCTTCCGCTCGCCGAGGCGACCGCGATCAGCTATTCGTCGCCGGTGCTGGTGGTGTTGATGGCGGTGCTGTTCCTCGATGAACAGATGAGCGGACCGAGGATCGCCTTCGTCGTCGCCGGAATATCCGGGATGCTGATGATCGTTCGTCCGGGCGCGGATATTTTCCACGGCGCGACATTGCTCGCGCTGTCGGCGGCTTGTCTCTATGCCACCTATCAGATCCTGACGCGCAAGGTCGCCGCGGAAGACTCGCGCGTGACGTTGTTCTACCCCGGGCTCGTCGGTGCCGTGGTGATGACCGCAATATTGCCGTTTGTCGACATCAAGACGGAGATGCCCTTCACCGACATCGCGCTCGTGTGCGCCGCAGGTCTCCTCGGAACGCTCGGTCACTTTCTCTTCATCCTCGCGTTTCAGCGCGGACCGGCTTCGGCGCTCATTCCGTTCACGTATATGCAGCTGGTGTGGGCGACGCTCATTGGCTGGTTCGTGTTTCAGGATTTTCCCGACGGGTGGGCATTGATGGGCATGGCGGTGATCGCGATAAGCGGGCTCTTGATTGCGTTGTACGAACGCCGCACCAGGCCTTTGCCCACAGCAGCGCTCGGCGCGGTCGATCCCGCAGCCGACTAAGTCGAATTTGCGCACAAGGGCGCCAGCGCGGCGGCGTAGCGGCAAACGTGGAGGTCCCTCACGCTTCCGCCAACTTGTTATTGTTCGATCTTTCCAATGGAGGATCGATACATGGCGACGACTCATCCGCGAATCGGCTTCATCGGCGTCGGGTTGATGGGGCACGGCATCGCAAAAAATCTGGTGACGAAAGGATTCCCGCTCACGGTGCGTGCCCACCGCAACCGAGTGCCGGTCGAAGATCTGATCGCGAAAGGCGCCAAAGAAGCGACAAGCAACGCCGAGCTCGCGCGAGACGCCGATATCGTGTTTCTTTGCGTGACCGGCGCCCCGCAAGTGGAGGAGGCGGTCTTTGGCGCAGACGGCCTCGCCAAGGCCGCACGCAAAGGTCTGACGATCATCGACACGTCGACCAGTGAGCCCGCGACGACGACAAAGATGCGGGAAGCGCTGGCGCCGCTCGGCGTGCGATTCATCGATGCGCCGCTTGCCCGAACGCCTGTTGAAGCCGAGCAGGGACGACTCAACATCATGGTGGGCGCCGACGATGCGACGTTCGCCGAACTGAAGCCGGTGTTTGCGGCGTTCTGCGAGAACATCGTCCATGCCGGTCCTGCGGGTCACGGCATCATCCTCAAGCTCATCAATAACTTCCTTGCGCAGGCGATTTGCACGGCGATCGCTGAAGCGTGCGCCGCGGCGGCCAAGTCCGGAGTGTCGATTCGCAAGCTGCATGAATTGATTTCGGCGGGTGCCGTTAATTCCGGTCTGTTCCAGATGCTCGTCGGCAAGATGCTCGAAAGCGGCGACTTATCGGGACTTAAATTCACGCTGTCGAATGCCGCAAAGGATCTTCGCTATTACACGCACTTCACCGAATCGATGATGCTGCCTTCGACGATCGGCGAAGCGGTGCACCAAAGTCTCGTGACCGCGAACGCGCTGGGCTTCGGCGACAAATATGTCGCGTCACTGATCGAAGTGCAGGAGAAGCTGGCCGGCGTCGCGATCGTTCCGCGCTAGGCCAACGGAAGCATTCGACGATGTCGGTCTCCGAATACGCGGACTACCTCGAGTTCGCTTGCTCCGTCGCGACGGCCGCAGGCGCGGCGATCCTGCCGCATTTCAGGCAGTCGATCGACGTCGAGGACAAGGGCGGCAAAGCCGACTACGACCCGGTAACCCAAGCCGATCGACTCGCAGAGGCATTCATTCGAGGCGCGATCGAGCAAGCCTATCCGGCCCATGGCATTTTCGGCGAAGAGCACGGGCGCACTCACGGCACTTCGGCGCTGACTTGGGTGATTGATCCGATCGACGGCACGCGGAGCTTCATTCTCGGGCAACTGCATTGGGGCACGCTGATCGCGTTGCATGACGGGGAACGCCCGGTCGTGGGCGTCATGCATCAACCGTTTGTCGGTGAAACGTTCGCGGCTGCGATTGGCGCTCTCCCGCAGTGGCGACGCGGCAGCGAGCGGCGCGCGCTGAAGACCCGTCCATGCGCGCGGATCGAGGACGCGGTCATTGCCACCACCGATCCGCGCCATTTCGACGTCGCCGAAAAATTGCGCGTCTATCGGAGCGTGACCGACGGCGCGCGGCTGATTCGCTACGGCGGCGATTGTTATTGCTACACGCTGCTCGCGATGGGGATGGTCGACATCGTCATCGAGACAGGACTCGAGCCCTACGATGTTCAGGCGCTGATTCCAATCGTCGAAACCGCGGGCGGCCGTATCACCGATTGGCATGGCGGTTCAGCCGACGGTGGCGGCAATGTGCTGGCCTGCGGCGATCCGGCATTGCACGCAGACCTATTGCGCCGGATCGCGCGCGGGTGAAGCTGCTGATCCTCGGCGGAACGCGTTTTCTCGGTCGCCACATCGTCGACGCCGCGCTGGTTCGCGGGCACGCGGTCACGATCTTTACGCGTGGACAAAATCCGCCGCCGTGGAGCGGTCAAGTCGAAGCGCTTACGGGCAATCGTGACCCGCGTATCGCGCCCGGGCTCGCCGCTTTGGACCATGGCGCGTGGGACGCCGTCGTCGACACCAGCGGATATGTGCCGCGGATCGTCGATGCTTCCGCATCGCTTCTCGCCGGTCGTGCGACGCGCTATTTGTTCGTCTCGTCGATCTCCGTATACGCGAGCGCCAGCCTTCCCGGCCAAGACGAAGGGGCGCCGGTTTTGCTGCCGGTCGATCGCAACAACGAGGACATCCCCAAGAATTATGGCGCGCTCAAGGCGTCATGCGAAAGTGTCGTCGCGCAATACTTCGCCGCCGCAGCGACGACTGTGCGCCCTGGGTTGATCGTCGGACCGTTCGATCCAACGGACCGCTTTGCGTATTGGGTCGCCCGGTTTATTCATCCCGCGCTGCTTGGTTCCCGGCCTCAATGCGCGGTGGTTCCCGCCCCGCCGAACCGGCCGATTCAAGTCGTCGACGCTCGCGATCTTGCGCGCTGGATGATCGAATTGCTCGAGAACGATATCGGCGGAACGTTCAACGCGAGCAGCCCCGCAGGGCGATGGACGGTGGGCGATCTGATCGACGCGCTTGTCGACGCATCGCCATCACCTCCCGAGCCCGCATGGACCGACGAAACCGCGCTTCACGCCCACGGCGTCAAACCATGGACCGGATTGCCGTTGTGGGTGCCATCGGACGATTCGGACCACGCCGGCTTCATGTCCTTCGACTGCTCAAAGGCGGCGCGTACGGGGCTTACTGTGCGGCTGTTGGCGCAGACGGTCGACGACACCGCGGCGTGGCTCATCGCGCGCGACAATGCCGGCGCTTGGAAGAACGTGCTCACGGCCGACGTGGAACGCGCAATTCTGGACGACATTTGCGCCGGGGATATTCGCTACCATCGCGGCGTCTAAGGATCGGAGGCCAAAAAAATGAAACCCGCTCAATCCGGCGACTTGTGGGACAACCCGCTTGGCACCGACGGCTTCGAATTCATCGAATACGCGGCGCCCGATCCGGCGGCGCTCGGGCGTCTGTTCGAGCAGATGGGGTTCTCCGCGGTCGCGAAGCACCGGTCGAAGAATGTGCTGTTGTATCGGCAAGGCGACGTCAACTTCATCGTCAATGCCGAGCCGAATTCGTTCGCGCAATCGTTCGCGCGCGTGCATGGTCCGTCGATCTGCGCAATTGCATTCCGGGTGCGCGATGCCGCCTATGCTTATCGAACCTGCGTCGAGAACGGCGCGTGGGGAGTGGAGAGCCATCCCGGGCCGATGGAGCTCAATATTCCGGCGATCAAAGGGATCGGCGACTCGTTGATCTATCTGGTCGACCGATATCCTGAGTCACGCGCCGATGTCACCGCCGGCGTGTCGATCTACGACGTCGATTTCATCCCGCTGTCGGAGGTCGATCGGCATCCGGCGGGTGCCGGCCTCACCCATATCGATCATTTGACGCATAACGTCCATCGCGGCCGAATGGACGAATGGGCCAGCTTTTACGAGCGCCTGTTCAACTTCCGCGAGGTTCGCTATTTCGACATCGAAGGCAAGTTGACCGGACTCAAATCAAAGGCAATGACGAGTCCCTGCGGCAAGATCCGCATTCCGATCAACGAGAGCGCCGACGACAAGAGCCAAATTCAGGAATATCTGATCGATTATCGCGGCGAAGGCATTCAGCACGTCGCGTTGGCGACCGACGACATCTATGCCACCGTCGAAGCGCTCCGCGCAGCAAACGTCGCGTTCCAGGAAACGCCGGAGACGTATTATGAAGCGCTGCCCGCACGGCTGCCTGGGCGGCTCGCGCGCGACCGGATCCTGATCGACGGTGCGCCGGCGCAGGACGAAATCCTGCTGCAGATTTTCACGCGGACCGTCATCGGGCCGATTTTTTTTGAGATCATCCAGCGCAAAGGCGCGCAGGGATTCGGTGAAGGCAACTTCCGCGCGCTGTTCGAGTCCATTGAACTCGACCAGATAAGACGGGGCGTACTGCCCAGCCCGTGAGTGAATCGAGCGCGACCACGCCGGTCTCGCATCGTTGGCATGGTTGAAAACGGGCCGCGGCGTGCCCAAATGCACTGAATCGGTTGATCGTGCGGGTGCACAAAGTCGCCGAAAGTGGTACGATTCACCGCTGGACTCTCTGAAGTAGGTTTGTGCTCACTCCGCTTGGATTCTCGCTCCTGCGCCAGCTTTCGGATGGCGCCTTCCACTCCGGCGAAGATCTCGCCGCGACGGTCGGGTTGACGCGCGCCCGCGTCTCGCAACTTTTGAAGCAGGCCGAGACCGCGGGGCTTTCGCTCGAGCGCGTCCGTGGGCGGGGTTACCGGTTGCTGGCAACCCCCGATTTTCTGGGCGCGGACGAGGTCCGGACGGCGCTAGAAGTTTTGGGCTTCGAGGTCGCGCCGGCCGATGCTCGACCGATTCTTTTGGCCGCCAACGACGACGACATCGCGTTGCCGGCATCTGCGCCACCCGGCATTCCCACCCGCCCTCCCATTGTGGTCGAGATCGTCGACCAGCTCGATTCGACGTCAAGCGAGCTGTTGCGACGCGCCACCCGCCGTGACATCCATGGGGCCTTGCTGGCCGCGGAATGGCAATCGGCCGGTCGCGGTCGTCGTGGCCGCGTATGGTCGGCGGTGGCAGGGGGCAGTCTTACTTTTTCGCTCGGCTGGCGCTACGAGCAGGGCGCCGGCTTTATGGCGGGGCTTTCGCTTGCCGTCGGCGTGGCGATCGTCCATGCGCTGGAGGCGGAAGGGCTCGCTGGCGTCGAGCTCAAGTGGCCGAACGACCTCATCTACCGCCATCTCAAGGTTGGCGGCATCCTTGTCGAATTGAACGGCGACGCACTCGGCCCTTCGACGGTTGTCGTCGGTGTCGGCCTCAATGTGCGCTTGCCGATGTCGATCAAGCGGGACATCGCGCAGCCGGTTAGCGACCTGACGGCGGTCGCAGGCCGCGGGGCACCGCCGATTGACCGCAATCGCTTGCTTGCGCGGCTCACCGCCGAGCTGGCCCGTGCACTTGCCACGTACGGCGAACACGGCTTCGCGCCGTTTGCCGTCGAGTGGCAGCGCCGGCACGCCTATCAGGGCAAAGCGGTCAAACTTCTGCTTCCCGACGGCGTCAGTGTCAAGGGAACAGTCGCCGGCGTCGATGGCACCGGTGCACTGGTCCTCGCCGATGGCCCGCGACGCGTGCGGTTTCTTGCGGGCGAAATTTCGCTGCGACGCGCGTAACACAGGATCGTCCCGCACGGAGCCCTTTCACGCGATCGTGCGGGCGTCGGGCTCATGATTCTGGTCATCGATTCGGGCAACAGCCGCATGAAGTGGGGCTTGTACGGTCCGCGCGGCTGGCTCGGTCATGGCGTCGTCTCCAATGCAGAGCTCGCGACACTCGCGCTACGCGACTGGCAGAACCTGCCGCGGCCTTCGCGCGCCGTCGGCGTCAATGTCGCCGGTGAAGCGGCGCGGGTGCGCGTCGAAGGCCAGCTCGCGCGCTGGCGTTTGCCGATCGAGTGGCTGACGGCGACTCCCGAAGCCGCCGGCGTGACCAATCATTACGCCAAACCGGCGCAGCTTGGTGCCGATCGCTGGGCCTCGCTCGTCGCGGCGCGCAGACGCGCAGTCGAAAGTGACGTCTTCCCACCGCCATGCGTCGTGATCAACGCGGGCACTGCCGTGACGATCGACGCATTGGATTCCGACGGCGTCTTTCACGGCGGCATCATTCTTCCCGGACTGCGGCTGATGCTGCAGTCGCTCGCCGATCGGGCATCGGCGCTCAAGATGCCGCCGGGTGAATTTCACGACTTTCCGACAAACACGGCCGACGCGCTGTACTCAGGTGTAATGCAGGCGATCTGCGGCGCGATCGAGCAGATGCGCGCGAAGCTCGGCCATGACGAGGTCAGCGTGAAATGCTACATCGCGGGTGGCGCTGCAATAGAAATCGCGCCGCATTTGGCCGGGCCGGTGGAGGTCGTGGATAATCTCGTTCTTGAAGGTGTCCTCGTGCTCGCAGCATGACATTTGAGGGAAGGCGCGATACGGCGTCGATTGCATGCGCATCGTTGTCCTGCTCCTCCTCATCGCCAATCTGACGTTCTTCGCCTACACCCGTCTCGACAACGCGAGCCGTGGCGAGAGCGCCCGTCTAAAGCAGCAGATTCAACCCGACAAGATCAAGTTGTTGACGCCGCCGCAAGTCGCCGCGCTCGGGCCGGCCAAGATGGCGGCACTCGCCGACGTTTGCATCGAGTGGGGACCGTTCTCGGAGGTCGAGCGCGCGAAGGCGATGGCCGATCTCGAGCCTCTGCAACTGGGCCGCCTGCTGTCGCAGCGGCGCGTCGACGTGTCGCGCCCAAGTCTTAGCACGCCGCGCGTCGAGAGCCAGACGATCCTGGTGGTGCGCGACCCGCAGCAAGGCGTCGTCGCGCGCTTCAAGGAGTTGCAGACACAGTATTCGGGCAGCGATGTTCGGGTCGGTGCATGTCCAACGGCGAGCTGATCCGGCACGCGGTCACCGCCGCGGAGATCGCGCTAGCGCGCGTGCTGTTCGAGGAATATGCGTCATCAATCCGCGTCGATCTGTGCTTTCAGAACTTCAGCGCAGAATTGGCAACGCTGCCCGGTGCGTACGCGCGACCGCGCGGCGCGTTGTTGCTGGCTGGCACCGCTTTGCATCCTCGCGGCTGCGTCGCGCTACGGCCGTTGCCCGATGGCGATCCGCTGATCGGCGAAGTGAAACGTCTCTACGTTCGTGCGGATGCGCGCGGCAGCGGCTTGGGGCGCGCGCTCGTGCTGCGGATACTCGCCGAGGCTTCCGCGATTGGCTACCGCGAGCTGAAACTCGACACGCTGCCGACGATGGCCGCGGCGCGCGCGCTGTACGCTTCGCTCGGCTTTCGTGAGTGTGCGCCGTACTATCGCAACCCGTTGGACGGCGTCGTTTACATGTCGCTTGCAATCCCTTGTTCTTGACCCACGCCGAGAGCGCCGCGATCGCGGCGCGCATTGCGCAGGTCGAAGCACACACCGGCACCGAACTCGTCACGGCCATTATCGGCCGATCGGATGCCTATCCGGAGCTCGTGTGGAAAGCATTTGCGCTCGGTGTCGCGATCACCGCGCTCGCGGTCGTTGTGCTCGACGTCGTGCGTCCCGATTGGATGTCGGCGTATGCGGTGTGGTCGAACGTCACGCCGATTCTCGGTGTAGGTGCAGCGAACGCAATTCTCGCGCTCGTTCTGCCGCCGTATGCGCGCCTGTACTTGAATCGCGTTCGCTGCCTCGGCGAAGTAAAGCAATGCGCGCAAGCGATGTTCCTCGAGCGACAGCTGTTCAAGACGCACGCGCGTAACGGCGTCCTGTTGTTTGCGAGCATGTTCGAACGGCGCGTCGAGTCGCTGGCGGATGTCGCGTTTCACGGCCGCGTGGACGAGCACGAATGGCGGACGGTGATCGATGCGATGACGCCGTTGCTCGCCGCCGCAAGGCCTGCTGAAGCGTTGACGTGTGGCATCGAACGCGTTGAGGCGCTTCTTTCCGCCAAGGGATTTTTTGCGACCGGCCGCCGCAATGAGCTGCCCGACCGTCCTGTCGATGAGGGCACGGCATGAGCGGCCGCGTCGTCATCGCGAGCGCGCGCCGCTTTGTCATCCTGAGCAGGGCGAAGGATCTGCTGTTGCATTGGCCGCTCCTTTTTACTTTCGCAGCGACGGCGGCGTTTTCTGCAACGGATATCCCGTACCTAAGCGGACGCGTCGTCGACAACGCAGAGATCCTCAAAGCGGATACGCGCAGTTCGCTCACGGAGAAGCTCAAAGCGCACGAGCAGAAGACGACCGATCAAATCGCGGTGTTGACCGTTCCGACGATCGGTGACGACAGCATCGAGGAATATGCGACGCGCGTGTTCGATGCCTGGAAGCTCGGTCAGAAGGGCAAGGACAACGGCGTGCTGCTCGTGGTCGCATCCAAAGACCGCAAGCTGCGGATCGAAGTCGGCTACGGGCTCGAAGGGACGCTGACCGACGTTGCGTCGAGCCGCATCATTCGCAATGTGATCACGCCCGCGTTCAAGGCTGGCGATTTCGACAAGGGCGTGAGCGATGGCGTCGACGCGATCATCGGCACGCTCGAAGGAAGTCCCGATGTCGCGAAGCTCGCCAACGTCGGTTCATCGCGTGAGTCAAGCAACCAAGGCTTTCCGATGAACATCAATGACCCGAGCCTGCCGCCGTGGCCGCTTCGCATTCTGCTCGGCTGCTTTATTTTCGGCATCATTGGGCTCTTCACGTTCATGGGCATCGTGACACCGGGCATGGGCTGGTTTCTCTATTTCTTCCTGATTCCATTCTGGGCGATGTTCCCGATCATCGTCCTCGGCGTGCGCGGCGCGCTCGTCCTCCTCGGAACGTATGTAATCGGCTTTCCGATTGCGAAGCTTATCGTGTCGCACTCCGGCTGGTATGAGAAGGCACGGCAGGAGATGAAAACGAAGGGGACCGCCACGATCGGCGGCATGGTGATGAGCAGCGGATCCGGATCGGGCGGCTCGTCATCCGGCGGAGGCGGCGGGTTTTCGGGTGGCGGCGGAAGCTCGGGTGGCGGTGGTTCGTCCGGAAGCTGGTAGCGCGCTAAGCTCGTGCAGCGACCGAGATTCTCCTATGGTGACGTCGCGAAAGCCCGCATCGAGCAGCAGCGCGGTGATGTCGTCCGGCGTGTACCACGTCACCGCTGCGTTTTCGTTTTCCTCGGCGATCAAGTCATGGCCGCGACGATGAACGTAACGCGATTCGATGCGGGCAAGCCGGGAATCCGGATACATCGTTGTCTCGGAACGGAGCGCGATACGCGAGCCATCGGCGAGCGTCGCCGAACGCACTTCGACGAGCGGCGCAGCGATCCGCTGCGCGCTTTCGGAGGGAACGTACATGTCGAGCAATAGCAACCCGGGCTCGACAAGGTGCGCACGGATGCGCAGCAACGCCGCATTAGCCCGATCGACGGCGAGCGATTGGAACGAACCGCAGGCAATGAACGCGGCGCCATAGCGAAACGGTACGTTCAGCTCGCCGATGTCTTGGCGAAGCAGCGTCGCGCGTGCCGCGGTTGTGGATAGGCGCGCTTGGCATTCCGCAAGCATCGGCGCCGAGGCGTCGACGCCGTGTACGCTCATGCCGCCTTCGATCAGCGGCACAAGCAGGCGTCCGTTGCCGCACATCAGCTCGAGCGAGGTTCCCGCGGGCCGCAGATGGGCCCGATACCATGCGATCTCCGCGTCGCTCGCCCGCGGATTTTCGGCGTTTGCGAAGTGCGCATGGAGAGCGCCCGCGCCCAGACGATGTGCACCCACGCTTGCGGCTAAGTCTGCTCCCAGGGCAGACCTGCCTTGCGCCAGCCGCCGAGCGTACCGCGGTGGTGGCTCTCGTCGAGTGGCCCCTCGAAACCTTCGAGCACGTTGTAGACGTCCGCAAAGCCGGCTTTCTCGAGCTCGACGCCGGCCGCGACCGAACGTTGTCCGCTGCGGCAGATGAGCACGACGGGACGATCGGTGCTTTGCGTCACCTTCTTTACTTGTCCCACGAAGTGCGGGTTGATGTCCCAGTCGGGTCCGTCGTTCCATGAAACATGATGCGACGGCACCGGATGGCCGACGTACAGGTATTCGACTTCGCTGCGGCAATCGATCATCACCGCCTGCGGATTCTTCTGCAGAAATTCTTGCGCTTCCTTCGGTTTCAGATGTTTCATGACTGTCATTCCTCTAGGCCGAGTTAGCCGGGTCGATGACTGCACCGATTTCGGGTCGACATTCATTATGCGCCGGCGTTCTGTCGTAATGCCTTCGGGAGGTGCAGGAAATGCAACCCGACAATGTTAAAATTTGCGGTTCCGGCCCGCGCTTACAAGACGTTTCTCTTCCATGCAACCTGATCGCACCGCCGAGCTTTCGCGCCTTTTGCGCGAACGTATCCTGATCCTCGACGGCGCGTGGGGCACGATGATTCAGCAACGGAAGCTCGGCGAGGCCGATTTTCGCGGTCCGGCCGCCTGCGGACTCCACGACCACGGCGGCGATCTCAAGGGCAACAACGATATCCTCGTATTGACGCGTCCCGATGTCGTGCGCGACATTCACGATGCGTATTTCGAGGCAGGCGCCGACATCACCGAGACCAACACGTTCAGCTCGACGCGAATCGCGCAGTCCGATTACGGCCTCGAGCATCGCGTAGCCGAGATGAATCGCGCGGCGGCGCGCATCGCACGCGAATGCGCGGACCGGTGGACCGCGAGGACGCCCGACAAGCCGCGGTTCGTCGCGGGGTCGCTTGGGCCGACGAACCGCACCGCGTCGATCTCGCCCGACGTCAATGATCCATCTAAGCGCAATGTGACTTTCGATGAACTCGCGCAAGCGTATGGCGAGGCAATCGAGGCGCTCGCCGACGGCGGCGCCGACATTTTTCTGGTCGAGACGATCTTCGATACGCTGAACGCCAAGGCTGCGCTATTCGCGCTCGACGCGTATTTCGATCGCATGGGCCGGCGCTGGCCGGTGATCGTTTCGGGCACGATCACAGACGCGTCGGGTCGCACGTTGTCTGGCCAGACGCCCGAAGCGTTCTGGAATTCGATCCGGCATGTGCGTCCGCTCGCGGTCGGCTTGAACTGCGCACTCGGCGCGGCGTTGATGCGGCCGTACATCGAGGAAATTGCGCGGACCGCGGACGCGTTCGTGTCGTGTTATCCCAACGCGGGCTTGCCCAATCCGATGTCCGACACCGGCTACGACGAAACGCCGGAGGAAACTTCCCGCATGCTCGGGGATTTCGCGCAAAGCGGATTCGTCAATATCGTCGGCGGGTGCTGCGGCACGACGCCCGCGCATATCCGCGCAATCGCCGAT
>WNGI01011338.1_pt1 | contig 14119 bp, 17 predicted proteins | sample 5400621 | NCBI WGS metagenome assembly WNGI01 (sample SAMN13153374, study PRJNA577476) | soil metagenome | isolation source: 20 cm soil or saprolite under Garry oak tree replicate 1 | place: USA:California | collected 2016-06-15
TACCCGACGCCCCTTGCCGGACTATGGCGCCCCTAAGTTCAAGGAATAAAATGCGCCAGGAATCGACGAGAGCACTCCATTCGCGTTTCTCGCGATGAGCGGTTGTCCATTATGGCTTCTACGATTGTTGCCCGCCAATTGACTAAAGTTTTTCGGACCTACAACAAGAAAGAGGGCCTTGTTGGCGCCATAAAAGGCCTCGTTAGCCGGCAATACCAGTCCACTTACGCCGCCAATCAGGTGTCATTTTCAATCGCCGAGGGAGAGCTGGTCGGATTTCTTGGACCAAATGGAGCGGGAAAAACGACGGTACTGAAGATGCTTTCCGGCCTGCTGGTTCCAACGTCCGGATCGGCTTCCGTTCTAGGATTTACTCCTTGGGAGCGTAAAACGGAATTCAAGCGCCAGTTCAGTCTATTGTTGGGGCAAAAGAATTCTCTTTGGTGGGATCTACCGGCCAGTGAATCGCTCGAATTGAATCGGGTAATCTACCAGATCTCACCAACCCGCTTTCGACGAATCGTGGACGAACTGGTCGACCTTCTGAACGTCCGCGATAAGCTCAACGTGATGGTGCGCGAATTAAGCCTTGGGGAACGGATGAAACTGGAGTTGATCGCCGCCTTAATCCATCGGCCGAAGGTCTTGTTCTTGGACGAGCCAACGATCGGGCTTGATGTAATCAGCCAAAAAAACGTGCGGGACTTTCTGCTCCACTACAACGAACAGGAACGCGTCTCCACTATTCTGACCAGCCATTACATGCAGGACATCGAGAAGCTGTGCCGTCGGGTGATTATCATCGACCATGGCAAAGTGTTCTTCGATGGCGAATTTGCCGACATCATTGAAAGATTTGCCCGGCACAAGTTTCTTCGATTTACTTTCAATGGCGCACTCAATCGTCCTCCTCGCCTCGGGGATGTAGTTGAACAAACTGCTACCTCGCTAACCTTAAAAGTGGATCGCACCAAGGTAGCCGAGGTTTGCCGCGAACTCTTATCAAGCGGGAATGTTCAGGACTTTAGTGCCGAGGATGAGCCGCTGGAAGATATCATTCGGCAGTTATTCGAAAGCCACGAGGCGATCGAGCCGGCAGGCAAAGTCGCCTGATTGTCGAAGCCCGGATGGCGGAATGCGGAGTGTGAAGCCTGAAATTCGCAATTTGTGGCCAGGAGACCAGGCTACATCGCTACGCCGAGCCGGTCTTGAGATCGACAGCGGCCACTGGGCGCAACCAGAGCCGCATCGGCACCATCGATGATCGTTGAAAACCGTGCTTTTCAAAAAATGTGAGAGAAGGTTCGCTGATGCGGTCGGTGAGCAAAGTAATCCGTAGAAAATTCTTCTGCTTCGCGTAATCGATCACGTATTTCAACAGTTCACTCCCGAGACCTTGATCGCGAAAGTTCCGGTCAACGATGAGATCTTCCAGGAGGATCACGAAACCGCCCTCCGCGGTGCTAATGGTGAATAGCAGGTTAATCATTCCGATGATCTTGCTGGCGCTCCGTAACACAAAAATTCGGCCTCGGTTTGGTTGTTCGAGCAACAAGCGCAGACCCCGCATCTGGTTGTTGTAGTCTGGACGAAAGTCGGACTCCTGGGCAAACAGATCCATGAGCAGTTCCGTTAGGGAAGGCAGATCTTCAATCGTGGCCGGTTCTATGCGAGTCAATCCCAGCATGCCGGGAGTAACATGCCAAAGCAGAACGGTTTCTAAAAGCGGAAATCTACATTGCTGCGAAATCGGCGACCGACGTTCCCGGTTCCCCTCAATGCGCGTTTTCGATGGCCGTGGTCACAAAATCAGTGCCGGCGCCTCTTTCGCACGTGAATATACCCGTTCGCAACCCTCCGCCTTGGGCGGCTGGAGGGTGGCCGCGAATGGAAACGAATGTTCGGTCCTTTGCGCCGGACCGGCTCAAACAGCAGTTGTACAAGTAAGCGCGTTGGACGAAAATCTGCGGCACAATCGATTCAAAAGATTCTCCCGATGATTTTGGTCTTAATTGTTATCGTCAGCTATCTAATCGGTTCCATTCCCAGTGGCTATTTGGTGGCTAATTCCCAAGGAATAGACATTCGCCGACACGGAAGCAAAAATATCGGAGCAACGAACGTTCTCCGGGTAATGGGTAAGAAATGGGGTTATCTGGTTTTTTTCTGTGATGGGTTCAAGGGCTTCCTGGCCGTCCGCCTGGGCATTTTTCTTGGTACTCTTGGAGGCATTGAATCGTCAGTCGCGGGAGTAGTGGCCGCCATCGCCTGTATTCTTGGCCACAATTACACATTTTGGCTCGGCTTTAAGGGTGGCAAAGGGATCGCCACTTCTGGTGGCGTCGTGCTTGCTCTTTTTCCCTGGTTCATCGTTCTTATTGTTGCGCTGGTCTGGGTGGTAGTTTTTTATTTGAGTAGATACGTTTCGCTGGCTTCGATCTGCGCGGCGATTTCCTTGCCGGCGAGTCTAATTTTAATGAGCCCTTCGGTCGGCAGCAGTAATTTCTGGGTTCTTATTCTGTTCTCGATCCTCGCTGCCAGCCTGGCCGTAGGGAGACATCGCACGAATATCACTCGCCTTTTGAACGGCACCGAATCGCGGTTCGGGAAGAAAAAGTCGGAATCGTGAGTCAGAGATTGATGGGCCGAGGAACGGCGAAAAGTCTCGTTGGACCCAAACTCGTCCGCTTTTTGGATTGAAATGGCTGCCATTACCATTCTCGGCGGCGGTGGTTGGGGTACCGCCCTTTCGGGGCTACTCGCGGAGAAAGGCCATACGGTGACCCTCTGGGTCCGGCACTCGTTTACGGCCGACCTACTACGCAGGGAGAGAACTAACGAGCGTCATTTGCCAGGCGTCCTTCTGCCTTCCAACTTGCAAATCACTTCCTCCTTCGCGGAGATGTCGTCAGCCGATTATCTGCTTTGGGCCACTCCTTCAACAGCTCTCGGCGAAATCGCCCGTTCATTACTCGAGTCAAAGTATCTCACTAAAAATTCAGTAATGGTGTCGTGCGTGAAGGGTCTCGACCATCAGAGATACCGACGCATGACCGAGATTCTGGAGGACGTTTTTCCGGAAATATCAACGGCGGCCCTCTCCGGACCGAATCATGCCGAAGAAGTGGCACGTTCGATTCCGAGCGCGACCGTTATTGCGAGCCGAGAGCCGGAAATTGCCGAACACTTGCAATCAATACTCTCTACCAAAACCTTTCGCGTCTACACGAGCGCAGACGTTGTCGGAGTTGAGATTGGAGGGGCGCTGAAAAATATTTTCGCCCTAGGCGCGGGGCTCTGTGACGGCCTTGGCCTAGGCGATAACTCGAAGGCTGCGTTCGTCACAAGGTCCTTGGCCGAATTAATCCGCATCGGGACGGCTCTGGGAGGAAGGCGCGAAACTTTCCAAGGACTCAGTGGAGTAGGTGACCTGGTGGGGACCTGCTTCAGCCGGCACAGCCGCAATCGAGGGGTGGGCGAACGGCTCGCCAGAGGCGAGCCTTTAGATCACATTACTGAATCGATGGGTACCGTGGCGGAAGGAATCCCGACCACTCGAAGCGCCATTCACCTGGGTGAAAGATTAAGTGTGGAGACACCCATTATCCGCGAGATTCACTCGATCCTTTACGGATCGACCCCACCGGCGGAGGCTATGCAACGCCTCCTCGCACGAGACTTGCGTCCAGAGGAAGATTAGCCCGACCAATTCGAACGACGGAACGATCTTTGATGTCCGTTCTCAAGGTGAACTTGGCATTGAGCCGTCGGATATCTAATCAGACCACTCATTTGGTCTGCATCGTGAAGCCGATCAGCTGACTAAGCCGATCAGCTAGCCGCCGAGTCAGGTGAAGCATTCGAAAGGCGAATTGGCTTGCTTCGAGCACTTCTTTTGGATTCCTGAGTTTTCCGCCAATAAAGACGGGGGGAATACCCTCGTCTCTGCCATCAGAAATCATGCGGGCGGTAATCAGTGGAATCTGATAACGATCGCACACCGTTGCAATCGATCTCGATTCCATATCGACCGCCAGATTGAACTCCCCCAATCTCCGCTTTTCTGCCGGTCCGCTAACCTGTTCGACCGAACAAAAGGGGCCGATCGCATCAACTAGGCTACCAACCGGTAGCTCGACCTGAGCTGTTGTGTAGTTAGAAGCAATCAGAAAGTCTCCGGGTTCCAACAAGGTCCGGGTTGCTCCGGCGAATCCTGAACTGATGACCAGAGTTGGTGTAACTCGCCGAATCGTCTCTTCGAGATTAACCACGGCCGTAGCTCGAATGCCAACGAAGCAGATTCCAACTCGCGTACCGGACATTATTCCATCGAAAAATGTCTCCTGCTTCTGCTTCCGCGCTAAACGCCTTTGAAAGACGCGGGCCTCCGCCGGAAGTGCAAAAACGACCAGCAACATATCTTATTGGGCGACGTGCAATTTCACTTCGATAATCTGATTTTCGTCATGAGAATTGGGTGGAGCATCCAACACTAGCTTCGTTCGATCTTGCACTGCTTCGATAAATTGCTGTGCGCTAGCTTGCGGAATTTCGATGAGCAAATCTTGATCTAATTCCGCAGGAAGATGATTAACCGTTGCACTACCGCTCAGCTTGGCTGCTAAGTTCTTAATCCGCTCGATTTCAGAATCGAGATCTTGCGGTTTAACGTTTAGCTCGACAAGGTTCATCGTTAGCGAAGGTGTGGCTAGTTCGCTCTCCATCGATCGGTGTAAGCTTTCATTGAGCAGTGTCAGGTCAGGAGCTGGCGCAGGATGATCTCGGTGTAGCCAAAGATAAATCGCTCCCGCCGCCACGCTCAATAGAACTACGACGGTGAAGGAAAGAATAATCCTGGACATTCGGATATGGATTCTTGCTTCGTGAACCAAAACGGGTTGAGTGCAAAAATCTAAACTGTGATTGATTTAGGAAAAGGTAAAATCCTGGTAACCGGCGGCGCAGGGTTCATCGGTAGCGCCCTCATCTGGTCGCTTAACCGCCGGTCCCTTGATAGTATTTTGGTGTGTGATGAGCTCGCTACCGATGAAAAGTGGCGGAATTTAGTCTCACTTCAGTTCGACGACTATCTCGCCGCCGCAGATCTTCGGGATTTGGTCATGAACGAAAGCCCCTTGCTCAACGAAGTCCGCGTCGTTTTCCACTTAGGCGCTTGCTCCTCCACCACGGAACAGGATCTCGGCTATCTGATGCGGAACAATTACCAATTTACCAGAGATCTGGCCGAATGGGCGGCGAGACGGGGTTTGCGGTTCGTCTACGCCTCTTCCGCCGCTACCTATGGCGATGGCTCCGCCGGCATGGATGACGACGATGAACAACTCCCTCGACTTCGTCCATTGAACGGTTATGCATTTTCTAAACACCGCTTTGACCTCTACGCTAAAAAACGCGGATTACTCGATTCCTTGGTCGGTTTGAAGTATTTCAACGTGTTTGGCCCTAATGAAGGTCACAAGAAAGAGATGCGCAGCCTCGTGCGCAAGGCTTTCGAGCAGGTGCAACAGACTGGTAAAATCCAACTCTTTAAAAGCTATCGGCCCGAATATGCGCATGGCGAGCAACGGAGAGATTTTCTTTATGTGAAAGACGCAGTGGAAATGACGCTATCTCTGGCAGCCAATGCTTCGGCTCGGGGATTGTTTAACTTGGGCTCGGGCCAAGCACGGACTTGGAACGAGCTGGCGTCGGCCGTGTTTTCGGCACTCAAAGCCCCCCCTCGCATTGAGTTCATCGAAATGCCTGAGACATTGCGCGGCAAGTATCAGTATTTCACGGAGGCAAATATCAAGAAGCTTCTTTCCACAGGATACAAAGGCCCGGAATTCAGTCTCGAGGAAGGGGTGGCCGATTACGTGCAAAACTATCTTCTGACGGAACGGCCATTGGAGCCCTGAGAGGAAAGTAGACGTACCTTCCCAGGTGCGAACCACATTTGGGGCTATAGCGTGTCGGCATTCCACGAAGCGCCGAAACAAGAATCAGAGGAGAAATCTATGAGGGGACAAGAGTATCGCGCCGTTCAGGTTAGTAAGCCCGGGTGCATTATGGGCGACAAACGCATCGCGAGGAGTATCAATCAACGATGGGATATTTGGCGCATCATGTACGGGCCACCAATGGAAAACAGCCTGGCGATCCAGGTAAAGCGGCGAAAGCGATCCTTAAGATCGCGGAGCTTTCGGAGCCTCTGTTGCGTTTGCTCCTGGGCAGTGATGCCGTGTTTTTGGCACGTGGAGCGGCGGAGCAGCGGATGGCAGAGGACGAGAAATGGAAGGAACTCAGTCTCTCCACAGATTTCGAGGGCATTCCAAGCGTGGAAGAGCGCCTTGGATTCCTTCTGAAATCATAGATCGGACGGATACAAACGCAGCCGGGGCCTGCCCGTCAAAGGAGCGGCATGAGGATTCGTTCCTCTCGCTTCTGGAAGTCACGTCGTGCCGCTATCGGCCAGTATCTGACTGGACTTGGCTGCTTCGCATGGATGCGAAGCACGCGCCATCTCGCCGACCCATTGAAGCGATTAATCCCAAGCGTGAACTCTGGTCCGCTCATCGAGACTCGGTACAGTAAGTCATTAGCATAGTAGGGGTTATTTGCCGTTTCGTAAAAATTTGCACGCTAAGGAAGGGTCGCGGGCAGTGCAAATCAACAAATACCATTCAGCTTGGCTGCGATCCGGCGGCGGCCGGACGAAGGCGCGAAACCTGCGGCGGCTATTGAAGATCTTCCGTTAGAACACTCGTCTTCTCTCGGGAACCGAGAATGTTTGCCTGACGTATCACTTCCGCAGGGTCTTCCTCGAATCGGTAACCGTGGCAGTTCGGACAAGTGGAGACTCGGCGTGTCACGATGGATTCGCAACCTTCACACACCTTATAAAGCTCAGGTTCCTGAGCAATTTTTGCTGCTTTGGCGGCTCGCTCAGCCAGGGACATAACTTTATAATTTGCCTGATTTATAGAGGTTTGGCAACTGCTCGACGGGCATCATTTGGTGCCTGGCTAGAAAGTAGCCTGTCCCCGCAGCCTACAGTCGCTACGCGACTGCGTTGCGAGCGGGCCACGGTTCAGGAACCCAGGTTCGATGCGGCTAACTCTTCGGCAGAAATTCTGATTCCAGAGCGAGCGACGCCGCGCCGATGATTCCGGCGTCGTTGCCTAGAGTGGCCGGAACAATCTCCAATTTTTCCCAAAAAGTCTTTTCGCAGCGGTGCACAATCGTTTCGCGGATGTACTTAAACAGGTGTTCTCCTGCTTGAGCGACACCTCCTCCCAGCACAATCCGGTCAGGATTCACCAGCCAAATCACGCTGGTCAATCCAACCCCGATCTTAAGCCCGATTTCCTGCCAAACCGCCTCGGCTAAGCTATCACCGCGATCGGCCGCAGCGGATAGATTTTTCGGATCGGCTTCGTCACCGATTTCTTTCCCGCCAGCCGAGTAAATCTCCTTGGCGCGCTCCGCGATCTTGTGATGACCAACATACGCTTCTAAAGCACCTTTGTTGCCATAGACATAGTCCACTCCTTGGTAATCGATTGACATCTGCCCGATCTCGCCGGCCACGAACGTCGCACCTCGATAAAGTTTCCCATTCAGGATCAGCGCACCTCCCACCGCGGTACCTAAAGTGACGCAAACAACATTAGGAACCTGAGCACCGGCGCCATGTCTCCACTCCGCATAGGCCATAGCTTTGGCATCATTCTCGAGATTCGCTATCAATCTGGTTTTTTTCTGCACAATTGACCGCAAGGGAATCTGTTTCCAGCCCTTAACGTTCGTCAGATTAATAACCACGCCAGTAATTGGATTGATAATGCCCGGTACGCCAAAGCCCACTGCTTTTGTCTCTGGATGTTTCGTTCTCAGGACTTGAATCTCATCGATCATTTCCTGCACCAAAGCGTCGGTATTACCATCTTGCCGGGTCTCGATGACCTTACCTTTTTCCAGAATCGACCCATCTCGAACCACTCCGGTCTTGATGGTCGTCGCGCCAAAATCAAATCCGATAGCGGTGGCGGAACTCATAATGGGGTGTTTCGTAATGCGATGATTCGAAGGCCTTCCAGCGTGAGGTCAGGATCAACAATTTGCAACTCTGGAAGTTTTGCCGCGATCAAAGAAGCGTAGCTGCCGGTCGCAACGATGTGCGCCTTTCCCTCCAGTTTCCCAACGATCTCGGTAACGATTTGGCGTACCAGCCCGCCTCCGATGTATTGCCGCGATTGAGAGATAATGTCGAAGGTGACGGCGGTCCCAAAATCTACCACGACAGCGGGCGCACCAAACCGCGAAGTGACTCCAACCGCATTGGCCAGACGATCCGCCCCGATGCTTTGCGGTTCGGGAAAATCAACACCGATTCCCAGATCGAGTGCAGCACTGACCTCCACCAGACGTCCTCGTAATTTCTTTCGAAATATTCCGGTTTTGCCGGGGACAACCGAGCCGATGACGGCGTAATCAAATACCCATTTCCCCAAGACGCGATTAACGGCATCGGCGGTCAATCGGTTGGTCGGAATCACGCTTTTTTTCAATAACCTTTCCTGATCGGACAAGGCGATCTTCGTCGAAGTATTATTCAGATTTACCAGCAAGAGTCGGTTCATCATCCGGGACAGGGAACTTATACACATTTGCAGCGAGGCGTCCGGTAAATAGACTAAGCTATGCTTGAACTGCTTCGTCGCCCGCGACGTCTTCGCTCCAGCGAGACTCTCAGGCAGCTCGTCCGCGAGGTCACCATTGAGCCATGGCAATGCATCTACCCGATGTTTGTCTCGGAAAAAGTGGCTGGCCCAACCCCGATTGTGAGCATGCCCAACGTCTTCCAATATGACGTCGAACACTTTATCGAAGAGGCCAAAACCGCCCATGCCGACGGAATTCGAGCCATTCTGGTATTTGGAATACCGGCAAATAAAGATGATGTGGCGTGCCTTTGCGAGTACATGGAGCACGGCCACTGCGGAATCGTGCAACGATCAACGGACGGCTACGAAATCGTAAACGATCCGTCAGTTGAGCTCATCGCTCGAGCAGCAGTCAGCCTAGCGGAGGCAGGAGCTGATATCGTCGCGCCCAGCGATATGATGGATGGTCGGGTATCTGTAATTCGTCGCGAACTTGATCTTCGAGGCTTCCAAATGGTTCCCGTGATGAGTTATGCAGCGAAGTTTTGCTCTGCTTTCTATGGTCCATTCAGAGAGGCTGCGGAAAGCGCGCCCCACTTTGGCGACCGTCGCAGCTACCAAATGGATTCGGCCAACGCCAACGAAGCACTACGAGAGGTGGCGCTGGATCTCGAGGAGGGTGCCGATTTGTTAATCGTGAAACCCGGTTTGCCTTACCTGGACATACTCTGGCGGGTGAAAGAGCGGTTCAAAATGCCGACCGCTGTCTATAACGTGAGTGGGGAATACGCCATGCTCAAGGCGGCAGCCCAGAACGGCTGGATCGACGAGAAAAACGCGGTCCTGGAGTTGATGACGTCTTTCCGGCGAGCCGGCGCTGATCTTATCATCACCTACTGGGCGCGAGAAATAGCGAAGTGGATTGGATAGATTGGAGAAGACTGCGCGTTGGTGTTCTTGAAGGGCGGACGAACGCGAATGGCTCAAACCCGGCGCCTGGGAACGCAGAACCAATTCCCATAGCTACAAATGCGCCGGAGGTTTTCGCCCGACCATTGCAAGGCCTCGCGAACGCTTACGAGGTACTGCCCGGTTGACCTGGCCGACCTAATCGCGCCGGTACGGTTGGCCGACATTGATTGCGGGCTCAGTCTGTACCGGTTCTGCTCCTCGGAGCGCCAAGCTGACGACGAAGGCAAATGCCATGACCAAGCCGCCCATCAGAAAAGGCGTGTTGCCATATTCAATTGGCGGCCGAGTATGATCGCTCGCCAGGAGGAATCCGCCAACCGCTGGCCCGCACACCCGACCAAGACTTCCAGCTGATTGCAGCGTGCCCAAGACCCGCCCTTGAACTCCGGCATGAGCCGCCTTAGAGGCCATCGCATTAATTGTCGGTTGCGACAGGCTATTGCCGATTGCTAAACCGATCGTGAACAAGAGAAACAACGGGATAGTCGTCGCCAATGGCATCAGCGCCATGCTTGCCGCCATCACAGCTAACCCGACGACTGCCAATCGGTAGTCGCCGAATCGTTTGGTCAATCGTCCGATCGCTCCTCCCTGAATCAGCGCTCCGACCAATCCCATAACAACGAAGATCCAGCTTATTTGTGATTGGGTGAGATTGAAGCGCCGGTTACTAACCTGGGGATAAATCATTGTGACAATCGCAAACCCGGCAATTGCAACAAAGTAGGTCGCCACCAGAAAAGCGAGCCAGCGGCCGAAGGAGCCGGACCATATTTCTCCTGCGCCCTTCAGGCTTTGCAATCGGTCGGCATGCTGCTTTGGTTCGGGCAAAAGACCAATCACAGCCAATCCATTGGCCAGCGCCACTGCTGCGGCGAACCAAAATGGCGCTACTGGCGCGACCAGGCTGAGCAATCCGCCGATAGCCGGACCCAAAATAAAGCCAACGCCAAAGGCGGCGCCGATCAGACCGATTCGGCGAGACCGATTTTCCGGCGGTGTGATATCGGCGACATAGGCGGACGCGGTAGCAACACTTGCACCAGAGATTCCAGCGATAATTCGCGCCAAAAAGAGCATCGCCAAAGAATGCGCATTGGCCATCAGAATGTACCCAGCGGCCGAACCAATCAGACTGCCGAGCAAGACTGGTTTTCGACCGAACCGATCAGAAATTCCGCCGAGAATCGGCGAAGCGAGAAACTGCATGAATGAATATGAACCTAAGAGCAAACCGATCTGCCATTCGGAAGCCGCGAAACTTTGCGCATAGAGCGGCAAAATGGGAATGACCATCCCGAAGCCGATCAGGTCGATAAAGACGATTAAGAGAATGATTGCCAATGGCGACTTTTTCATGCGTTCAATGCAGAAAGCGATAATACGAAGACAGCAGTCCTGGGCATCGCGCAAACTCGTACTTCGTAACGCGGCAAGAGCCGCTCACGTAACTGTCAAAATCGGTCGTGGAAGTGTCGTACACGGTGCTCAAAGGGCAAACCGCATCATCTGGCAATTACTGATCGCCGAAACTCACGTGGAGAAATGCCCAACTTTCGCTTAAACATCGCGCTCAGATATTCGACTCCGGAAAATCCCACCTGATCGGCAATCTGCGCGATTGAGAGATCGGTGGTGGTCAATAACTGTTTAACTCGCTCGAGACGAAGTCGAAGAATTTCCTCGTAGGGTGACCGGCGGAGAAATTTCTGGAAACGGCGTTCCAATACCGTTCGAGAGATGGGTACCACCTTCAGCACGTCCTCAACCCCGATTCCTTCGCAAGCGTGATCTCGAATGAACCGCATAGCCTCGGCGATTTCAGTGTCGCTCACGGCGATTGCTTCGGTTGATTTTCGCGGAAAAACGCCAATTGGCGCGACTAAACGGGTTTCGTTGTGGATTGGCCGACCCTGCATGATCCGGTCGAGCAGCTCGGCTGCTTCATAACCGGCGCGCCGGGCATTCGGGATAATACTGGAGAGGGGAGGATCACAAAGTTCACAGAGAAGTTCGTCATTGTGATGGCCGATGACCGCTAGTTCATCTGGTACGCGTATGCCGGCTTGCCGGCAGACATCGAGGAGTTGCTGGCCACGAATATCGTAGCAAGCGAAAATGCCCATTGGCTTGGGAAGACTGAGCAGCCAGTTGATGAGCTTGCTCTGTTCGCGAGGCCAATCTTCGGCATCGCCAATTTCGGAATCGAACACCCTGACGTCGAAGCCGGCGTCACGCAGATGCTTTCGGAAGTTTTGTTCGTGACGGAGCGACCAATCAAACCGGACATCTCCACAGTAGCCAAATAAGCGGAAGCCGCGTTCCAGCAAATGCTGCGCAGCAACCGCACAGACAGCGTCGCTATCGCTAGCTACGGTCGGGAAGCTTCGTTTGACCGTATTGCTGCTAACGTTGACGACCGGCAATTTTGTCGCGGCGACAGCCTCTTCAATTTGACTGTTTTCGATCCTGGCGATAATGCCATGTCCGTGCCAGTTATGGAACCAAGGAGGCGGTTCATCTCCACGGCCTTGCTCTGTGAAATGGATTTCCCAGTTCGCACCCTCGCGCATGTAAGTTCGTATTCCTCGCAACAATCCTCGACTGTAGGCGTTGGAAGTTTCAATCAGCAGCGCTACTTGAGGACGCGGAGAGGCGAAGTTCGGGTAATTTGTCACGGCAAACGGCCGAAGAGCCAAACAGAATGCTTTTCGATTCTTCCGGTTGAGTCAACCAAAAGTGAATCCGAAGAATCGGCGCGCTGGAGCTGGTACTATCGACGAATCGCATTTTTCTTTTCGTGCATAGCCGCCAACCGTTAGAAAAGAGGATGTCGACGCGGGCTACACCGATCGTCTGGTATATTGTACTGGCTCCCTTTGCCACATTGGTGCTGCTCGGGTTTGGGTCGTTGGAAGGACTTTGGATTTTATTTTTCGCTCACCTGACACTCCTCGCAACCACGCTCATCCCTTCATTTCAGGGATTCGGGCCGGTTATGACCTTTTTCGGTCAAGCGGGTGATGAGGTTTGGCTGACGATTGATGACGGCCCTGACCCGCGGACAACACCAGCGATTTTGGATCTACTCGATCGCTTTGATGCCAAGGCAACATTTTTTCTCGTTGGTCAAAAAATAATGGACGCTCCCGGCCTCGTTCAAATGATTTTGGATCGCGGACACTCGATCGGAAATCACACTCAGACCCATCCACAACTCCATTTTTGGCGACTAGGACCACGGCGACTTCGACATGAGATCGAACGATTTGAGGGGACTCTCGCCAATCTCAATCTCCCGATTCCATGCCTCTTCCGAGCACCAACCGGTATGAAAAATCCGTATCTCCATCCCATCCTTTCGGCTCGTAGTCTGTTTCTCGTCGGCTGGAGTGCTCGGGCCTTCGACACACGGATAAAGGAGCCGGCGACCGCGGCCGAACGTTTATTACGGGCGACAGAACCCGGAGCAATTCTGTTGTTGCACGAATGTTCGCAGATTTCTGTTCGGACTCTTGAGATTCTGTTGCATGCTCTGGATCGTCGACAGATTCGTTGTGTGATCCCGAAACCAGAGCAATTGCGAACCAAGCGTACTGATTCAGTAAAAACCCTTGATTGCGAACCCACCTGCGCAACATTTTCGAAATGGGGGAGTATTACTCAGAGTTGGCGTCGGCTTTACAGAAAAGACTCGAGGTGATCTCCAATCAGGATTTGCGATCGAGAGATCCGGAAGCACAATTGCAGAAACTTCGTCTGATATCGGAGCAGATCGATCGACTGAAGGAAAGGCTACCAGCTGACGCGGATCCGATGTTAAAGCATTTTTTGGATCGGATGAGTCTGGCGAAAGCTTTGGAACTTATCCAGAGCCGATATTTGGAGGCGAACAATTAGGTTGTCCGAGTTACGATGCGGATAGCCATTTTGGCCGACATACACGCCAATCTACTTGCCCTGGAAGCGGTCATTGCCGATCTGGAAATCGCGCAACCGGATCAGGTCATTGTGGCCGGTGATTTCCAGAATCGGGGTCCTGCTCCCAAGGAGGTCTATGATCGGCTGCGCAAGTTCGATTGGCCGCTCCTGCGCGGTAACCACGAGGACTACGTAATTGAGCAGAGCGAGTCTCCGACCGAACAGGCTCACGCAGTTGATCTCTACGCCTGGCAACCTGCCCGCTGGACTGCAGAGAGGGTGCCGGAAACAATCCCTTTTTTGCGAACCTTGCCGATAGCAATCCAGCTTAGCGGACCAGACGGCTCATTTATCTGCATCGCTCATGGCTCGCCGCGTTCTAACGCCGAGGGTTTCTTCCCCTCTACGCGCGATGAGAAGGCCTTCGATATGCTCGGTGAGCCGATGCCGAGGGTGCTTTGTTGCGGGCACACGCACCTGCCGCTCCAGAGACAGATCGGGCCGACTCGTGTGTTTAACGTGGGATCAGTCGGTTTCCCGTTTGACGGAGATTTGCGGGC
>WNGI01003350.1_pt1 | contig 14115 bp, 12 predicted proteins | sample 5400621 | NCBI WGS metagenome assembly WNGI01 (sample SAMN13153374, study PRJNA577476) | soil metagenome | isolation source: 20 cm soil or saprolite under Garry oak tree replicate 1 | place: USA:California | collected 2016-06-15
CCCCTTCTCGTCACCGGGCTCTTTGCATTCGGTATTCTAATCTGGACGCTGTTGGAATACGTCATTCACCGGTGCGTTTTTCATTATGAACCGAAAAGTCGTTCGGGAAAATTTTTGCACTTCATGGTCCACGGCGTTCATCACGATTACCCTAACGACGGCAGCCGGCTGGTGATGCCGCCAGTCGTGAGCATTCCGTTGGCCGTGTTATTCTATTTACTGATTACGTTAACGTTTGGGCAAGTTGCACCGGCCATTTTTGCCGGGTTGGTCTTCGGCTACGTGTGCTACGACGCAATCCATTACGCGATACACCATTTCGCCATGAAACGCGGAATCTGGCTACGGTTAAAACAGTATCATCTTCGTCATCATTATCACGACGATCACATCGGCTTTGGAGTCAGTTCGCCCCTTTGGGATTACGTTTTTCGAACCACACGAAAATAAAAGTGGGGCGACTTCCAGTTATGATCTTACGCCGATAAAGGGCGGATAAAAACCTTGTCGGAAACCGCTCCGCAATTACAATGGCTGCCCCGATATGGCAGCCGAATTGTCGGAGCCGCCATAAGGAAATGACTAATTATCGATCAACACGGAGTTTCTTGTGACCCGGTCAAAATCCACTTCAAAAGGCCCGGGCAATTTTTCCGTATGAACGAGGACCCGGCAAAACTCAGCCTTAGCAATTTCCTCGCGGGCGAGACCGACGATCCTCTTCAGGCTCCGCCAAGTTTCACCAATTGGATGCGAGTTGGCGCGTGGGCGGCGAATCTGTATGAGCCAGAACTGGTGGCCACCGCTGACGCCCGCACCACCATTAGTTATGGTGGCCAGCCAAAATCGGTCATTAATCTCTGCTCCTACAATTATCTCGGCCTTGCCAATCACCCCGAGGTAATTGCGGCAGCGCACGAAGCACTCAGGACCCATGGACTGGGAGCATGTGGTTCACCGATGCTTTCAGGAATGACTGACTTGCATCGAGAACTTGAACGCCGTGTGGCGCAATTTTTACAACGTGAAGACGCGATGATTTTTAACAGCGGATTCGGGGGCGCCCTCGGCACGATTGCCGGTCTCCTGCGCAAGACCGACGTGGCAATCCTCGATAATCGTTCGCACCTCAGTCTGCGCGATGGCGCGGTGCTTTCGCGTTGCCGCACTGAAAAATTCGAACATAACGATCCAGCCTCACTCGACACCGCTCTGGCACGACAACAAGGCCGGCGTCAGTTGGTTATTGTCGAAGGGATTTATTCGATGGAGGGCGACTTTGGGAATCTGCCAGAATTGCTCGCCGTGGCTGATTCGCATGGCGCGAAGGTTTTTATCGACGAAGCGCACTCCATGCTCGCATGCGGCGAGCATGGGCGCGGTGCAGCCGAGAGATTTGGAGTCCAGGATCATTTTCCGCTCGTTTACGGGACATTTTCAAAAGCATTTGGTGCGCTGGGTGGATTTGTTGCGGGATCAAAGGAAACGCTGCAGTACCTGCGTTTCTACGCCCATCCTTACGTCTATTCGTGCGCTCTTCCGCCGGTAGTAATCGCAGCGATTCTCAAAGCTCTTGAGATCGGGATTCGCAAGCCGGAACTACGAACGCAACTTTGGGAAAACGCCGATTACTTCCACGCACAATTGGGTGGACTCGGTATCGATACAGGGGCATCGACCACCTACATCATGCCGATTGTAATTGGGGATCGGGAACGAATGTATCGGCTCGGTCATGAATTGCGGAGGCGTGGTCTTTGGGTTGCGCCAGTGGATTATCCGGCCGTGCCACAACATCGGATTTGCTTCCGCGCCTGTGTGACGGCCAAACACACCCGCGCTGATCTCGATGAAGCGCTAAATATTCTCGAGGACACCCTGGTTCCAACTGCGCTGCAAAATGCCTGAGGCTTGGCTCGGGATCAGCTTTTAATGCCGGCGCAGATTACCGAGCCAGCTCCCCTTCCGGAAGCGACTTATAAAGCGCGTGAGGTTGAAGGAGTTCTCGATCTTTACTTCTATCGCAGAATTGGGTTTTGGCTGGCGCAGTTGTTCGCGCGGCTGCGTGTCACGCCGGCGGGAGTCAGTCTGTTTGGCGCTGTCTGCGGCGTGATCGCGGGTCACCTCTATTTTTACCGCAATTTAGCGACCAATATCGTTGGCATGGCGCTGCATGTCTTCGCCAATGCCCTCGATAACGCAGATGGGCAGTTGGCCCGTTTAACCCGAACGGAGAGCCGGGGAGGTCGTGTTATCGACAGTCTGGCCGATCATCTCATCTTCTTAAGTATCTATCTCAATTTGGCGCTTCGTTGTTCGATTGAAGGTGCATCACCGCTCGTTTGGTTTTTGGCGGTGACTGCCGGAATTAGTCACGGTTTGCAAGGCGCCGCCGCCGATTACTATCGGACTACCTACCTTTATTTTGTGAAAGGTGGGTTACCGATGGATTTGGATTCCTCCATGATCTTGCGCGCGAATTATCGAAAACTCCGTTGGCCTGATCAGCCGTGGGCCAAATTTTTGCTCGCGCTCTATTTAAATTTCACCCGGCAACAGGAAATGCTGTCACCCCAGCTGAACAGATTGCGAGAAGTATCGAATCGATTTCCTCATCAGATTCCGGAATGGTTCAGGACGCGGTATCAAATTTCCGCCAGGCCAATGTTCAAGCTGTGGGGATTGTTAATGACCAATACACGGATGCTCGTTTTGTTTATTTTTCTATTTCTCGGTCAACCCATTTGGTACTTCTGGGTTGAAGTGACCATTCTAAACGTGCTTCTCGTCTACCTGATTCATCGGCAGGAAACCATGTCGCAATCGCTGATAGAATTGGCGACGACACGTTAGAAAATCTGTTGGTCGTGCCCGGGATTGAGGTCTCGCCAGTGCGTTCACGCGCAGACCGGAATGCCTTTATTCGGTTTCCCTGGCGCATTTACGAAAACGACCATGCCTGGGTGCCTCCGCTAATCATCGAACGCAAAGCGTTTTTCAATCGCAAGTCCCACCCTTTTTACAAACACGGCGACGCCGCATTATTCCTGGCGAGACAGAATCGCGAAGTGGTCGGCCGAATTATGGCTAGCGATGATCCAAACTATAACGCCGCACATGACTCCAACGTCGGCTGCTTTGGCCAGTTTGAATGCGTCGATAATGACAATGTCGCGGCGGCACTTTTCAATGCCGCGGAAGGGTGGGTTCGACGTAAAGGCCGATTGGAAATAATGGGTCCAATCGATTACTCGACAAACTACGTCTGCGGGCTATTGATCGACGGTTTTCAATATCCGCCCACTATCCTTACGGCGCACAACCCGCGCTATTACGCCGAGCTCCTCGAAAGGCGGGGTTTTAGCAAGACAATGGATTTGTATGCGTGGTGGTTCAGTGACGCCAGCAAAGCTGCGGACCGGCTGCGCAAGTTGGAGGCGAAACTGCAATCCCGGATGCGGTTCACAATCCGGCCCGGTAACCTGGCTGACCTGCCGGCGGAAAGTGCACGCCTGCGGAGGATCTACAATGAGGCCTGGCAGAACAATTGGGGCTACGTGCCTTTTACCGAGGCCGAGTTCACGCACCTGACCAATGAAATGAAACCGCTCTTGCGGCCAGAATTTACCGCGATCGCGGAGATCGATGGGGAAGAGATCGGTTTCATTATCGCCCTCCCGGATATCAATGTCGCACTCCAGAAAATCAATGGACGCCTCACCAGTTTTGGTCTGCCGATTGGCCTGATAGGGCTTTTGTACGAGAAACGACGCCTCAGAAAAGCGAGACTCATTGCGATGGGCGTTCGTCCAGAATTTCGCCAACATGGCGTCGCAGAGATGCTGGTATTGCGGATTATTGAAGAGGTAATGTTCAAGCTGGGATTCAAGGGCGAGCTAAGCATGACGCTGGAAAACAACACCATGATCAACCGCTTTCTCGAAGCGATTGGCGCACGGCGATACAAAACGTATCGGATCTACCGGAAGTCGTTAGCTTAGGAGGATCGCCAGGACTTTTTACGCTGGAGAAGGCGACGCGACCAGGCCGCTTGCGCAAGGTCGACTGCCGCGGTGAGTGCTTCCCACCATGCCATGACAATGAGCGCCTTTGCAGGAACCCTTAAAATGACGCTTACCGCCAAAACCCAGATGTAGATGTTGCGGCGCCCCCCGACCAGACGAACAACTCGATCGAATGGACCTGGTTCAACCAGCAATTTCTCAGACACGGAATAAACGCCAGCTTTGCCGATCCCGTCCAGAGCTTCGGCCAATAGCAGCACGGACAAATAAATGAAAGCTGCCGGCAGCTGGCCCGTCGTGTAAAAGTGATAGGCAAGAGCGCTCGGCCAAGCCACCTCGAATAATGAATCGAACCGATGCTCAAGTTTGCCGCTCTTGGATGTTTCCACTTTGATCCGTGCCTGCTTCCCGTCCAGCCCGTCAAGGATGCCGACAATCAGAGCGAGCACCATCCCCCAGATCAGGTGACCGAACGTGAAAAGAATCGTTGTTATAGAAGCGAGGACGATCCAAGCGATCGTTAGCTGATGAGGGTTAATTGAAGTCCTGCACAGATGTGAAATGAGGAACCTTTCAATCGGAGCGTGGATCAGCGCTGGAAGATCGAGCGAGCCTTTTTGCACTGAGTCGAGCAGAATGCCCTCGGCGACCTTTGTATTCGAGGCGGAGGGCGCCGGGAACCAAAACGGTCTGAGTTTTCGCCGCAGGGCCTTATCGTAGAAAGGCTGTTCCGTTACATCCAAGACCGCGAGACTCTGTCGTTCCAATCCGGCCCGCATGGCTTCGTCGAACGACCCGTTTTGCCGCAAAGTCCAGTCGTATTGAAGCAGCGCCGCACCGGTAAATTTGCCGGCATTTGTGTCCTGTGCGGAAGCGACCAATGACTCGAATTGTTCCGGTACGGAAGAATCGACCAACCCAGTCGTGAAATTCTGTGCAAGGAGAAGTTCTAAAAGCCGGCCATCGAAAACGACATCGCCGCGAATCACCAGCAGCAATTGTCCAGTTTCCGGCCGAGCAGCGACGATTTCCTCAATCATCCCTCCTCCATCGGGTCGATGGCAAACTCTAAGATCGATTTCTGAGCGGGGCCGCGACGGTTGGGCGAGCGCGTCGGAGATTAGTTGGGGAGTGGTGGAGAGAACGATTGCGCGTTTAAGCCCGCAGCGCTGAAGTGTGCGTAAGAGGCGCTCCAATATCGAGATACCGCACAACTCAACCAAGGCACCGGGGCTATCGGCGATAATGACACATTCATGGCGCATCTTACTTTCCTGGACACCGCCCAACGGATCGAATCCTTGCTACGGCGCTGTAGTACTAGACACCGAGCACTTGCTTCGCAAGTGTCGGTTTCCCCTAGCCCATCTTGCTACAATCCCAACTCGGTGTTATGGCCAAAGTCTCTGTGTCGGCTCCAACTTCCTCGCCCGCGGCGTCTCCCGCCGCACCCAATATTTTCTTTCGACTCCGCTATAGCCCATTTCTGACCCAGATGGTCGTGATCCGGCGCTGTAATTTGTCATGTGGATATTGCTCCGAGTATGACAAATCCAGCGACCCGGTGCCCGTGCAAGTGTTGGAGGACCGTCTGCGGAAACTCAAGGAGCTCGGTACATTTGGCATTTCTCTCACCGGTGGCGAACCCACATTGCACCCGGATCTTCCCCACCTTATTCGCACCTGCCGTGAGCTTCGCTTTTACCGTACCAGCATGATCACCAATGGTTTCTTTTTGCGCCCAGAAATGATTGAAACGCTCAACCAGGCTGGGCTGCAGAAAATGCAGATCTCCATTGACGGCGTTCACGCCAACGAAACGACGCAGAAGGTTCTGAATAACCTCAAGAAACGTCTCCAGTGGCTTCGGGATCATGCCCGTTTTCCGGTGGTGATTAGCAGCGTCATCGGCGCTTGTCCTCCGGAAGAGGCCGAGGAGATTGTCTCTTTTGCGCTTAAGATGGGATTTTCTTCCCGCGTTCTCCTCGTGCATGATAGCCACGGTCAGATCAACCTGAACAGCCAGGAAATAAAGGTCTTCGAGAAGATCGTCGATATGCTTCCGAGAAGGTGGCCGGAGCTCTCGAGCTACCGCAAACGCCTAATACGTGAGGGTTCCGCTCCGTTCAAGTGTCGTGCCGGGAGCCGCTATCTTTATGTTGATGAATACGGCAGGGTGAATTGGTGCTCACAAACCCGCGCCGTCTGGTCCAAGGCATTAATGGATTATACACATAATGATTTACGGGAGCAGTTTTACAGCTACAAACCTTGCCACGCGACCTGCACCCTAAATTGCTCGCGTTCGAATAGTTACTTCGACAACTGGCGCCGTCAGCCCGGTTTCAGTTCGTGACGAGCGAAATCTTCCCTCCGGCGTCTCGCAACTCGATTAGGCTCTATTCCGATCGCCGCGAAAACTCGCTGAGAACCTGCTCGACCTGCCCGTGAGCGAGTTACCTATTTAAAATTGCGCCAACGTGTTCCTCGGCGCGCTGCAGCATTTCGGGAGTGTCAACGTCCTGCCACCAGGCGTCTCCGATGTCGACTCCGCGCACCTTATCTGCGCCGGCCATCAAGCGGACTCCATCAGTCAGACTGCAGTCACCGTTTCGCCTGGCGTGCTCGAGATAGCTAAAGATATCGGCCGGGCAAACAAATAAGCCCGTATCAATCGCGTCATAACTGGCCAAATCCTTCCCCATTGCAATAATTCGATCACCCGAGGTCCGGACTTTCGTTGCATCCGTGAGATCGAAAATGGAATCGAGTTTGCGGTCGATTGCGAGATTGACTTGATCGGGAACGGCCGTGCAGAGGAGAAGATCGAGAATCGATTGATCAAATAAATGGTCGCTCATGATCAAAAGAAAAGGCGCCTCAACCTGATTGGCCGCGGCCAGCACCGAGATGCCGTTTTGTTTTTGCCAATCGCGATTCTCGATGAAACAAACATCGAGTTCGGCCGGAATCAGGGGGCGCACCCGGGCCTTAATCAGGTCACGCTGGAATCCAACGACCAAGTGAACCTTTTTGATCCCCGCGAAGGCCAGCGCTTCCAGCGCATATAAGATCAGCGGACGACCGAAAACTGGAACAAGGGGCTTTGGTAAATTCGTTCCGTCGGTGCGGAGCCGCGAACCGGACCCGGCCATGAGAATAACCGCCTCGGAAATACGCGGTGTTGAAGGCGGCCCGGAATAATTTGTCATCAGAGGCGGTAGTATTTTCTTAGCCCCCAGATACGGAGACGTTGCGGCAGAAATCGAAAAATCAGCGGAGCCATGCGCGCCTGAAAAGCGCTGCCAACTGTTACGCGCGGAGCCGGACTTGCCTGCTCGATCAATTTGACCACACGCCGCGCAACGAGGTTCGGTCCCGGCGCATTTTTCAGATTACGCTCAATGATTTCCCACGTCTGCGCGATTTTAACCGAGTACAATCCATCGTGATTGGACTTGGGGACAGCGTTGTTGAAGTTCGTACAAATATCGGCCGGCTGGAGGTCGATTAGGCGGATTCGCGATTGAGCTAACTCGACTTGCATCGACATGGTGAAGGCAGCGAGCGCGGCTTTGCCAGCGTTGTATGCGGCCATGAACGGAACCGGGAAGCGCTCCGCCAGGGAAGTGACATTGATGATCAGGCCAGTTTCTCGCGGACGCATCGCGGAGAGAGCGAGTTGGATCACACGCGCCGGGGCGAAAAAGAGGATTTGAAACTGATCCGCCATCTCGGAGATCGACAAAAGTTCGGCGGCACCAAAGTGGCCGCTGCCGGCGTTGTTGATGACGACATCGAAGTGGCCGGCTTGGCGAAGTGCGCGCAGGAACACTCCATCAATCTCGCTACTGTTCCGCAAATCAAGCTGAACTGGATGAAAATGTTCTTGCTGGGGGAGGCGCACGGGATCGCGGGCCGTTCCCCAGACCTCGTGACCGCACCCCATCAGCACGCGCGCCGTAGCCAAACCGATTCCGGAACTCGCTCCGGTGAGAAAAACATGTTTCATCAGGCCAAGTTGTTCGAGCGTCTGTGATGCAACCATCCAGCGCCGAAGATCGCGAGGAATATCAGACCGGCGGTCAGTTGGCCGGCCACTCCGGGCAAAAGCAGACGGCAGGGCAGTGCCGGGATGAGGGCAACGATGGCCGTAAGGACAGGTGGACGGATGCTTCGCCAGGGGTTCCGCCATTCGAAGACGAAGCGAAGGACGAAGTAGCGCAGAACGCCTTGCATGACGTAGGGGATTAGAATGCCGAAGGCCGCGCCCATTACTCCAAAACGCGGAATCAGCCACAGGTTTGCGCCGACCGAGACAACGCAAGCAATCGAGGAATTGAGAAGGTTCAGACGCGGGCGCTGAACCATGATGACCGTCTCGCCTAACGAGACGAAGGCGGTCGTCGCACAGGCGATCCCCACGATGCCGAGCCAGGCAGCGCCCTGGCGGAAGGCGGGGCCGTAGATCATGAGTATTATTCCTCCGGAAAGGACCATCGCGCCGACTAGCGGCAGCAAGATCCAGAGCATCCATTGAGCGAGTCGCGCGTAAGTGTGCGCAGCGCGTTCCTGATCGCCTGTTACCGTCATTCCTGCGACAACGGGCGCGAAAATCGGGTTGAAAGCCTGATTGACCTTGCGCAGGCCGCTCGCCATATCGACAACCGCGCTATAAACACCCACCGTCGCCAGTGTGACCCCTGGAGCGCGGCCAGTAAACCATCCCAGCATGAAGACATCCAAACGCAAAATGAAAGTGTTAAGCAACTGGTAGGCGCAGATTGGAGCCGCGTAACTGAGCAAACCTTGTGCTTCACGGTAAAACGAGACTGCGCCGTGCCTCATGGGCACGTGCTTAAACAATCTTGAAGCGAGCATGACTGCGACAACGCCAGATGCCGCAGTTCCGACGATCGCCGCTACCTCTGGTGCGAAGTTTTTGAAGCCGATGGCAAGAGCAACCAACAGTGCGAGCGTCGTTGCCGTTGGCTCCGTCATGCCGCGCGAGTAAATGTCGTGCTTCATCACCTTCATCCCTCGCGAGATGGAAGTGCTCACGCGATACAAGGCGATGCCGGGCAGCGCGCAGAGAACGACGGCAAGCGCAGAAACCATTTCACGCGGTAAGCGAAGTTGGTCGCCAAACAAATGGATCGCGGCGATGACAATCGCGGCCGTCACTGCGGATTGGACCAGCGCCAGGAGGACGGCCAAACGAAACAGTACGCGGCTCCGGGCGTGATCACCGATCGCCTGCGACCGTGCGATAAATGTCGTGATGGCGTTGTCGAGGCCAAAGATGCCGATCTTGCTGATAAAGTCAGTCATCGCCCAGGCAACCGCGAACGTGCCAAGGGCCGCGGGTCCCAGCAGCCGCGCCACCAGAAACGTGAAGACGCCACGGAAGTTCGATGCGAGGAGCGCAATCGTGTTGAAAAAGGCGCCGCGTTTTAGTTCCGCCCCTGTCTCATCGACACATGCTGGGGCGTCGGCAACCGGTGGCGGAACCTGCAGCGTGCTCTCAATCGTGGTCATTGATCTGGGCACGCGATCCAATCTTCGATGAAATAACGCTGGCTGTCACCGCGGCTTAAATTAACCTTCGCGGCCATATCGGCCCGACTAATCACATGAAGGCCCCTCTTCCGGCGTTGTTGATCCTCGCCGATTCTCAGGATGCACTGACCGATCTGTGCGGAATCTCGCTGCTGGAGCGATTGCGTCGCATCGTCCGAAAGCTCGGCTTTGGCGAAGCGATGATTTTGTCGAACTCGGTTGAATCCATGGCGACCCATGCGTGTAAATCATCGTGGCGCCGAGGAGAGGTCGCTTTGAAATTTCGTGAGCGCAAGACCCCGGAGGTCACCATCGGTGAGATTCTGGATTGCATTGGCGCCATGACACTGCCGCTTGACGGACGTGTTTTGATTGTCTCTGCGGGCTTTTATTGCGATGAGCGCCTGTTGTGCGTCCTGGCCGAAGCACAGACCGAGTCCGTTCTTATTGATTCCGATCCACCGTCGCTTACCAAGGCATTTTGGGAAAATTCGGACACTCATAGTTTCGGTCGGCTCTCTTGCGTTTTTCTGCTCTCGCGCGGGTGGCTGATCGGAAAAGATCCGGCCGTTTCGCTCAGGCAAGAGGTTGCTTCGGAGGCGATGAGCTGCCGGATCGTCTCCGTTGATGCTGCGAGACAGCCCGGCTACATCCCAAGTATGCGCAGAAATATTCGGCCGGTTTTCTTTCCGGCTCCTTCGCCGGAGCACCGCGCTCTGGCCGAACGGCTGCTGCGGGATGCGACGCAGAAACACGTCCTCGATTTCCCGGCAATCATACACGCACCAATTGAAAATTGGCTTGTTTTGCACTTGTGCCGAACATCTATCGCGCCAAATCAGGTCACTTTTATGGCGGCGATGCTCGGGGTAGGCGTGACGCTGCTTTATGCTTTCGGATATCTCTGGGCTGGAGTGTTGCTCGCCCTGGTTTTCGGAGTTTGGGACGGTCTCGACGGCAAGTTGGCACGCTTGAAGGAGCAAACGACCAAGCTCGGAAAAAGGGAACACGTCCTTGATTATTTAATTGAGATGTCGTGGTGGACCGCACTGGCCCACCGTTTTCAAGTCTCCGGTCAAGTTCGGCATGCCTACGTTTTCTTGCTTGCTTTCTTGGGCGCGGATTTCCTCGAACGTGTGGCGAGATGGTCGGCTGCGCTGCGACTTGGTCGAAAACTCGATGATGCCTCTCGATTCGATCGACTTATGCGCTATGTCGCCGGTCGCCGCAACATTTATACATGGTTGTTCGCGTTTTGCCTCCTCATTGGAATGCCAGCACGGGGTTTCGTTTTGCTTTGCTGCTGGGGAATTGCGAGCAGCGCCGTCCATATCTTTCGTGCTATCCAAGTCCGCGAGAATGGCTCGCAATGATGCGGCCATCTTGCATCTCATGTATCCAATCGCAAGCTTCCGCGATCGCCGGATTGTGGGTGACCAGGAGCATGGCCATTTGGTTTTGATGGACAATGCTTTGCAAAAGCTCAAACGCGCGCCGCGAATTTTTTGTATCGAGGTTTCCTGTCGGTTCGTCCGCCAAGACGACCCGTGGATCATTGGCCAGGGCGCGCGCGATCGCGACGCGCTGCTGTTCACCGCCCGAGAGATGACGGCTTGCGCGTTGAAGTTTGTCGGAGAGACCAACAGCCTCAAGCAAGCCCGCGGCTCGATCGCGCATGGCTGTTTCGGGTAGTCGGCCCAGCCGCCGCATTGGGATCATCACATTTTCCTGGGCGGTAAAATCCTCCATCAAGAAATGAAACTGAAAGATAAAGCCGATGAATTCATTGCGTCTGCGGGCAAGTTGATCATCGGGCAAGTGTGAAACCGCTTCGGCTTCAAGCATGACAAAGCCGCCATCCGGATGATCCAGAAGTCCGAGGATATATAAGAGTGTGCTCTTTCCGCATCCTGACGGACCGACCACCGCATGAACACTTCCGGGCTCGACCTCGAGAGAGACTCCGCGCAACGCGTGGACCCGCGATTCGTCTTCCCCTAGATACCGCTCGATATCCTGGCAACTAAGAAAAGCGTCACGCTTCATACACTTGAGCCGCGCAAGGTCGTGACGGGCGGGAGTTGGGCCGCGCGCCGTGCCGGCACGTAACTCGCAATAAAGACCGAGATCATCGCTAGCAATATGGCCCAGACATAGTGCCGCCAATCCCACGCGACCACGAAGTAGTCTGTCGAAAGCAAGCCGCGGAGATGAATCGGTATTTTCGATACGCCCCAGCTAAGGAATGCCCCCGCCATGCAACCGACCAATGATCCGACTGCAGCAATCATACCTCCTTGCCAAAGAAAGATCGCGCTGATATCGCGGCGTCGATACCCCATTGATCGAAGAATTGCGATCTCTTTCATCTTAGAAAGCACCGTCATGGTCAGGACATTGAAAATTCCGAAACCGGCCAGCAGGATCACCAGTGACACCGTAATCGCGGCGGATAATCGCAATGTTAGAAAGAGATGAAGCGTAGATGCCTCTCGCTCCTGCCAGCTGGCGGCATCGTGCTGAAAAAGGTTCTCGAAATGCTGGGCCAAGGCCGGTGCGCGGTCCGGATCTCGAAGCTTATAGATGATGAGCGATGCCGCGTATGGCTTGCGCAGAAGCGTTTGCGCCACGCGTGCATGACAATACACGCGGGTAGAGTCGATGGCACCGACACCGCTTTTGGCAATTGCCGCCACACCAAAGCGCCGATATTGGGCGCCGGGCGAGAGCAATTGCACGGTATCGCCAACCTCCACATTCAGGGTCTCGGCCAAACGCGATCCCACAATGACTGAATCCGGCCTATTGCGAAAATCGTACAGACTTCCGCCCGCAATTTGGTGGGCGAGGTCGGTCGTCTGGAGATGAAGGGCGGGATCGATGCCGTAAAGCTCGACCGTTGCATTCTCAAATCCTGAGCGCGCGCTGAGCGTGCCGCGCAGAACGGGCGAACAAGAGACGACATTGGAGAATTGACGGCTGACCCGCATGATTTCGTTTGCGTTGGTGATTCCCTCGAAATATTGCCGATGCGCCACATTCGTATTCGAAGTTTTCGTCGGCACAATGGAGTTGATCTGACGCGGCTCGAAGCGCGAGCGAATGATGAGCGCACCATTGCTCCCCAGTGTCGAATCGATGAAATATTTGGCGAAACCCTGGGTTTGGGCTTGCATGCAAATAAAGAAGGCCACCCCGCAAACCACGCCGCTCAGACTGAGTAATAAAGCGCGTTTGCGATGCGCGAGAAAGCGCAGCGCAATGTAAAGCGGCGGTGTCACGGCGCGGTCGTCTTACCCACGACGTCGATCTTACGCCGTCGCACCAATCGTCCTGGCCGGAAGCGATCTTGATCCGACACGATCACACGATCGTTCAAGGAAAGGCCGTTTATGGCTTCGGCGAAGTCGAGTGTCCGAAAGCCAACTTTGACCGTTCGGCCCTGCACAACTCCCCGCTTAACGACCAAGGCTTGATCGACTAGCAACGCCCGAGTCGGCACCAGAAGAACATTCTCATGGGTGCCGGTAATAATGTTCATCTCGCCAGTCATGCCGCCCATCAAGTTGTCAGGCGCATTCTCCAATTCCAACACGATGGTATAACGCTGTGTTTCCGGATCGGCCGCCGGCTGGATGGAAGAAACATGCGCGGCAAACTGTTGGGTGCGGTATGCGTACAATCGCAGAGTCGCTTTCATTCCCGGTTTTACCTCGCCGACATCTTCTTCATCTACTTCACCGCGCACGTAATTCTTGCGTGATGATACCGTGAAGAGTTCGTTACTTTCTCCGACTAATTCGCCATCGATTGTTTGAATATTGGTAATGAGTCCATCAATTGGAGCGCGAATCTCCGAGTTCTTCATTTGAGCTTCGAGCTTTTTACATGCGTCTTCTAACGTTCCAAGGTTGCGATCGCGTTCAATCCGTTCGGTTTCTACCACGCCGCGCAAACGGTTCGCTTCGCTTTTCGCTTTTTGGTATTCCACGGCCGGGACATTGCTTAAGGCGGCCAGTTTCTCCAGCCGTTGCACGCTATCTTCGGCCGACTTGAGCAATTCGGAGGACGGTAACGGAAGCGCGGCGCGTTGAGTTGCTGCCGCCAAATCGGCGCGGGCTTGTTTTAATTGTCGGGCCGTCGTCTCATCCGCGATGGTGGCGAGAAGCTGACCTTTTTCAACGCTCTTACCGATGGCACCACGGCCGGCTGAAAATTGGTCGGCCAAGTGAATGAACCCGGCGTTTTGGGCGCGCACATGCACGACAAACGCCGGCTCGATGCGGACTGTCCCGTAAACGGCCGAGAGAGCGGTTCCGCGACGAACGGTGGCAACTTCCGCCACCGGCAAGAGCAAGTACCAGATGGCCGCGACCACGATGACAAGTGGCACGATGATCCAAACCAGGTTCCTCGATCGCGGCAGCTTCAGGGATCGGAATTATCGCACGTTTTGCGAGGAATCATGGGAAAATTGAAAATACCGCCCGGTGGCGCGATCCCATTCCGCCAGCGCGAGATTTTGTTGATA
>WNGI01003351.1_pt1 | contig 14111 bp, 15 predicted proteins | sample 5400621 | NCBI WGS metagenome assembly WNGI01 (sample SAMN13153374, study PRJNA577476) | soil metagenome | isolation source: 20 cm soil or saprolite under Garry oak tree replicate 1 | place: USA:California | collected 2016-06-15
CCCCGCGCCGAGGATGGCGATGCTCTTCGGGAGCTCGCGGAGGCTCGTCCCTTCCTTGTTCGTCCAGAAGCCGGCCTCGTCCAGGCCATCGATCTTTGGCACCTTCGGCGCCGAACCGACCGCGATGATCAGGTCGCGCGCCTCGAGCTCACGTGGATCGGCGTCGGTGCGTACGACGACCCTGCCCGGGCCGGTGATCTTCGCGTTGCCGCGGATCGGCACCGTCCCGGCGGCCTTATATCCCTTGATGTGGTCCGAGTCGTCGGGATAGTCGCGGCCTTCGCGAACGATCATGTAGTCGCGCCGCGCGGATGCTTTCTCCCACGAATAGTCGCCGCCGCAGGCGCGGATCTGCGCCGCGTGCAAAAGCGTCTTCGACGGCATGCAGCCCCAGAACGCGCACGTGCCGCCGAAGAGATCGCGCTCGATCAGCGCGACCGTTGCGCCGCGAGCGCGCGCATAGCTCGCCGCAGCTTCGCCCGAGGCACCGGCGCCGATGACCACGAAGTCGAAGCGTTCGCTCACGCCAGGTCCCAGACCTGACCGTCCTCGTGTAGCGCGAAGACCTCGGTCTCGCCGGTCGTGCCCCACGCCGGGGCGGCGGCTCCCGTGCGGAGCGCGCCGCCGAGTGAGGTCCAGTGCATGGTTACTTGATGAGGCCCTGCTTCTTGAGCCATGCGGCCGCGACCGCTTTGCTGTCGGCCTTGTCGACAGCGACCTGCTTGTTCATGTCGTTCAGCTCCGCCTGGGTCAGCTTCGCGCTGATCGAGTCGAGCAGCCGCGGGAGCGTGCCGTCGTCTTTGCTCAACAGAGCATTCCGCACGACCGGGGCGATGTTGTCGGCAAGCTGCAGGTGCTTGTCGTCATCGAGGAGCACGAAGTTCTTGGCGACGATGCTCGGGTCGCTCGTGAAGAGCAGCCCGACGTCGATCTGCTTGCCATCGAGCGCCGCGATCGTGAGAGGCCCACCCGTGTCCAGCGGCTTGAAGTCTTTGAAGGTGATGCCATATGTGTCCTTGAGGCCGAGCTGACAGAAAGGACGCTGCGGGCACTCGGGCGGCCCGCCGAGGACCAGGGTGTTGCCGATGGGCGCGAGGTCACTCAGCTTCTTCAGATTCTTCGAGCTGGCGGTCGCCTGCGTCACGACGAAGCCGTTCTGGTCGGTCGCCGCGGCGTAGTCGAGGACAGTGAGAGCCTTCGGATCGAGCGCTTTCTGGAGACCGATCTGGGTCGCCTTCGGATCCGTGGTCGGCTTAGCGACCTTCCCGTCCTTATCGACGAAGGCGAGGAGCGTCGCGAGGTACTCCGCGTCGACATCGATCTGGCCGGACTCGATCGCTGGCTCGACGATCTCGCGGTTCCCCAGGTTGAACTTGCGCGTGACCTTGTAGCCGTTCGCTTCGAGGATCTGGCTGTAGAGCTCGCCGAGCGTGATCTGCTCGTAGAAGTTCGTCGAGCCGACAATGACATCGGGCCGTGTCACCGCCGTGGGCGTTGCCGTGCCCGTGGCCGTTGCGGTTCCTGCGGTGCTGCCACCGCTTCCCGTGGCTCCGCAGGCGCTCGCCACGACGGCGACCGCGACGAGTGCAGCAATCAGCTTGTGACCGCGCTTCATCTGGGATCCTCCCCGGCCGTAGCGCTTAGGCTGCCGGCCTCGCGTCGAGTATGACCCGCCAAAGGGTCGATACGAGCGGGAACGCTCACCGGACCAAACGCATTCCCGCCGGAACGGTCGCTCTCTCGAGTGCAGCAAATGAGACTTCCGTGGCGACGGCCAGGAGCGCGACGAGCAGCGCTCCCGCCATCAGCTGGTCGTACTCCTGTAACGCCAGGCCGTCAACGATGAATCGACCAAGTGCGCCGCCGGCGACGAGGGCGCCGAGCGTGGCCGTCGCGACGACGTTCACCGCCGCGGTGCGGATGCCGGACAGGATGACCGGCAAGCCGAGGGGGATCTCGATCGACCGGAGGATCTGTCCCTCGCTGAGTCCCATCCCACGAGCCGCATCGACAATGTCGCGGTCGACCTCGCGGATCGCGACATAGGCGTTCGTGACGATCGGGGGGATCGCGAGCGGCACGAGCGCGAAGACGGTGGGCCAGAACCCGAGACCGAGTCCCAGGGATATGGCTATGACCAGCCCAAAGGCGAGGAGCGCGAGCGACGGCAACGCGCGTCCGACATTGGCCACGTTGATGGCGATGAAGCCACCGCGACCGGTGTGTCCGAGGTAGAACGCGACGGGCAGGGCGATGACCAGGGCGACGAACACCGAGATCGCGGAGAGCTCGATGTGCTCGAAGACCCGGACCGGGATGCCGTGCGAGCCCTGCCAGTTGACGGGATCGGTCAGCCAGCGAACGAGATCGCCGAGCGCCGTCATCCCGCGCGCGTCCACGGCGTGAGCGCACGCTGCAGCAGCACGAGCGTTCCGTCGGCGAGCACGGCCAGCACGACCGAGCCGAGCGCGCCGACGATCAGCGCTGTGCTGAAGAAGAGCTGGATCCCCAGCAGGATGAAGTAGCCCATGCCGCCCTGACCGATGAGCGCGGTCACGGTGACGAGGCCGATCGTCGTGATCGTCGCGACACGGATCCCGGCGAAAATCACGGCGAGCGCGAGCGGAAGCTCAATGCGCCATAGGATCTGGCGCTCGGTGTAGCCCATGCCGCGCGCGGCGTCGCGGACCTCGACCGGCACGCCGCGAACGCCGGCGACGATGTTGCGGATCAGGATGAGGAGCGTGTAGCTCACGAGGCCGATCTCCGCGCTGAGCAGCGACAGGCCGGTGTATGGGATCAGGAGTGCGAATAGGGCAAGGCTCGGAATCGTGTAGAGGATCCCCGTCGTCCAGGTGATGGGTCCGTACAGCCGGGGCACCCGCAGCGCCAGCAGCGAGAGCACGAACGCGATGAGGAAACCGACGGCGACGGCGATGACCGTCAGCTCGAGATGCTCTCCGACGCGCTGGCCGATCTCCGTCGCGTGGCTCGCGATCCAATCCCAGCGGATAAGAGGCTCGCCCGCGGTCACTTCGGCTCCTCGGTGCGCAGGAGCCTGCCGATGTGCGACAGCGTCAGCACGCCGAGGTAGTTGTCGCCGTCGCGCACCATGCCCACCTGCGTTTCCGACGCGAGCATCTCGGCGAGCGCGTCACGGAGGCTCATCGCGGGCGCGAGGACCGGCGCGCCGTCGAGCCGAGACGGGTCGATCGGCGGGTCGAGCTCCGCGCCGCCGACCGTGAGGAGCGCGAGGCGCTTCAGCCCTCGGTCGCTGCCGACGAATCGCGCGACGAAATCGTCGGCGGGATGCGCGAGGAGCTCACCGGGCGGCGCGTACTGCACGAGCTTGCCGGAGCGCATGATCGCGATGCGGTCGCCGAGCTTGATCGCCTCGTCGATGTCGTGCGTGACGAAGATCACGGTGATGCCCTGCGCGCGCTGCAAACTCAGAAATTCGTTCTGGAGCCGCTCGCGGACGATCGGGTCGACCGCGCCGAACGGCTCGTCCATCAGCATGACCGGAGGCTCGGCCGCCATCGCGCGCGCGACGCCGACGCGCTGGCGTTCGCCGCCGGAGAGCTGTGCCGGATACCGGTCACGCATGCGCGCCGGATCGAAGCCGATGAGCGAGAGGAGCTCGTCGACGCGCGCCCGGATCCGTGCGGCCGGCCAGCCGAGAAGCTCAGGGACCGTCGCGACGTTCTGGCCAATCGTCCGGTGCGGGAAGAGGCCGACCTGCTGGATGACGTAGCCGATCCGTCGCCGGAGCTGCGTGGGGTCCTCCTGAAGGACGTTCTGCCCGTCGATAAGAATCTCCCCGGAGGTCGGCTCGATGAGCCTGTTCACCATGCGGAGTGACGTTGTCTTGCCGCATCCGGAGGGACCGATAAGGACGCAGATCCGCCCGGCGGGAGCGGTCAGGCTGAGATGGTCGACCGCGACGGTGTCGCCGTAGCGCTTGGTGACCTCACGCAGTTCGACCGTCGCGCCGCGACGAGCGGCCATCGCACCAGCATGACAGCGCGGCACGAAACTCGCTCCTAGAATCGGCCTCGATTCATCAGGGGAGTGAGCATCGGTGGCGATAGCCGAAAAGAAGGACCTCTACACGTTTCCGTCCGCGCCAGACGCGACCTCGCCGGAGTGGCCGGGTACGCCGATCGGCGCGAAGAACACGATCACCCGCACGAAGGGACGCACGCTCGTTCACGACAAGACCGTCGATGCGAAGCCTGGTCTCTTCAAGCGGCTGCTCGCGAACGCGTTCGAGCACATCGCGACCGCGAAGGAAACGACCTACTCGCACGACGTCGTGATCCACGGTCTGCGCGTGCGGGCGATCACGAACAGCGAGCATCTCTTCGGGTACTGGAAGGACAACTGGTACGGCGTCGACGAGTGGCAGCGGATCACCGGTCAGAAGCCGGCCGAGACGCCCGACGTGCTCGTCGTCGCGCTCGGTCGCGTGCCGAGCGAGGCCGAGGCCGCCTACTACTCGCGGCAGAACGACACGGTCATCTTCTTCAACACCAGTTATTACGGTCAGCTCAAGTCGTGGGTGCTCGGTGCGGTGGGCCGCAAGCTCGCCGTCGAGTACGGCATCCACTCGATCCACGGGGCCGTCGTGACGAAGGACGGCAAGGGCGTCCTCTACATCGCGCCGACCGGCACCGGGAAGTCCACATCGACGTACGGGGTCATGGAGTTCCCCGGCACGCGCTTCCACTCCGACGACTGGGTCTACGTCCGCTACGCCTACCGCACCAAGGATGGCAAGCTGCTCTCCCCGGCGCGGATCCTCGACGGCGGCGAGGAGGTCGCGAAGGGCTACCAGACGTACTCCTGGCTCGAGGACCATCGCTCCAGCGACGCGACCGTCATCGGCCGCGGTCTCGACGACCGCGAGGTCACGGCGAGCGCGCGCGAGCTGGACGTCGATCACCCCGAGGCCTACGCCTACACGAGCGAGAAGGTCTTCTACCTGCGGTCCAATCTCGTGGAGAACTTCCCCCAGGCGGCCTTCGACATGGTCCGCTCGCGCCTCGAGAACGCGCCCGACGTCACGCCGGAGTTCATGACCGCAAACAAGGCGACCATCGACGCGGTCGCGGCAAAGCTCACCGCGATGAGGAAGCCACCCTTCGACACGATGGACCCGCAGACCCTCCGCAACATGGTCGGGCGGTTCTTCGCGTTCGAGAACACGCGCGCGATGCTCGACATCACGACGGTGTTTCCGAAGGAGCGCGTGTTCACCAATCCAATGGAGCCGGCGCGCATCCACGCGGTCATGCTGATCAAGCGCAATTTCGACGAAGACGTCGTGATCGAGCGCCTCTCCATCGACAAGTTCATGGCGCGTCTCCTCGTGGGTCGAACCCCCGCCGGCACGAAGGAGATCGTCTACAACTCCTATCGCGCCGTCGACGACAAGAGCGAGCGGGCGTGGATCGACACGATCGAGGCCAAGGGCGTGGACAAGATGTGGTCGGAGTACCAGAAGGCGAAGGACAAGCCGGAGACGCTCCGCGAAGAGATGGAGATGTTCCGGATGCTGTTCAAGTCGGCCGCCGCCTACGACCTCAACACGGTGCTGCAGAAGGACAAGGCCGTCACCTCGAAGATGGAGGCCGTCCACAACACCATGCGGGTGATCGTGAAGGCGCTCGACAACACGAAAGAGACATTCCGCTACGGCATCGAGGATTATCGGAAGCTGCTCGACTGAGCGACCAAGCGAGCATTAGCCTCGCTTACCAATGGGACCGTTCGATCGCTTCAACGACCGCGCCAAGCGCGTTCTCGCCCTCGCGCAGGACGAGGCGGTTCGCCTCAACCACAACTACATCGGCGTCGAGCACCTCCTGCTCGGGCTCATCCGCGAAGGTGAGGGTGTCGCCGCGCGGGTCCTGCACTCGCTCGGCGTCGACCTTTCGAAGGTGCGCACGTCGGTCGAGTTCATCATCGGGCGGGGCGACTCAACCACGGCGCCGAGCGAGATCACCCTTTCCCCGCGAACCAAGAAAGTCATCGAGCTCGCCATCGATGAGGCGCGCAAGCTCGGCCACAGCTACGTCGGCACCGAGCATCTGCTTCTTGGGATCGTGCGCGAGGGGGGACACATTGGCGCGGGCGTCCTTCAGTCTCTTGATGTAGCTCTCGATGCAGTCCGCGAACAGGTCGTTGCGACGCTCTCCCAACACCCCGACGCACAAGCCACGTTGGCACGTCCCGCCAGCGGGACGGCTTCAGAGACGATGTCGCACGACCGGCTCGATGCCTCATGCAATCGCGCGCTCACGCGCGCCTACTGGGAGGCCGGCCGCGCGAACGAGGAAAGGATCATGCCGCACCATCTGCTCCTCGCGCTCGTTGCCGATGACGATGCCTGGATTCGACGGATGCTCGGAGAGCTCGGCGCCGATCCGCTGGACCTTGCCGCTCGGATCGACGCGGCAGCGCCGGCGCGGCAGGGCCCACGGCCTCGGCCGATCACTCAGGATCTTGCGCTCCTCGACGTGATCACCCGAGCAGCCGCCCTGGCGGCAGAACGGAACCAACCCATGGTCCGGAACGGTCACCTTCTGCTGGCGATCGCCGCGACCAAGAACGTCGGCGCTTCCGTCCTCGCCTCGGTGGGGGCAACGCCTCAACGTATTCGCGAAATTCTCGACAGGATGAATGGATAGATGAACATCTTCGACAGCGCGATCATCATTGCCGCGGTCGCCGGCGGGATCACCGGCGCGCTTGTCGCGCTCGTGGTCTCTCTCGGGGTGATCCGCGCGCAACGACATCTCGGCGGGACGACTGTCGGCGCGCCTCACGCGACAGAGTGGCGCACACCCTCCGGCCCCCTGGCGCGGCATCTCGCACATGCGGAGCCTGCCGTGACCCCCGCTCAGACGGACGAGGCCGCCCGCCCCGAGGTGTAGCGTCGCGTGGACCTCGGAACGGTCGCGATCGTCGCGCTGATCGCCGGCCTTGTCGGCGGCGCCGTCGGCGCGGCCTTGGTCGGCACGATCGAGACGATCCTGCGGCGACGGATCGAACGAAGCGCTCCGGACCGTTCCCGGACCTTTCGTTCGGCGCATACCTACACGGGCAAGCGGGATCCCAAGTGAGTCTCGACCTCGTCGCGGTCGCGCTCGGAGCGGGGCTGCTCGGTGGCGCGGTCGGTGGGATCGCGATCGGCGCGGTGCAGGCGTGGATGGCCCGCGGAAGAGGGACGCGCGCTCAGTGGTTCGGGCAGCGCCTCGGCCCGCCGGCGGCAGAGGCGACGCGGGTGTCACGGTCGACCATGTCGGGAATGGGGCCGTTCGACCGCTTCAACGAGAGCGCCAAACGTGTGCTCTCTCTGGCACAGGACGAGGCGATCCGCCAGAACCACAACTACATTGGGACCGAGCATCTCCTCGCCGCAATCGTGCGCGACGGCGACACCATCGCCGCACGCGCGCTCCAGTCCTTTGGGATCGATCTCACGAAGGTGCGGACCGCGCTCGAGTTCATCATCGGCCGCGGCGATCAGACGACGTCACCGAGCGAAATAACGCTATCGCCCCGCACGAAGAAGGTCATCGAGCTCGCGATCGATGAATCCCGGCGCATGGGCTGGTCGTACGTCGGCGCGGAGCACATCCTCCTTGGAGTCGTCCGCGAGGGCGAAGGCATCGCGTCCGGGATCATCGAATCGCTCGGCGCGACTCTGCCGATGGTCCGCGCAAAGGTGCTCGAGCTCCTCGCCGCAGCGGGCACTCCCACGCCCGCGAATTACGCCGCACCGCCGCCGCGCGGTGGACACACCTGGGGACCGTTCACCCGATTCGGCGACCGAGCGAAGAACGTGCTCGCGTTCGCGCAGGATGAGGCGATCCGGATGGGCCATGGCTACATCGGGCCCGAGCATCTGCTCCTCGGCCTCGGCCGGCTGGTCGAGATGGCACAGCCCGACGAGGCTATGAAGCTCATCTTCGGCACGCTCGGGATCACGCTCGAGCAGCTACGTGCGGAGCTCGGCAAGGTCATTCCAGCGGCGGGCCGGGAGAGCCTCCCGACGGAGATCACGCTCAGCCCGGAGACCAAAGAGATCATTCAGATCGTGAACGACTCCACCGCAGGGAAACAGATCGTGCCCGAGGATCTCCTGCTCGCCTTGGTCCGCGAGCCTCAGAGCTTTGCGGCGCAGATCCTCGCGCGGCTCGGCGCGACCCCGGAGCGGGTCCGCGCCGCGATGGGGCGCTGATGCGGCGCGAGGGGTCTCACACCGGAGCGATGATCTTCGCGGTTGTCGTCGGCGTCATCCTCTTCGCGGTGTTCTCGTTGCGCGGCGGCGCGCCGACCTCCGCCCAGCCAACGCCGACCGCGACCCAGACGGCGCCGCTTCCGAAGCTCGCCGACCTGGATAGCGCGTGGGTCGACCAGACGCCACCGGCGCAGATCGCGGTCGGCGCGGAGGCGACGATCACGTTCAAATTCCGGAACACCGGGCGCGCCGCGTGGACGCGAGGGACCGGGTCCGAGGCGAGCCTCGCGTTCACCGGCACCGCCGCCAAGTTCGATCCCAAGATGGCGGTGAGCTGGCCCGCCGCGAGCACACCCGCGGTCCAGAGCGAGGACGTGGTCGCGCCGAATGAGATCGCGACGTTCACGTTCAAGGTCAAGGGCGTGACCCCAGGCACGTATCGGGTCGACGTTCGGCCGACGGTCGCTGCGGTCGGTGCGCTCCGCGACCAGGGCGTTTACACCGAGGTGACGGTCCGCTAAGCGGGCTCGGGATGAGGGCGCTCGCTCGCTGGGCTAACTAGCGCAGCGAAATGTCCGCCTGACCCTCGAGCGCCGACGCAAGACGCGCGCGCGCCGCCGCGGCGTCGGATGCGCGCACCATGACGGTGACCGAGTGCTGCGCGACCGTCGGTAGCTGCGCACCGCGGTCGGCGCGCACCGCCGTGAGATGGAAGAGGAACGCCGCCGCGCTCACCGTCCCGTCCACTGTGAAGTGCCAGATGTCGTGCCATGTCGAGATCGGGAAGGAGCCGGCGAGGGCGGCGTTGAGCAGGCGGTAGAGCGCCGCCGATCCGAACACAAGCATCCCGAGGACCCCACCGAGGATCGCCAGATAGAGATAGCCGCGGCGCGGGAGCGAACGACGCTCGTCGTCACTCAGCCGGCGTTGCGCCTGCCACCACGAGAAGCCCCACGCCGGCGCGCCCACGAGCACGAGCGCGATGTACGCGGCCGTCTCGCCGTTGCCGTGCGTGTTGAGTCCCAGGACCTGGCTGCCGAGAACGCCGATCGCGCCCGCGGTGCCGACCGCGAGCATCCCGAGCCCGATCGCCGCGATGAGATAGGTGTAGAGGCGGCGGATGGTCGCGGCGCGCTCGACCTCCGTTTCGCGCGCGGCGTCGGCCTGAACGACGCGTCGATGGAACAGCCACACCGTCGCGAACACGACGAGGTTCGTCACCGGGAAGCCCAGATCGTGCTGGATGTTCCGGAACTCCTCGCGGTCGGGCGTCCCGAGGATTCGTTCGACCACATTCGCGAGCGCCACCGTCGCGCTCAGGAGCACGGCGAGCGCGGACACGAGAACGACGAGATAGATCGCCAGCTTTCGGACCACCGAGCGCCGCTCGATCTCGCCGTCCGGCGTCGTCGCGCGTAGCCGGCGTTGCAGCGGGATCCACGCAGCGAGCCAGAGGGCGAGGCCCGCGAGGATCCCCGGCACGGCGCCGATGAGCTGGAAGCGAAGCAGGTCATCGCGACTGGGCGACGGCGGGGTCACCACCACGACTCCCGGCGGTACCTCGCGCGGAGCGGTGAGCCCGGGGATCGGCGCGATGGCGTCCGCGATCCGGTCCCAGATCCCGGCGAGCGTGCTCACGGTCGTGGACGCGGCGAAGAAGAGGCCGATCAGCGCGAGGCCGTAGAAAACGAGCTGCCGGAAGGCCGCCGCGCGGCCGGCGATGAGCGTCGCGCGACGGTCGAGAACTGAAAGGCGGAGGTGATAGGCCAGGACGATCGCCGACGTCAGCGCCATCACCGCGGCACCGGCCGCGCGGGCCGGCCACTCCGCTTCCAGGCCGAAGTAGTCGGGGAAGGAGGCGTTCGCGCCGATGAACATTCCCTGCAGCACGAGCCCGAGCGCGCGCTGCCCGTAGCCGAAAACGAGGAGCGCGGTGACGAAGACGACGAGGTGCAGGTAGAAGCTGCGGAGCGCCGAGCCACGCTCCTCTACCGAGCGGAGCGCGGCACGCTGGGCCACACGGAAATGGATGACCCACGCCGGCAAGCCGACGACGAGGAGCGCGATCGCGAGGCTCGCCTGCTCTCGATAGAGCTCGCGCGGCTGGCTGAACTCGTTGAACACGAACGGCAGGCCCGTGAAACCGCCCGACGGCGCGCCCATCGCGATCTCGGCGCCGACGCGCAGAAGATTCGCGACCGCGAGCACCACCATGTGGATCGCGACGAGCGCGACCAGATAGAAGTACGCCCGCTGCACCGCGGGAAGCGGTCGGTCGGCTGTTTCCATCGGCAGATCATGGCGCACCCCTGGTAGCGAAAGGCGTCGGGAAGCACACGTTCGGGTGAATTCGAGTCGATCGGGCGGGCGCGTAACGTAGCGCGCGATGCGCTTTGAAGGCACGCTCGACATAGCCGCGCCGCGCGATCAGGTGTGGTCCTTTCTGACCGATCCCGCCCGTGTGACGATCTGCGCGCCCGACCTGCGGAGCCTCGAAGTCACCGACCCGCACCACTTCACGGTCGTCGTGCGCGCCGGTGTCGGTCCGATCAAAAGCACGTTCTCGATGAACGTGCAGTTCCTCGAGCTCGACCGGCCGAAGCACGCCGCGGTGCTGGCGCGCGGCCAGGCGCCGGGCAGCGCCGTTCAGATGGTCAGCAACATGGACCTGGCGGAGTTCGACGAGACGCACACGATGATGGAGTGGTCGAGCGAGGTAACCGTGTCGGGCTTGATCCAGCAGGTCGGCGCGCGGCTGATTCAGGGCGCGGCCGACAAGATCACGCAGCAGCTCTTCGCCTGTATCAAGGCGAAGCTCGAGGCTGCGGTAACGACGTGACCTCGATCGGGACGGAGACCCGCGGGTACACCGATATCGACGGCCACCGAACGTGGTTCGCGGACCTCGGAGGCGCCGGCGATCCGCTCCTGATGCTCCACGGAGGCGTGAGCGACAGCGACCTGTTGCTCGATCGGCTTGCGCCCTTACTCCGCGAGCGCTTTCGCATCGTCGCGTTCGACCGCCGCGGCCACGGCCGCACCGCAGACAGCGAGGGTCCATTCCACTACGACGACATGGCCACCGAGGCGATCGCCGCCATCCAGAAGCTCATCGGCGGACCCGCGCACCTCGTCGGCTGGAGCGACGGGGGCAATGTCGCGCTGTTTGTCGCGCTGCGACGTCCCGACCTCGTCCGCACGCTCGTTCTGATCGGCGCGAACTACCACTTCAACGGGAACATGCCGACCGGATCCGCCGGTCTGGCCTCCAAGGCCCTTCAGGACCGTTATGGCAAACGGTCGCCTGATGGCGAGGAGCACTTCGCCACGGTGTTCCAAAAATCGCAGCTGATGTGGTCGAGTGAGCCGACGCTCACCACTGACGATCTGCGAAAGATCTCCGCGCCGGCGCTCGTGATAGCCGGAGACGACGATCTGCTGACGCTCGCCCACACCACATCGCTCTACGAATCGCTGCCCCTCGGTCAGCTCGCGATCATTCCGGGAGCGTCGCATGCAGCCCCGCTCGAGAAGCCGGAGTTCGTTAGCCGCCTCATCGGAGATTTCCTGAGCGCGCCGGGAACGCCGAAGACGCAGCTCCCCATCCGGCGCAAACCCACGGGCTAGCGTGACCGGCGCCGAACGTGTCACGCGTGACCTCCTCATGCTCCCGCGACTTCTTCGGCGCGCTGGGGTCCACGTCAACGCGGAGCGCGCTCGCGTGTATCTCCAGGCGATCGCGGAGATCGGCCTCGAGCGCCCGGACGACGTGCGCGCCGCGAGCCGCACAGCCCTCGTTTCCCGGCAGGCGGACCTCGCCGCGTTCGATGTGACGTTCGATCTGTTCTGGTCGCCCGTCCGCGGCGGAGGCCTCCCGGCGCCGGTCCCGAGCGAGATCTCATCGCTCGTCCGGCGGAGCGTCCGCGTCATGGCGAGCCCCACCGAGCTCCTTCGCGGCACCGACTTCTCCGCGATGACCGCGGCCGAGCGCGCCGCCGCCGCGCGCTTTCTCGAACGTCTCAAGTGGTCGCCGGGCGAACGCCAGAGCCGGCGCTTCCGCTCTTCGCGGAACGGCTCACGCCTCGATGCCCGCGCGACCATGCGCAGATCGCTCGCCACGCACGGCGAGCCGGCGGTCCTCCTGCGGCGCGCGCCTCGCGTGAAGCGGCGGCCGCTCGTGATCCTCTGCGACGTCTCCGGATCGATGGAGGCGTACACGCGGCTTCTCCTGCACATGTCGCATGCCATGGCCCGCGGGTGGGGCCGCGTCGAGACGTTCACGTTCGGGACACGCCTGACGCGCATCACGCGGCAGCTTCGCGAGCGCCGCCCCGACGCCGCGCTCGCGCATGTCTCGCGCACGGTGTCCGACTGGTCGGGCGGCACGCGCATCGGCGACGCGCTGCACGAGTTCAATCTGCGCTGGTCACGGCGCGTCCTCGGCCGCGGCGCGATCGTCCTCCTGGTTACCGACGGATGGGAGCGCGGCGATCCGGTGCGCCTCGAGCAGGAAGCATCTCGCCTGCAGCGCGCGGCCTATCGGCTCATCTGGCTCGATCCGCTTTCAGGCACGCGCGATTACTCACCCGACGCGCGCGGGGCGCGCGCACTGATCGATCACGCGGACGACCACCTCGCCGCGAACACCCTCGATGGACTCGTGCGTATCGCGGAGCTTCTCGGCCGCGTCGGCCGCGGCCGGCCCGTCCGGCGTGCGTCCAGCGACCTCGCGTAAGGACGCTCTCCTGCTTGCCGTGTTTGCTGAGCCCGGCACCAAGTGCTAGCACAGCGCGCGCGCGAATCGCCAGGGAGGAGCAACGACATGCGGAGGAACGTGCTCGCGATCCTCACGATCATCATGCTGGTCCCATCCGTCGTCCTCGCACGCACGGCAACGTTTACAGGAACCGCGACCACCGCGGCGCCGACCGCGTACAACGAATTCACGGTCGCGGACCTGCAAACGGAGATGGCCGCCGGCCGGCTCACGTCGGTCCAGCTCACGCAGTTCTACCTCGACCGCATCGCCGCGCTCGACCAGTCCGGGCCGAACGTGAACAGCGTCATCGAGCTGAATCCCGACGCGCTGCAGCTCGCCCGGAGCGCCGACGGCCGCCGCGCGCGGGGCAAGGTCATCGGTCCGCTCGACGGCATCCCGGTGCTGCTGAAGGACAACATCGACACGGGCGACAAGATGCAGACGACCGCGGGATCCTTCGCGCTCGCCGGAAAGCCCGCCCGTGACGACTCGACGGTGGCCGCGAATCTGCGCGCGGCCGGCGCCGTCATTCTTGGCAAGACGAACCTTTCGGAATGGGCGAACTTCCGGTCGTTCTTCTCCACGAGCGGGTGGTCGGGCCGCGGCGGCCTCACCCACAACCCGTACTCGACCGACCGCAACGCCTGCGGCTCGAGCTCAGGCTCCGCCGCGGCCGCGGGCTCGAATTTCGCCGCGATCTCCGTCGGCACCGAGACCGACGGAAGCATCGTGTGCCCCGCCAACGTCAGCGCCGTCGTCGGCATCAAGCCGACGGTCGGCGTGACGAGCCGGGCGGGCGTCGTCCCGATCTCGCACACGCAGGACTCCATCGGACCGCACGGCCGGACCGTCGCGGACGCGGCCGCGCTCCTCAACGCCCTCGCGGCGCGCACGCCCGACCCGCGCGATGCCGCCACCTCGGGCGTTCCACTCGGATGGCAGGGCACGGGCCGCTCTCGGCCGGCACTTCCCGCTGACTACACGGCCTTCCTCAACGCGGACGGCCTCCGCGGCACGCGTATCGGCGTGACCCGACAGGGGATCGACAATGCGCCCCCGCAGGTCGTCGCGGCGTTCGACAACGCCATCGCGACCATCCAGAGC
>WNGI01014642.1_pt1 | contig 14109 bp, 13 predicted proteins | sample 5400621 | NCBI WGS metagenome assembly WNGI01 (sample SAMN13153374, study PRJNA577476) | soil metagenome | isolation source: 20 cm soil or saprolite under Garry oak tree replicate 1 | place: USA:California | collected 2016-06-15
TGGGCGAGGCGGCCCGCGAGCGCGATGGGGACCAGACCTGGCAGCGCCATGTGCGGGAAGCGATCGAGTCGCTACGCAACCTCACGAACTTCGACCACCTGTATGTGGGCGGCGGGAACTCGCGTCTGCTCAACGGGGCGTTGCCGCGAGACGTGAGTGTGGTCTCGAACACAGCGGGAATCCTTGGCGGTGTGCGACTATGGGCCTAGCCGCGGCGGGAGTCGCGTCCACGGAGCGGACGCGGCATGTCGCCTGCGGGGCAAGACTCATCATTACCTCTCGAGGAGCTCGAGGCCCATGGACGATCGCACGCAGCCGGGTCGCGACAATGCGCCGCCAACTCGCTCGGCGCCGAGCGCACCAAGCACCGACGATAACTCACGCAACGGCCGCACAGCGGCCGGCGGTGAACGGAGCGCGGATGCGGACCGTCGATCGTCATCGAGCAAGCCGGCCCTCACCGACCGCGAGCGCAGCGAGCGCTGGCCGGTCGATTAGGGGGATTAGCGGCCCTTTCGCACAAACCCGATGTAATCCGTGTAGACGGGCTCGCGCCCAGTCGAGCGCATGACGCGCGCGATCTGGCCGCGATGGTAATGCCCATGCATCGCAACGTGCGTGAGAATCTCGAGCACGCTGTTGTCAAACTCGTTGCCGGCACTGTTGCGATAGCGAACGCGCTGCTGGCGTGCGTCATCAGGACGCCGCAGCAGTTCGGTAAAGCGTGCGCGATTCTCAGCCTCGAGCGCGGCGATCTCGTCGAGGGAGAGCGACGGCCACACAGCGACGCGGGCCTTTGTCGCGTCGATGCGCGCGAGCCACAAATGCTCGGCGGCGACGATGTGCGCGAACAGTCGCTGCGTCTCCGCATCCGGCGGCTGCCGACGCAGTTCGGCGACTAACTCGTCATGCGCCCACCACATGTGGGCGTAGAGGCTGGAGAGGAGATCTGGCATCAGTTTGTCATTCCGAGCGAAGCGAGGAATCTGCACTTTGATCGGTTAAGTGCAGATCCCTCGTCGCTTCGCTCCTCGGGATGACATACATCACATTCTCAACAGGTAGCTGGCTTTCACAAAGAACCCATCATTCACGCGACGCAGCCGCGAAAAGGCGAGCGGATCATCCTCCGTCAGGCTACTTCCATAGCCGGCGAAGAACACCGTACCCGGCGTCGGCCGATACGAGAACAGCCAATCGACGCGGAAGGCCGTGGTTGGAGCGCGCTGCACGTTCTCGATGCCTGACGAGCCAAAGGTGAGTAATGGCAGCCCCGTGCGCGGGTCACGGACGATCGTGTCGCCCGTCGTCGCCGTGTATTGACCCACGAAGCGCACGAACACCGGGCGCGCGAGTTGGTAGTCGACCTTCAACCGCGGGATGCGAATTCTCGTCGTCGGTTCGTCGTTGCTCCGACGGGTGAGCATCGAGCTCACATACGACGCGTTGACGCGCAGCTTTTCCGTCGGGCGCCAGTTTGCCGTGGCGCCAGCGTCGTAGCGACGCACGCGCGACGTCTCGCGGAAGTCGACGTCATTTCCCGCCGTTAGGCCGATATTGCCGTCGAACGTCTGAAAAATGGGCGTGTTCACTCGTGCCCCGACGACGAAGGTCGTTATGCGTGACGACGGCACGAACGGGATAAATTGCGTTCCGCCAGCTCCGGGAGGCGCGAGCGTGACGAATCCTGCGTACTGCGCCGGATCGAATGCAAAGCTCGCCAGTGTTGGATTGAGATTCAGCGACCAGCCACCGTGCAGCAGAAACTCGTTGCTCGCCGACAGCTTGTCCTCGAGGAGGCTCTTCGCGGAAAAGAAATCGTCGTACCGCCAGAGCGCGTTCGTCATCACGAAGACGTTGTACCGCTCGAGCAGCGAACCAGGGTGGCCGTAGATCGTGAATCGGTTCGCCACGCCAGGCTCGACAAACCCCACTCGCGGCACAAAACCATTCCACGCCGCGAAATCGGGATGGATGCCAATGACGTTGTAGTGAAACCCGAACGACCGCCCAGTGCGATCGAGCACCGCCTCCCACATCGGGCCGCTGTGCGTGGGGGTCGTATTGCCGAGTCGCGTCCCGCTCGCGACGGCCTGGAACTGCGCGAAGTACAGCCGCCCGAAGACGACTCGCAGGTCAGCACCGGCCAGGCGATTGAAAGCGCTACCTTCCTCTCGGTCGCTGACGAGCGCGCCGACGGTGGATTGGCCCATGAAGTCGCGCCTAACGCGGAGCAGCGTAGCAACCGGATTGGAGCCGGGCGTTCGCGACACGAGCGGATCGTCGACCGCGGACAGGAGCGCCAGATCTGTTCCACCGACTTTCCCCGTTATCTTTGCCGCCGCCGTCGGATGCACGATCTGGCGCGTGTAGACTAGCGTGTTCGGGACATTGAACTGATCACTCCCGTCGACGAAAAAGGGACGCTTCTCGGGATAGAACAATGCAAAGCGCAAGTCGCTGGCGATCTGGGTCGCGTCTGCCTCCACCTGTGAGAAATCGGGCTTGATCGTGCCGTTGAGCACGAAGTTGCTCGTCATTCCCCACTTGACGTTACCGCCTAACGCGTCGCGGCGTTCGTAACGCCAGTCCCCGGGCGCGCCGTTCGCCAATACTCTTGGCGCACCGGCGGTCGTCGACGTCAGCTCCGGATTGAGCTCGAGCACCTCGCCGTGACGCATGTCCGACATGCGGACGAGGGTGCCTTCCTGGGCGATGAATGACGCCGATGCCTTACGAGCGGGAGTCCACGTCTCCTGATAGCCGGAGTGCTGAACGTTGCGCTGGACTTGAATGCCCCAGTCCTGTACGTCACGGGCGGCATATCGCAGCGACTTGAAGGGTACGCGAATCTCGACCTCGAAGCCCCATGCCGTCACCCGCCCCTTGGACTGCCAGAGAAAGTCGGCGCTCAGATCGTTCTGGCCGGGCATCACGTTCGAGCAGGGTATGAAGCCGCCCGCCTCACTCTTGGTCCCGTCCGCCTGGACGCCCAAGCGATTGACGATAAAAACGAAGGCCCGGCGCTGATCGTGAAACGTGTCGAGATGAATTTCGACGTTGTCGTCGCCGCTGATGCGATCGCGGTCGGCGAGGGTAGCGTGCACGCCTCCGCCCCCGCCGTGCGGCTCGAATGCGCGAATGCCGAAGTAGATCGCTGACGATGAATACCAAACCAAAACTTCCGTAGAATCCGGTGCCGCACGTTGGTCGATCGGCGCGTAGAGCGAAAAGCCCGTGAGCACCGCCGCGCCCGCCCAGACTGGCTCGTCGAGCGCGCCGTCGACAACAATCTCGCCATCCCGACCGTCGACCCTCGGCGCGCTCACGGCGATTCGGTTGGACCGACCGTGATAGATCGCGCCTGTTGCCGGCGAACGCGCCTGCGCCTGTTCGACGGCCGTTGCCGTTTGGAGCAGTGCAAGGAGGGGAAGCGCGGCGAAGATCACGATGACGGTTCAGCGCTGAGCGTTGAGCGGGGAACAGTATCGCAATGTGACGAACTCGCGCTAGCCGCGTATTTTTCTAGCCTCGCCGCCCTTACGCCCAACGCCTGTGTCACTCGCGACTCGATACGACGATCCCATCCTCGAGACGATCGCGCGCTCGATCCACATGTTCTTTCCACGCTGCCTCAAGTGTGGCCAAACGATCGAGACGTTCGAGGACACAGACGTCCGGATTTTGACCAATCGGGTCGTTCACCGGCGTGCCTGCCCCGAGCCCTTGTCATCCTGAGCGAAGCGAAGGATGACAGTTGAGTCGTTAGCTCTCCTCCTCCGCCTCTTCCCCATGCTCGACGATATCGCCGGGCTTGAACAGAATGTCCTGGAGAATCGCTCGCCACTGCGGCGTCTGGCGGAGCAGGAATTCGAGATCCATCCCAAAGTGCTTGAACTCTTCCTTCTGCGCATTGCGCATGATGGCGCGCGCCGATTTGTCCTTCTCGACCGCGATGCGCTGCTCGTACCAGCCGATCGCTTCGGCCTCTTCGGTGAGTGAAGCAATCATGCGAGCAAACGTTCGTGTCGCGGCGGGAAGCTCGTCAGGCGGCTCGTGATATTGGTCAAATCCCATCGCTGTCCTCTGTTCGTGTGAGTAGATGTATCACCGGCGCGGCGCCGAACGACGCGAGAATCGTTCGCCAAGGAGGCCGACGGCGATGCCGAGGGGAATGTTCAATGCCGCGACGAGCACGATCAGCAGTCCGACGCCAAGTGTGAGCGGACGCGGAGCACGAGCAAAATTGATCGCCGCCGCGACGATCGCCGCGACACATCCCATCGCGAAACCGACGCGACCCGCCGTCTGCTTGCGCAGATGCAGCTCGCCCGCAGCAGGATCCCGGCTCGTCATCAAACCTGTCTTGCCGGGGCGTGCGCGGTACCGCGGTGCACCGCCCAGGCAATCGCTGCCATCGGTGGAAGCGCGAGGGCAATGATTTCCGTGTTCGACTCACGCGAAAGTCCGGCGGCGTGTAGCAGCAGCGCCAACACGCCAAGCGCTGCGAGCAGGAGGGTGAGCCACCGCGTGACACGAGCCGCCCGGCCTTTCACCGCGGTCATCGGCGCGAGCACGGCAAGCGCGAGCCAGATTGGATTGAAGAGGAGAAGATTCTCGTTGCGGTGGGCGAAGTGGTGATCTGTCACGCCCCACAGCAATGCGAGAATGACGCCGAGCATGCCTGCCGCGAACGACCAGACGGAGAACAACATCCCGGCGGCGAATCGGGCGCCTGTGCTACCTCGCGCGGCGCGCGAACCCACTACCGCGAACACGGCGGCGATCAATACGCCGATCGTCAGAAAAAGCGGCGTCCAATGCGGTGGCGCGTTCGACTCGACGTGCGCGATCGTGCCGAGCAGCATCCGCTCGCTCTTCACGAGCGGGCGCGCGCCGCCGTGACCGTCGCTCACCCGCAGTTCGCGCACGTAATCGCGCAACCGCATTGGGAGAAACATCTCCTCGTACGCCGTCAGCGGATGATCGGAAGGACGTCCGAGCCCAATATCGATTCCAGTCGCGAGCAACGCCTGACGCTGCGTCAGCCGTAACGTCTCCGACCGGTACGTATACGTGCTTTTGCGGCCGGAAAAGGTCGCGCGAATGACGCCGCCGAGCACTCGATCGATCGCATCGCGAACGCGCGTCGAACAGTTGTCCAGATAGTAATCGTACCGGTAGTTGGCGTTCTCAGGACGCGAATTCCAGATCACGAAATCACGTAACTGGACCTTCTGTACATTCGTGAGGTCGAGCTCCTGCGCCCACACGGCCCGGTCCCGCATCCTATAGTCTATGAGCGTTTGCTCATAGGGGTATCCGCCCATCGAGTACAGCATTCGCCCCTGGAGGAAATGCGGGATGAAGTACGGCTGGCTCGAGTCGAAGATCCCCCAGTTGTAGACCACGTCGACGGGGCCGCCCAGGGATGGGGGACGCTCGACGTGAAACCAGAGTGCATTGTGGCCGAATTGCTCCCAGACCTCCTCGCCGACGCCCATCGTGAGCAACGTGATCGTCAGCTCGCTTCCCGGCTCGGCCGGCGTCGTCATCCGTGGACCTGGCGGCCGTTCCGCGCTCGGCGGACGAATCTGAGCGGAAGCGAGCGACGGCGCGAGCGCGGCCAGCAAGCAACCAACGAAGGTGAGCTTCATCGGGAAGACATCATCTGATCGAAAGTGCCTTGAAGCTAACGACCGGTGTGCCCCCGCCATTCTTGCGCAGCGCGACGGCACGCGGCGTGCGCGCGAAATGCGTCATCGTCTACCCGAGGATCAACATGCCGAAACGGAGCAACGGTGGTAGTAACAGGTCTCGCAACTCGAGCAGCAAATCGAGCGGAAAATCAAGCACCAGCAGCGCACGAAGCGCTTCCGGTCCATCTCGATCGAGCGGCTCAAAGAGCGCCTCGAGCTCTTCTGGCTCGCCAAGCGGCCGGCGCGTCATCGGTCGCGGCATGACCTCTCTCGATTCCACTCAAGCCGCCCTGGACTCCCGCACCGGCGAAGTGGACGAACGGACGCGAAAAAAGTCCTGACAGCGCAACTGCTGGAGGGCGCAACTGCCCTCCAGCAGTTCATCCTCCAAACCCCATACTCTCCACGAGGGCGAAATCGTTCCCGGAGGGCGGCTTCAACCTGAACCACTCGAGCTGATAGACGGCTTCGCGCGCGAAATCGACGTCCGTCGCCCAATTAGGATCCGCGGCTGGAGTTCCGGCGTCGGACCGCACGACCAGGACGGCGAGCGGCGGGAGTTGCTTCATCGCGCAGTATCGACCCACCATTCGCAGTGACTCCGCGAGCGCGTTGGGATCGAGGCCGATCCGATCGCCGAGAAGGGTGTATGTGAGTGTCTGACGATAGAAGGCCGCGCTAATGAGGACCTGCCATACCTGCACGGCTTGGTCGGACCGCGTCATTTCCCTTCTCCAAAGAGTCCGCACGAACCACACATCTCGCGTCACGCGCCCCGCCATTCGTGGTCGCGTTAGGCAGGAATCGTGGAAACTCGCGCGGCACAGTGTGATGCACGTCACGCCATGTTTTGCCGCAAACGTTACTGTTGCCGGTGCCTCGGCACCATTCTCGCTGCCCCGCGTACTGTAGCGAAGTCCCTGCTGTTTTTTTGATGCCCAATCCGACCGAAGTCCCAACACCGGCGGCGCTCGCCGACCTCGTTGCCCGCTGCAACGAAATGCAACGATACTCCACGGAGCTCACTGCTGCCGAGGAGACACGCGTCGCCGCGCTCGCCAACGCCATCGTGACGATGCGGCAGGTCCTCGAGCTCGTGCCAGTCCCGAGCGAGCGGCTTCCCCTTCGACAAGCGCGCATGGAGCATTGGGCGCTCACGGGGCGCTCGATCGAGGACGCGGAGACCCTCGCCATCCGCAACCTGCATGGGGCGCTGGTGCTGGATGAGCATGGTCAGATCAAGATGCTGACCAATCGCACCTGGCGCGGCGCGTGGCGGAACATCACGCTCTGGCGAGACGGGGTCGGTGGTCTGCGCGCCAACGCCCTCATGGACTACCTCGCGCGCCTCGCTTCCCTGGCCCAACGACGCTCTCCAGACGTTGCTCGCCAGCTCCTCGAGCGAAGCGAGGCGCTGGTCGCGACGTACTCGCTCCTTCCCCCAGGCCCACGGTCGTCGCAGGCTGACTAGCCCGTACTCGGTATGCAGTTTCTTAACTCGGCCATAAGCTAGCTCGATGCTGATCTCGAGGATGGATGGCGAGCCCAGGTTCGAGCCGGCAGGCGCGAGCGGCGAGCTTTGAGTACGAAGGGTTTGGTGTTCGATGGTGTGAAGGTCGCAGTAGCCGAAGGTCATTTTGCGAATCTCAATCGTCTCCGCGTTGCACTTCTGCCAGTCTTTGCGTGAGACGAGCCCCAGACCGCGGGCCGATAGCAAATGGTACTCTGTGTCGTTCGCGGACTTGATCGACATCTCGAGGAAGCGCGCGAACTCTTTCGCCGTGGCGGCGCCGCATCCCTCGGCGATGGTACTCGCAATGCTGTCCGCCGCTCGTGTGAGCTTGGCTCTCAGATTCGCGTGCCCGACCGGCACGAAGCCGGACGTGAGCTTATGCAGCGCGATGCCGAGCGCATGCGCGCGCTGCCACGCGTGAATCTGCTTGAAATCCGGCATTCGCCAGCATAGCCATGCCCTTCCGCGGCTGCGGCATCAGTCTGTCTCGATACCAAACCCTTTATACTCAAAGCTCGTCGCTCGCGCCTGCCGGCTCGAACCTGGGCTCGATGTCACGGCTGAGATGTCGATAAGGCGCGCCGAACACCGTGAGAACGAAGGTGGCCCTCACGCCACTACGGCGGCCTGCCTGATGCTGAGCTGCACTGCCGCCGCCGCGGTGCCGTCGACGTGTAGCAAAAACGTATATCGACCTGCCGCTCCGACGTTGAACAGATCGAACTGAAGCGGCAGATCGACAGCGACCGATTCCAGCCCCGCGGGTATCTGCGGCAATGATACCTCGCCGCCGGGACGTCCAATCTCCTTGCCGGACGGATCCGTCATCACCACCTCGATCGGGTGCGACCGCCCAGCTTCCTCCCGCGTGAAGAGGATCCGTGCCGCGAACGCCAGACGCGGCAGCGTGAAGGGAATCGTGGCGACTTGAAGGTCATTGAACACGCCGATCAACGACGGCCGGCCGTCGTTCCCGAGAATTACCTGGTCACAGAGCGCGACGTATTGGACGTGCATCGAGGATTAGGGGCTAAGGAATCAACACTGCCGCCCCTCGAACACGGCCAGAACGCAGCGCCGCCAGCGCCTCGTTCGCGTTCTCGAGAGGAAAGCATTGGACTTCGGTGCGAACAGGCACCGTCGGCGCCAATGCGAGAAACTCGTTGCCGTCGCGCCGGCTGAGATTCGCTACCGACCGCAGTGTCCGTTCGCCCCAGAGGATCTCATAAGGGAAGGCCGGAATGTCGCTCATGTGAATCCCCGCACACACGACGGTACCGCCTTTGGTGACGGCGCGGAGTGCGGCCGGAATGAGCCCACCGACAGGCGCGAAGACAATCGCGGCATCGAGGCTCTCCGGCGATTCGTCGCTCGCTCCTGCCCACGCCGCGCCCAATTCTCGTGCAAACGCCTGCGACTCCTCGTCACCCCGGCGCGTGAAAGCAAACACACGTTGGCCTCGTGCGACGGCGACTTGCGTAATGAGGTGCGCTGCCGCGCCGAAGCCGTAGATGCCCAACCGCTTCGTCACCATCGCGTCGCCCGCAAAGCGCAACGCTCGATATCCGATCAGTCCCGCGCACAGCAGCGGTGCCGCGTGCGCGTCGTCGTACCGCAGGGGAATAGGGAAGCAATACCGCGCATCGGCGACGCAATACTCGGCGTAGCCGCCGTCGATGTTGTAGCCGGTAAAGCGCGCGCGATCGCAGAGGTTCTCGCGCCCGGTCGTGCAGTAGCCGCAGACGCCACAGGTCCAACCCAGCCATGGCACGCCGACACGATCTCCGATCCTGAGCGGCCCCTCGCCATGATCACCTTCCACGATCCCCACGATCTCGTGACCGAGTACCAATGGCAGCCTGGGCTCGGTGAGCTCGCCATCCACGATGTGGAGATCGGTTCGGCATACCGCGCAGGCCCGAACGCGAATCAGGACTTGCCCAGGCCCTTGCACCGGCCGAGGAATTTCGAGTTCTCTCAAGTCCCGGCGTGCCCGTTCCAGCACCATCGCGCGCATTCCGAATTCTAGCGCTAGTAGATCGTAACCTAGATGGCGCTACCAAGACTTCGGAAACGCTCCACTAGCCCCTAGCTCCTGGCCGCTAGCCCCTCGCCGACGATTTTCGCCACGGCCATCACCGTCAGCATCGGATTCACCCCCGATGAGGCCGGAAAGAGACTCGCGTCGGCAACGAACAGGCCATCGATGCCGCGCACCGCGCCGCGTTCATCGCAGACCGACGTCTCCGTCCCAGCCCCCATCCGACAGGTGCCCATCTGGTGCGCACTGAACAGCGTCGACCAATTGCGATCGAGCGCGGCCGCTACCACGCTCGCACAATAATTATCGATAGCTGCCGGTGTCGCGCCCCTAGCGTTGAGCACCTGCTCACGGGAGTGCAAGGTGATGATCTCCTCGGCGCCGGCGGCGACATGGGCGCGCACCGCCGCCGCCAGGCCGCGCTTCATGTGAGCCAGCTCGCGCACACCGGGGCGATACTCGATCGCCGCCCGCCCATCGCGCCTAACGCGAACTCGCCCGCCACTCGCGTCCCGGGTCAGGACGATCGTCGCGCTCACATGGGCGGCCCGCTGCATCCGCTGGCGGTGATCGCGGGCGCCGAACCAGGGGAGCGCGAGCGCCAAAAGCCCGGGATGCGCAGGGGACACCTCGAGCCGGACGCCGAAGTTTCCCTCCAGCGCCGCGTATTCCTCGCACATCACCGTTTGCGGTGGGCCTTCCCATAGCCGCACCATTTCCGCGTAAACGCCGGCGACGGCGGTCGTCGGATGCAAATATAGATTCTTGCCTAACGCTGAGTGCTTGAGGCCGGACCGGAGCAGCAGCGCCGGCGTCCCCAATCCCCCCGCGGCGACGACGACAGTGCGCGCCCGCACGGTGACCTGGAATTCGGTGCCCATCGCCGAATCGGCGTCGCGCGCCACGGCGCGGACGCCGGTTACGCGCGACCGATCATACGTCACGCGCGAGACGCGGCAATTCGGTACGATCGTCGTCGTGCCCGCGCGCTGGGCGTCGCAGAGAAACGTCACAGCGGTGCTCTGCTTCCCGCCGTGGCGACACCCGAACACGCACGATCCGCACTGCGTCGGATCGCAGCCGTGCGCGTTCCTCGCGAGGTGCTGCCAGCTCCAACCCAACGCCTTGCAGCCGCGACGCAAGGCGTCGTTGTTGCCGTTGATCGCGCTCTCGACCGTTCCGACATTGATGCGGTCGCAGACGGCGTCCAGCGCGCTCGAGAACCTCTCCTCCGCGAACATGCGCAGCCCTGAGAGCGCCGCCCATTCATCGCGCGTCCTGTCCGGCAATCGGAGCGATGTCTGGTAGTTGACGGTCGTGCCTCCGCCGACGCACGCGCCCGCGAGGATCGCGACGCCGAGGTCGCGCGTCGATGTCGTCCCGCGATCGAGGTACAATCGCTGGGTGCCGACGATCTCACGATGATCGAACTGCGGCGCTTGGTCGCCGGGGCCCTGCTCCAACACGATCACATGCCGGCCGGCGCGCGCCAACTCGGCGGCGACGACGCCGCCACCCGCGCCCGACCCGATGATGCAGACGTCGGCTTCGAGTTGCGCGGGAGCATCGATGTTCGTGAGCGTGAGCGCCCCCTGGCGGGCCGCGCCGTTAGGCGGCGGCAGGTAGCCGATGCCGTGCCAGGTCGGATTGGCGCGCCGCTCGTCCATCAGCGCGTAAAACAGGAACGACGTCAGCCGCTTCACCGCCTGGAATCCCTTGCGCGCAAGCGGCACGGAGCTCGTCGCCATCGTCAGCAGCACTTTCTCCCGCTCTTCCGCGCGCAGCGACCGGAATGATTTCGCCTTGCCGGCAATGCCGAGGACGAAGAGCGGATGGTCGAGCGCCCGGAGCAAGAGCCGGAAATCCTGAAGCTGTTCCGGCGGCACGGCGGCGAGCGCTTCCTCGAGCGCCGCCGGCACACCTAACGATACGGCGTCGGCGGCGAAGAGCGCCGGGTCGTCGCCTCCCGCTGCCTCGAGCCGCGGGAAGAGCGCCCCGCATATCCACAGCAACGTTGTCCGCTCGCCCGGCGAGAGAAGCGACGGGACGAGGGAATGATTGATCTGATCGGCCATAGAGTTCGAAAAAATGCGCGACTGCTGGAGAGCGTGACTACTGGAGAGCGCAACTGCTGGACTGCGCGACTGCTGGAGAGCGCACAGCACACCGTTAGACACCGCAATCGCGCTGAGAGTAGTCGCGCTGTCAAGCAGTTGCGCCGTCAGGCAGTTGCGCCCTCCGCAGTTGCGCCCTTCCGTGCTTATTCCCCCCTCCACCCCGGTCCCCTAACGATCTTTCCCGGCTTCGCCCCCGTCACCTTTCCGTCACGCACCACCGCTACACCGTTTACGAAGACGTACTTGACGCCGACCGATAGCTGGTGCGGTTTCTCGTACGTGGCCTTGTCGATGATCGTGTTCGGATCGAACAACATGACATCCGCGTACATCCCCTCGCGTAGCTCCCCTCGGTCCCGAATGCTCAGCCGGTCGGCCACGGCAGCGGTCATCTTTCGTACGGCATCCTCGAGCGTCAGGATTCGCTGGTCGCGAACGAACCGGCCGAGAATGCGCGGATAGGTCCCGTAGGCGCGCGGATGCGTGGCGATCTTGGCGCTATCCGGATTGAAGGCCTCCGCGTCGGTCCCGAACTTCATCCATGGCTTCCGGACCTGCATGGCGACGTTCGAGTCGGAGGCGACGAAGATGACCTGGCCGAGTTTGTTCTGTTCGGCGATCGTTAGGTCGACGAGCGCGTCGGACCAATCCTTGTGCATTGCCTGAGCGATCTCGGTGAGCCGCTTCCCTTCGTATTTCTTGAGCGAATCGACGGTGAAGCCGACGACCTCGACGCCCGCCGGCGTCGCCGCCGTGCAGAGGCTCTCGAAGGTCGCGTGTTGGCTCGTCATTTCCGTCTTGATCTTGGCGCGCGTCGGCGCGTCGCGAAGACGGTCGAGCAGCTTTCCGTCCGCGTGTGCCCATGGCGGAATGCACGACGACAGATTGTTCTGCCCTGCCACGTAGGGATACTGATCCGTCGCTACGTCTTGGCCAGCGGCCCGTGCCGAATCGATTTTGGAAACGACCTGCGCCGCCTTGGGCCAGTTGCGCACGCCCGCTGCCTTGAGGTGATAGATCTCGACGGGTACGCCCCCGTCTTTGCCGATGCGAATCGCCTCGTCGACCGCTTCGACGAGCCGGTCGCCCTCCGAGCGCATGTGCGTGATGTAGACGCCGCCAACCGGCGCCATCGCCTTTGCCTCTTCGATGAGCTCCTCGGTCGTCGCGTAGCTCCCGGGAGGGTAGATGAGCGCGCTCCCGACACCAAAGGCGCCGTCGAGCATCGCGTCGCGCACCACGCGTCGCATCGTGTCGAGCTCCGCCGCGGTGGCTGGCCCGTCGGTCATTCCCTTCGCGTAGCCGCGCACCGTGCCGGCGCCGAGAAAGGAGCCGACGTTCACCGATGTCGTGTGCTTTTCCATCGCCCGCAGCCACGTGTCGAATCCGCGCGGACCGGTGAAGCCATGCATCTCGCGCTGCAGCGACGTGTCCATCGCGATTGCGGCGGCCGACTGAAAGGTCTTCTCGTTCGCTGGCGCCGGCGTGTCCCCCTCGCCGAGGATCATCGTCGTTACGCCTTGCGTGATCATGCTGATGACGCGGCTGTCTCCCGAGAGAAGCTCCGGATACGACTGCGCCTGAATATCGATGACTCCTGGCGCGACGACGAGCCCGCGCGCGTCGATGCGCTCCTTCGCGGCCGCGTCGTGCAGCATGCCGGCGGGCGTGAGCCGAGTAATATGATCGCCGCTGATCGCGACGTCACCATAGAACCATGGATTACCAGTGCCGTCGACGATTTTGCCATTACTGATGACGATGTCGTATTGCTGAGCGCTGCCTTGCTGGCTGGCCTGCGGTTCTGGCCTTATGCTGCACGCGGCGGTCGTGGCGGCGATGAAAACGAAAGAGAGGATGCGCATCGTGGTGTGACGAGGATGAAGGCTCGTTAGGCTTCGGAATCTCTGGCCGCGTCGCGCGCGGCACACAGAGAATGAGCGCCGAAGCCCGCCTCGTCCAGCTCGTCAGGGCGAAACCTCACATCCGCCTCGGGGACAGCCCCCCGTGTCTACCGTCGTGCCTCCAACTTGCATTGGCAACGAGTGATTCTTTTGGGCGGGTAGGACGATGTTTGGATCACGAAGGGAGTCATCGAGTGAGAGCGGCAAAAGCCGGGCGCTGGCGACCGAGCTCCGCCGACGCGCTCAGCCGTTGCACGATGCGAGCGATCTCGACCCACTCATAGATCGCATCGGCGACGCGCGGTATGTCCTGCTCGGCGAGGCGTCGCATGGCACGTCCGAGTATTACACCTGGCGCGCCGAGCTCTCGAAGCGGTTGATCCGTGAGAAAGGGTTCTCGTTCGTCGCCGTCGAAGGCGACTGGCCCGACTGTTACCGCGTCAACCGCTATGCGAAGAATTACCCGAGCTCCGGCGCCACGGCTCGCGAGGTGTTGCACGCCTTCGAGCGCTGGCCCACTTGGATGTGGGCGAACGAAGAGATCGTCGATCTCGTCGAGTGGCTGCGTCGCTACAACGACCAACGCCGTCTCAGCGAGGATCGAAGAGTCGGATTTTACGGGCTCGACGTTTACTCACTCTGGGATTCGATGCGCGCTGTCGTCGACTATCTGGAGCACATCGATCCACAGCTCGCGGCGAACGCGAAGCGCGCCTATCGATGCTTCGAGCCGTACGGAGAGGACGAGCAGGAGTACGCTCGTGCGACCTACCTCGTGCCAACGTCGTGCGAGGACGAAGCGGTGTCCGTGTTGCGCACGCTGAGGAGCCGCGCG
>WNGI01012790.1_pt1 | contig 14107 bp, 14 predicted proteins | sample 5400621 | NCBI WGS metagenome assembly WNGI01 (sample SAMN13153374, study PRJNA577476) | soil metagenome | isolation source: 20 cm soil or saprolite under Garry oak tree replicate 1 | place: USA:California | collected 2016-06-15
TCGCCAGCTCGGGGGTTAGATCGGCGAAGGCGTGGTAGTAGGTCCACACGGTGCGGGGCTCGAACGTACGCAGCGACTGATGTGTCGCGACTACGTAGCCCAGGCCGGGCGAATCATAAATCACGTTGTCCCAGGCCGGCTCGCTCCCGCGTTCGGCGGGCCAGCGTTCGAGGGTGATATTCGCGGTAAGCCATGGCGAGTACACGAAGCCGGTGCGACGGCGTTCGGCGCGGAGCTCGTCGACGACGTATGGGGCGACGAATGCCGGCGCGGCCCAGATGACGATGTCGGCGTCGTATTCGGCGCGCGCGCTGGTCAGCCGCCATCTCGATCCTTCTCGCCTGACTCGCGACACCGGCGCGTTCGTCTCGACGTATCCGCCGAGCTTCGCGAGTAGCCGCTTCGTGATCCAACCGTTGCCGTCGGGCCACGTGAGTGGTCCGCGCTCGTCAGGCTCACGCGCGGCGAAGTAGTGAATACCTGCCCATGCAGAGGTCTGGCGCAATGAGGCGCCATAGTCGTCGCGACAGGCGTAGTCGACGTACCACCAGAGACGCGGCGACGTGAATCCTTGCTCGCGCAACCAGGCGTCCATCGACAACCGGTCGAGCGCCGATGGGCGACTTACGCCGAGCGCGCTGGGAATCGTGAACTGGCCGGTAGCGCGCTGCGCCGCGACGACGTCGGCGAAGCGCCGGAATTCCGCCCGGTCACCTAACGACATGGCGAACTCGGGCTCGAGTCCAGCGTGCCATTCACCGTGCATGAACAGCCGCTCTTGTGGCGAAAAGCAGAGAGAGCGCTCGTCCCATTCGCCGTCGCGGAGCAGGCCAAGCTCCACGAACAGCTCGCGGACCAGCGTCGCGCGGGGACCCGGCACGGGCACGTAATGCGCGGCCCATGGATACGCCGAGACGTCGTTCTCGCCGGAGCGCGCGTTACCACCAGCCTGTGCCGCGAGCTCCAGGACGACGAAGTTCCGCGCTCCGCGGCGGTCGAGCTCCCACGCGGCGGACAGTCCGGAGATGCCCCCGCCGACAACCGCCACGTGCACACGCCGGCGATCGCGCGGATGAGGCACCGCCCTGCCGTCGCGAAGTGAATGGCCGACGCCCATCGCGTCGTCGACGAAGCCGCCGGCGATCGGCCGAGGAGCCTTGTTCGTTAGGCCGATGAGCGCCGGCGCGGCAACGAGACCGGCGATGAACTCCCTGCGGCTGATCGACACGGGACGCGGCGCCTAACGGTTAATAGCGTCGAACTCTTTCTCGTAGTACCGCACGAGCACCTGATCGTTGAGTCGATTCGGCTCGACGGCCACCGCTTGCATGTCACGCGGAAAGGTGAAGAGCTGCGCGACTTCTGGCCCCGCGAGGAAACGAAGCCCCGGCGGAACCGTTCCAGGCGGAGCGTACGGCGGTGCATCGGCACCCGCGGCGAGCGTGAAGCCCCACTCACCGAACGATGGCACATATACGTGATACGGATACGTCTTGAGCCGGGCGCGCTTGAGCGTCTCGACGATCGACCAGAACGACTGCCTCGCAAACAATGGGGATGTGCTCTGCACCACGAAGAGCCCGCCGCGGCTGACGTGTCGCTCGAGCGCCCGATAGAACGCGGTGGTGTAGAGCTTCCCCACGGCATAATTGTTCGGATCGGGAAAGTCGACGACCGCGAAGTCGAACATTTCTGTGTTCTGATCCAGCCAGACAAACGCGTCGGCGTTGACGACATGGACCTTCGGCGATGTGAGCGAACCTCCATTGAGCTTCGTGAGCAGCGGGTGTGTCGCAAACAGCCGCGTCATCTCCGGATCGAGATCGACGAGCGTCACGCTCTCGATGCTGGGATACCGGAGAATCTCGCGCACGGCGAGTCCGTCGCCTCCGCCGAGCACGAGCACACGCCGTGCACCGGGCAGCGCCGCGAGGCCGGGGTGAACGAGCGCCTCGTGATAGCGGTACTCGTCGCGAGAGCTGAATTGCAGGTGCGAATTGAGGAAGAGTCGCAAGTCATCCTTCCAAGCGGTGAGCACGATGTGCTGATAGCGCGTGTCGCGCGAGAAGATCACGTCGTCCGAGTAGATGTTGTCTTCGGCGAGCGTTGTGATGGTCTTCGCTTGCGTCATACCGACGGTGAGAATGGTCAGCACGGCGACGCATGCTGCTCGTAACGCGCGTCGTGTTCCGAGCAGCTCGGCGAACAGAAACGTCGACCAGAGCGCGATCACGGCATTCACGATGCCGAACAGCATTGCGCTCCGCACGAGACCGAGCTTTGGTACGAGCACAATGGGAAACGCCAGCGAAGCCGCGAGCGCGCCGAGGTAGTCGAACGTCAGCACGTTCGAGACGACTTCCTTGAACGCATAGCGATCACGCAAGATCCGCATGAGCAACGGAATCTCGAGCCCGACCAAGATGCCGATCACGACGACCAAGGCGTAGAGGACGAGGCGGAACGCGCCAGTGTACGCGAAGGCGAGAAAGAGCAGCGTCGACGAGAAGCCGCCGATGACGCCGACCATCAGCTCGATACCGATAAATCGCGCCACGAGTCCGCGCGTGAGGTAGCGCGACAACCAACTTCCCACACCCATGGCGAAGAGGTACGTGCCGATGACGGTCGAAAACTGCAGCACGCTGTCGCCGAGCAGGTAGCTCGCGAGCGCGCTCGCGACGAGCTCGTAAATGAGCCCGCACGCCGCGATGGCGAGAACACTGAGAAAAAGGGCTACTGACACTGATTCATGTCCGGCGCGAGGAGAGAGCCGCAGACCTGCGCGAAGCGCAGTGACTGCGCTTCAAATAAGACTCGATTCATTGAGTGCGCGAAGCGCACTCAATGGATTGCAGCCGCTATGACAATCGCCAACGCAATAGCCACGCAGCCCATCAAGACACCTAACGCGGTGTTCTGATCTTCGATCAGCTCCTTCCAGAGCGAGCCCGGTGTAAGCTTGTCGAACAACATGAAGGCTCCAATGAAGAGCACGATACCAAGAAGCGTGAAGACGATGCCCGCGATCACGTTCGCCGCCAGGTTCCTGAGCACATCCGGTGTCATGTCACTTTCCTCGCAGGTATCGGCCGGAGCCGTAGTAGAGGTACGCGGGTCGATACGATCCAGGGTTGTCACGCACGCTACGCGGCACGTTCTTCACCTCGGTGGGCTGAGTAAAACTCCAGCCTCGCCACTCGACGAAGCCGAGCGTGGCAAGTAGCAACACACCGAAGAGCAGGTACACTGGGTGCTGGCGCATCAGTTGTCGTCGGAGGCCGCCGGCGCGTAGTCGCTCTCGCGCCAGCGAAGTTGTTCGAATGAGTGATGTCGGAAAGCCGCGAAGATCGGTGGAATCGCAAGCAGCCCGAGCACGACGACGAAGAACGTCACGCCCGGCATGTCGCGCTGCAGGGTGAGCATGAAGTTCACGGGGCGCGGAGTGTCGTTGCCAAGTTCCGGCTGCACGCGGAGGTAGTATTGCCCCGACGGCACCGATGGGATCGTGGCACGATCTCTGGTTGAGCCTTCGCTCCACGAGCCGTCGGAGTCGTAGCCGGAGTAGTACGAGACCTCTCGGCCGAAATCGTACGCGGTGCCACTCTGCTCGTTGATGAGGGCGACGTTGAAGTACGCCCAGTTGTTCGACAGATCGGTGTCGATGGTAAGCCTGACGTTGGACGTGCGCCCCTGGACCGCGAAAACGGGCGTTACGAAAGCCGTCGAATCGGGATTGTGCGACGACACGCTATACTGCTGGCGAAACACCATGTCCCGCCTCGCCGTCAGTTGCCTAACGACTAGCATGGCGACAAGGATTGCCGCGAACACCTGGAAGATCTTGCCCAGCGCACCCGCGCTGCCGGCGCTGGGATCTGGCTGGTTCGCATAGACCCCACGCGGCGCCGGCGGCTTCCCGGGAAGTTGAAACGCCTCCCAGACATACTGGGGCGAGACGTACGTGCCGAGCGACCACGTCTTCTCGTCGTCGGTCGTCTCTTCCGAAAGAATGTGCGGCGGTGCTACGAAATCGCGCGTACGCGCTTTGTCGCCAAGCCGCACCTCCCACGGGAACTCGCCGAGCACGAAATGCGTCTTGGCGACCGCGGTCTGGAAGTGCTTGAACGTTTCGCCGAGGTACACGACGATCGGCTGCGCGCCACCACCTTTCTCCTCGGGCGTTTTCTTCACGACCACGACATCGTTCCAGTGGCCGTCGTACTCAGTGAGATAACGAAAGCCCTGATACGGGTTCCAAAGGAGGTACTCGCCCCAGAGATAGTCCGTATCGTCGACATTGATTCCCCGCACCTGAAAGCCGATCACCTCGTATGGCTCGCCTTTGAGCTTGCCGCGCGTGCCTAACGGGATGCGCGGCGTCCACCGCATCACTCCCTTGAACTCCTGCAGCACGCGAAGGTTGGGATCCTTGGCGTCGAGCACCGCGGCGCAGGAGGAACACGCGACAGTCCGCGCGAGCTCGCCCGAGCGGAGTTGGATCGCCGCGCCGCAATTCGGGCAGTTCAGACCTTTGACGCTCGGGGCTACCATCCCTCGATCTCGCGCAGATGCGTTAGCTCGAGCTGGTCGAAGTCCTGGTATTCGCCGACGAAGACCAGCGGCTCGGGCTCACTGTAGTCGATGGTCGCAAACCGATCAGTCTTCGACTCGAGATCCGCGAACACGACCTTGGACTTGTCCCAGTACTCGAAGGGGAGCTCGCCCTCCACGCCGGCGTAGCCAGCCGTGGTGAGTGTCATGACCGAGAACTCGGTGCCGTCGAACACAAACGACTGTCCGACACGCAGCTTTGCCGCATTCGGGACGTCTGGCGCGCGCCCCACCTGGCGCGACACGGCGTACTCGGCAAGGGCGTCGCTCAACCACGCACTCGAATCGTCGGCGAGCCGGATGTGCCACTCGTTCCAGCGGCCGCGGTCATACTCGTAGATGATTCGCCCAACCACGATAAATGGCGTTCGCTTGTAGCGTCCCTCGGTGCCGAGCTGAATGGCGGAGCTCGACGGCGGCAGGTCCGATACGACGCCAACGCGCCGGAGGTCGACGTCATGCCTAACGAGAATCGAGCGACAGAAGGGACACGTCGTCTGGACCGCGCTCGACCAGCGAAAGGTGATTTCGCCACCGCAATTGGGACAGGTTGCCTTGACGGGCACGCGGGCTGGGCGCTCGGGCCTAGTGGAGTGTAGCGTTATGGCAATACTGCCATTGCCACTCTGGACCATCGGCGCTCTCGACCCTATGGCAGTATTGCCATAACGCCCCACGGGACCCCGCTCCTGCTATCACCATCTGGGTTGCGGTGCGTAGCGGCGCTCGAGGCGACGCACTTCGACGTGCCCCGCGCCGAGGTGCTCGCGCAACCGCTCAGCCCATGGCCACTCAGCGCGCGGCTTACAACAGAAGAGGTTTATGCAGAGCGACCGGTGCTCCGGAAAGGTATGCACCGTTAGGTGCGACTCGGCGAGCGGGATGAGGCCGGTGATGCCACCGGGCTGCGGAAACACGTGCCACACGGCGTCAGCGATCGGCGTCAGGCACAGCTCCTCGACGATCAGCGCAAAGAGCGTCCGCACAGTGACGAGGTCGGCGACGCGCGCCGGGTCGCACCCGCGCGCGTCAACGACCCATTCGCAGCCGCAGCTTATCACGCTCGTTAGGCTATACCTGGGGCTTACCGCACTCGGGACAGAACTTCGACGTTCGCGGAATGGATTTACCGCATTCGCCGCAGAACTTCGTGGCTCCTGACGCCGGCGCCGCGGACCCCTGGGCACCACCAATCGCATCCGCCATGGCCTTGCCCATGGCCAGACCAGCGCCCAGGCCGGCTCCAAGGCCAGCGCCGCCGCCCTCGTTCGCGGCTGCCGTCGGGATGGACTGGGCAACCTGGAATTGCGTATAGTCGCGGAGATTGCCGACCATGTTCATGCCGATGCGCTCGTCCAAGCGACGCTGCAGCTCCTCGGGGAGGGAAAGGTTCTGCACGATGAACGAATCGAGCTCGAGGCCCAGTTCGGCGAACGTCGGCGCGACCTGCTCGGCGATAGCCTTGCCTAACTCGTCGAGATTCGCCGCCATGTCGAGAAACGGGATCTGACTCGACGCGAACGCATCGGACACCCGGCCGATGATCGTGTTGCGCAGTTGGCCTTCGATGTCGGCGACAGTGTACACGTCGCGCGTGCCGCTCACCTTTTGATGGAAGATGAGCGGATTGACGAGGTGGTACGAGTAGATCCCGTGACCGCGCAGACGCACCATGCCGAAGTCCTTGTCGCGGATGGTGATCGGATTCTGGGTTCCCCACCGCTGATCCGTCTGCAGCCGCGTCGAGAAGAAGTACACATCGCTCTTGAACGGAGACTGGAACAGCTTGTCCCAGTTCATGAGATTCGTGAGCAACGGAAGGGTGCGCGTCTCGAGTGTGTAGAGTCCCGGGCCGAATGCGTCGGCCGCTTTGCCCTCGTTCACGAAGAGCGCCATCTGCGACTCGCGGACGGTGAGCTGCGCGCCGTACTGGATCTCCATGTCCTGCATCGGATACCGGTAGGCGAGCACTCCATCACCCGACTCCGTCCAATGAATGACGTCGACGAACTGCTTCTTGAAGAAGGAGCCGAGCGACATGATGCCTCCTCGAGAGGTCGCGCCTAGCGCACGTTGGCGCGTTGAGAATATGCGTCGACGAATCGCGCGGCAATGGTGACTCAAGGTGTTCGGTGGGAAAGGAAAGAGCCCGCGAGCAGAGCTCGCGGGCCTCCCCATTCACCTAACAACCAATTACCAACAACCGATCACGGTTTGATCACTGGCTTCGAGATTTCCCTCCTCTTACTTCCGATCACCGGCTTCTTCACGATGAGCGTCTCTTCCTTTACGCCGATCGAAGGCGTTGTCAGAGTGTCCTTCACCGTGCCGACGCTGGGCAGGTGGACCGTATCGTTCTTCATCTTCACATCGACCTCGCCCGGTCGCTCGATGACAATCTTGCCGTCATCGGTCCTTTTACATGCCCCGAGCAGCGCAACGGCGCTGAGCGCCAACACTGTCATGGTCCTCATTGTTCCTCTCCCATCAGGAGGCTTACCCTGCGCAGGGCAACCTTCGGACCACGCGCGAGCCGCTAGGCAGGAGGCGCCTAGCTCCGTTCGTCAGTGAACACTTCGCGTTGGAGCCGTCGAACACGGCGTAACTCGTAGACCTGACCGACCTCGCCTCCCAGGATGAAGATGAGGGCGGCGTAATAGGTCCAGACGACGATAACGACGATGGCGGTGAGGGTCCCGGTGTAAAGGGAGCCGGGATTGAAGGTGCGGACATAGGCGCTGAAGATCCACCGCGCGGCCTCGAACATTGCGCTCGTGAACAGTGCCGCCGTCCAGGCGCTCCGCCAGCGCACGCGCCTTATGGGAAGGTACTTGTATAGCGAGAAGAACATCCACGCGATGAACACGAAAGCGAGCGCCCGTCCCGTCCAGTATTCGAGTCCGCCCATGACGTCATGTCGCAAGCCAAGGCGCCCGAGAAACTGCACGCCTCGCGTGGTTGCGACCGTTAGGTAGGTGTTCAGCGCCGTGCTGGCGACGAACAACAGCGTCGCGACGATCGTGAGCTGAATATCGAAAAGCTTGCCTTGAATGATGCTGCGCTCGTTTTCGATATCGAAGACGTCCGCCAGCACCGTGCGCAGAGAACCGAATAGCCGCGTCGAGAACCAAACGAAGCCAATCGCTCCATAAATCGTGAATGAGGTCCGCGTCCGAAGAATATGAGTCGACCTGTCCGCGATACAGAAACGGTAGCAGATAAGTGACGCCAGCGATCAATAGGAGGAAGAACGGCACCGCCGCGAGCAGAATATTGAAGGCGATGCCGCCGGCGAGGAAGAGAACGTTGTCCTCGGAGCTATTATCCCAAACACGCTTCGCGTAATCGCGAAGGGTCCAACCGAGGCTGATGAAAGCGGAGCGCTTCCGCGACGTTCTGCCGGCTCGCGAGGCGAGCGCCGAGGGCGTACCCGCCTCGACGGGAACGCCGGCGCTGCTCACGCGTCCTCAGGCTCCTCGTCCGCCAGCGGCACGGCGGCAGTGGCGCCACGCCGGGCGGCCATCGCCGCGGTTGGCGCAGCCGTCTCACCGCCGGCGCGATACTCCGCCTTCGTTTCGGCGATACGCCGCTCGAGCTCCTCGCGCGCCTGTTGCGCGGCAGCGCGCCCCGCCTCCATCGCGCGATGCACCTGTTCTTTCTTGACTTCGATGGCCTGACGGGCGGAGTCGATGCGCTGCTCGACTTGTCGCCGAGCATCGTGGAACTTATCGACGACCGTATCGGTGACGTCGTTCGCGACCTTGCGCGCCGTGCGCTGCGCTCGCCGGGCGCGCCGCTGGAGATCGCGTCGCGTGCGCGCGCCGCTCTGCGGCGCGAGGAGCAGCGCCAATCCGGCGCCGATGGCCGCGCCGATGAAAAAGGAGCTCAGTGTCCCCGACTGTTTTTCAATGACGACGTACGGTTCGTCCTCATCGAAATCGTACCGCCGCGACATGGCAGGTCTCAACTGGTGATCGTTTATTTCTTCTTCGGTGGTTTGCTCTTGGCCGCCGGACGCGCCGGAGCTCCGCCATCGGTCTTCCGCGTGATTCGTGCCTCGGTGTCTGCCGACGGCCCACCATTGTTCGAGCCGCCGGTCTCGAGCAACGCGAGAATCTCTCGACGCACGTCATCCACCGACACGCCAGCGAGCTTCCCGGTGCGCACAATGTCGCCATCCGCGGAAGCGAACGTCTTGAGTATGAGCTGCCGGCGAGCGTGGGCGACGGTCGTCTGTCCAACGGGAATAGTGAGTGCGGTCGATTCGGGCGCTTGGCGCAGATGTCGTTGCACCATGTCGCTGAGCCCAATCTTCTCGCCGCGCGACATGATGACACCGCGCTGCAATGCGTTCTTCAGCTCTCGCACGTTCCCCGGCCACGAGAAGGAAAGGATCCAGTCCCAGGCGTCATCGGCGAACCCCGTCACGTTCTTCCCGTTCTGCGAGGCGTAGTGAGCGAGAAACTCCTTTGCCAGAAGCTGAATGTCGTCGGCGCGCTCGCGCAGCGGTGGTAGATAGATCTCGACGACGGCAAGACGGTAGTACAGATCTTCGCGCAGCTCACCTTCGCTGAGCGCCTTCTGCAGGTCTCTGTTCGTCGCGGCAACGACGCGAATGTCGACCGGGATCTCCTTCTTGCCGCCAAGCCGGCGCACCATTCGCGACTCGAGCGCGCGCAGCAGCTTCACCTGAATGTCGGTCGCCATCTCCGCGACTTCGTCGAGAAAGAGCGTGCCGCCGCTCGCCATCTCGAACGCGCCCGGCTTCTCGTTCGTCGATCCGGTGAACGCGCCCTTCTCGTGACCGAACAGCTCGTTCTCCAGAATCTCTTTGGGCAGAGCGGCGCAGTTGAGGGCGAAGAAAGGCCCCCGCACACGCTCACTTTTTTGATGGATCGCGCGCGCGACCAGCTCCTTACCCGTGCCCGACTCGCCGAGGATGAGAACACTCGCATTCGAGTTCGACACGGCGTCGATCACCTGATAGACGCTGCGCATCGCCTCGGATTGGCCCGTGAGCTCACCGTAATGCGTGAGCCCTTCGAGTCTCGCTGTCAGCTCGCGATTCTTCTCCAGGAGCGCGAACTGATCGAGCAGCTTCGGGATCTGCGCCTTGAGCTTGTTGAGGCGCTCTGTGTTTAGAGGTTTCTCAATATAGTCCACGGCGCCTTGCTTGATCGCTTCGATCGCGAGCTCGGTCGATCCTTGACCGGTGATCATGATGAATTCGGTTGGAATCTTGCGCTCGCGAATCGCCTTGAGGAGCGCGATGCCGTCGAGCTTGGGCATCTTGAGGTCGGCGAGAACGACGCCGAACTGCTCGGCCGCCAAGCGATCGAGCGCCTTCTGGCCGTCCTCGGCGATCTCGATTCCATAGCCCTCATCGCCGAGGATTGCGCCGAGACCCGCAGTGATCGCCTTCTCGTCGTCGGCGATGAGAATCTTCGCGTTTGCGTGCTTCATGCTCTCTCGTGGGTGCGCTGACGTGCCGCGCCAGCGCGCGGAAATGTCAGCGAAATATTGTGGCCTTCGCCGTGCACGCGGACCCCCGCGGTGGCGGCAACGGCAAGGACGTCGGCGGACAAGCCGAGTGGACCTTCCGCATCAGCGCACTCGATGCTGACGACCGTCTCGTCGCCGACATCCACTCTGCATCGAATGTCGCCCTTTCGCGAGAGCGCCCCGAGCAGCGCAGCGCCGATGACGACCCGCACAACGTTGCCCCGCGCGCGGACGGCGGCCATGGTCAGGTCGCGCGATGGCCACTCCACGCGTAACGAGCCGCCCTCGGCCCGCGCCGAGGGAGCGAGCAGCGACGCGAAGGACGCGACGGTTTTAGCAACGTCGACGGGCTCACGCGGGCTTCGGGCGAGGTCGAGCAGCGCCTCGGTCATCCCAACGGCGGCATCCAACTGGTCGGCCGCTGAAGATGCAAATGGCGCGACCGAGGCGGCCCCTGCGTCTGGTCTCGACGAGCGCGACCGAACGACCTCGAGATTGACCGACACGCCGTTGAGCACACCTTTGAGCTCGTGTGCCGTTCGCGCGCTCACCTGCTCCAGGACATCGAGCCACAGCTCGTCCGCCGACCGGCTCACTGTGCTGGTTGCCTGCTCAATGCTCGTCACTCGATCTCCGCGCCCGGCACTATTCGCCCGCGTCCGCGTCGTCAGGCGCCGCCGCGACCGCGACCTCTGCTTCACTCGGCACAGGACGATGTTGAGTGGGCGGGCTCACGTATCGCGCGACGTAAGCCGCGGTTCCGGCCACGGCAAGCTGCTCGAACAAGAACCCGAACTTCTGGTCGTACGCGCTCGCGAGGCGAGCTTTCACGTCGTCAGGCAAATCCCAAAAACGCCGCTTGAATGGACCAAGGGCCTTCTTGCGCGTCTTGTAGAAGAACTGCTCGTCCGAGTCCGTCGCCTTACGCTCGTCTTTCGCATTCTCGCGAAGCCATGCGTAAATCTCGTCGCGAAGCGCCGCCGGCAGATGGTCGAAGAGCATGTTCTGGAAGTTCGTCGCCAGATGAATCTCCGCCGTCTCGCGTTTCGGGAAATTATGAAATGCTGAATCGGGAAGCGTCGACGCTCCGTGCTGCACGGCGCCGGCGAGGCCGTACTCCTCGCGCGCGACCTTGGACAGACGCTCGAGCGTATCGAGATCGAGCTTGACGTCGGCGATCGACCCATCGGCGAGGACGACCCCACCGTGTGACGTGCCCGACTGCACCGAGATCTTCGAGAGGCCGGCCATTCCGCGCGGAAGGTTCCGGTTTAGCCCGTTCATGTAGGCGCGCAGCTCTTCCACCGTGCTATTGTGCGAACCGACTTCGCCAATTTCGCCACCGATCGAGATCGTGACGCCGTCGGGCTCGAGGTCGCGCACCGTCTCGAGAATGTCGATGCCGATCTCGTAATTCAGCTTCTGCTGCGCATCCAAATCAGGTTTGGAGACATCGACGAGAGTCGACGTATCGATGTCGATGTTGTAAAAGCCGGCGGCGATCGCCTCACGAGCGAGGGCCTTGACCGCATCGACCTCGGCACGCGCGTCCGTCGCGAACTTCTTGGCGTTTACCTGAAAGTGATCGCCTTGGATGAACACAGGGCCGCGGAAGCCTTCGCGCATCGCCGCCGCAAGCATCACGGCGACGTACTCCGTGGGACGTTGGTCGGTATAGGCGATCTCCGATCGTGCGATCTCGAGCAGAAAGGCGCCTGCCTTCATCCGAATCGCGGTACGGAAGATCGAGCGGGCCGTATCGTACGCCATCCCTCGAACGTTTATGGCCGGAACGGTGAAATGGCCTATCTCGCCGCGTCCGCGAGCCATGTAAAGCTCATGGATGGACGCCGGTCTCACACCCACGGCTTGGCCGAGCTCCCAAATCAGCCAGCGCGCGTGATCACGCTCATCGGCGTCGCCAAAAACGGCGAGGCGAGCCAGGGAGTCCATCGCCGGCGTAGCGAGCACGGTGTCGCGACTGACCGTTACCTGGCCGTCGTGGACCGTAACGGCCGAGCCGAAGAGAGAGGGCAGCACGGGGGCTAGTTCCTACGGGTTAGAGACGTGGGGAATGCGGAAGGTGTCGGCGCCTCCAGGGGGGTGCAAGGCCTCGACGACTTTGAGTCAAATCGTGAACCGTGCGTCTGGCTTCGGGAGCATGTTCCATTCCCGTCGGGCTTGCTCCGCATCCGCGCGTCCGAGCATCGCATAGGTGAACTGCTTTCCCAACTCCACCCCTGGCTGATCCAGCGGATTGATGCCGTACAGCTCACCGGCGTAAATCGTCGCGATCTCGAGGAACATGAATAGGCCACCGAGGTGCCGCGCATCCGGCCTATCGACGTGGATGGTGAGATTCGGTCGGCCGCGCCGGGCGAGCGCGCCCGCCGTCGCCCGGCGCTCGATGTCCAACAGCTCACCGAGCCGATGGCCACCGAGGTACGCCAGCTCCTTTACGTCGGTGTGCAGCTTGGGAATCTCGAACTTGATTGCCTCTTCCTCCACGCTGATGAAGCTCACCGTCTTGTCTGGCGGACCCTCCATGAACAGCTGCACTTTGCTGTGCTGGTCGGTGGCCCCGAGCGCCGCGAGGGGTGTCGGGCCTACGCCAGGATCGTCTGCCGTACGATGCTTGCCGAGACTTTCCGCCCACAGCTGAACGAACCAGTCCGCGATGTCGCGGAGCGGATCGGAGTACGGCATCAGCACGTGGATATGGCGGCCAAGCTTCGTATCGGCGAGGAATTGAAGCATCGCGAAGGTCCCCGCGGGATTCTTCGCCAGTGACTCGGATTCGCACCGTTTCGCGATCTCGGCCGCGCCGTCGAGGAGTGCAGCCGTATCCATCCCGGTGAGCGCGGCGGGCAACACCCCAACCGGAGTGAGTACGCTGTAACGACCCCCGACATTTGGCGGGATGTCCAATGCGGGAATCTTCTCGGCATTGGCGATCGTCCGGAGGGCGCCCTTGTGCGGATCGGTCACGAAGACGAGATGGCGCTGTGCGTCAGCCCCGACCGAGTTTTGCAACCGCCCGCGAATGACGAGATACTGCGCCATCGTCTCCGCCGTGCCGCCCGACTTGGAGATGACGATGAAGAGGGCGCGCTTCAAATCGAGCCGATCGAGCAGCGCGGCGATGGTGCGTGGATCGACGTTGTCGAGGACGTGCAGGCGCGGCCACGCGCTGCGTTCATCCTTGGATAGAGCGTTCCATTGCGGCTTAAGCAACGCCGTCCTGAGGGCGATCGGCCCTAACGCCGATCCGCCGATACCGAGAACGACGACGTCATCGAACTGCCCGCGCGTCCGCGTCGCAAATTCGGTGGACTGGCGATGGAGTGCGGTGTTGGCGGGAAGCTCGAGAAAGCCGAGCTCATTGGCCTCGCGCCGACGTGCGAAACCACCCACAGCGCGGGCGAATGCTGCCGACGCGTCGCGCCAGTCGCTGGAGGAGATGCCACCGGCCACTACGTCCGCCATGAAGTTGGTATAGTCGAGCCGAAGAGACATGGAACCAGGTGTTAGGGGATGCGGACTGTCAGCCCATCAAACGCGGGAGAGACACCACGTGGCAGCTCGGCTTCGAGATCGGCGTGAAGATTGTCGTGCGTGAGATGGATCAGATACGTGCGCTCGGCGCCAATTTCCGCGGCGACACGCACTGCTTCAGGAATGCTCAAGTGCGTCGGATGCTCGGTGCGAAAAAGCGCGTTGATCACAAGCACGCGAGCGCCCCGAAATCGATCGATGGCGTCCGGGGGAACGGTCTTCGCATCTGTCACGTATGCCAGCGCACCAATGCGATAGCCGAACACCGTCACCGGGCCGTGCGGAATGGGCACCGGCACGACCTCGACGTCGCCGACGAGAAATGGAACGTCGGGCTGGATGACATGGGCTCGACCTTCTGGCTTGGACGTGCCCGCGACCGGTCGACGATCATCGAAGATGTAGGCGAACTTGCGGCGTAGACTCTCGAGCGTTT
>WNGI01006903.1_pt1 | contig 14106 bp, 9 predicted proteins | sample 5400621 | NCBI WGS metagenome assembly WNGI01 (sample SAMN13153374, study PRJNA577476) | soil metagenome | isolation source: 20 cm soil or saprolite under Garry oak tree replicate 1 | place: USA:California | collected 2016-06-15
CCGTGTAACCAAAATCAATCGCCCGGCCGCCCGTTCCGAAGCTGTCGGGAGTTTTGTTATTGGCGGTCGGTATGCCCGGCTCGTTTTGGAAATTAACGTCGGTCGGAAGCGAGTAGGTTACAGGCGCAAGGGCTCCTTGAAATCCTGCAAAGACCGGAGCAACAGTGACACTGTGGGGCGTCGTTCCGGTACTCAGCGTTACGACGTAGGAAGTACGTTGCGCGATCGCATTGTCAAGCGCCTGACGCATCGCCGACAGCACCGTGTTGTACGCGTTGTTGACACGCTGCTGCTTCCACATCGGTTGCAGACTCATGAATGAAATCGTGGACATGATCATGATGATCGCTACGACCATCAACATTTCCAGCAGACTGAAGCCGCTGGCCCGACGCGTACGGTGCGATCGATTGGTTCGCAGTTTCTTCATAACGTTGTCGGAACCGCTGCTCCTCTAATTCTGCGTGCAAAAATCGGCAGCCAGGCAGCAGAGCAATCCTGTACGGACCGCCCTTGCATCCAGGCTGAATATGCTGATGGTAGGAACTGTTGGGACATGCGTCAAAGTACCGGGGTACACCGCACCTTCGCACACTGTCCTTCAGATATGTAATCGGCTGTAAGTTACAAAAGTTTAGTTGGAGGTAGTTTGTGCGTAGGCCGATGCGTTGGACTTGGTGGGAGCGCCCCGACGGGTACTGGGAACGTAGGCGCAGGACCGGAAATCGTAGTGGCAAAGGTGAAGCTGGTGCACGCGGCACTGGATAACCGGCTCGTCGACTGCACAACGGTCGCAGATGGATTTGCGGCTCCGCTTTCCGCTCGCGGGTGGACTGGCCGGCGCCGCGAGCGCTCCTAAAGTGCGCGCTTTAACATAAAACCCGCTCGCGATCAGCAGCATGCCAGTTGCGATCACTACTGCTCCCGCGCCCAGCATGGTTCTGTCGGAATCGGGACCGAAGGCGGCGGGCAGAAAGCACAGGCCTACGAATGCGATGAAAGCGCCGACTGCCATCATCCAAGTGCTGGATTTCGTGGCCATGCCTGTGGGTCCTGGAATTAGGGATCTGGCTGCAAGAAAAATTCTTGCGTGCGTTGTCAGCTTAGACCGGGCGGTAAGAAAGTCCAGATGACTAAAGTTTCCCGATGACACAGGTAACTTGTCGCTGCCGTGGGTACGACCCTAAGATGCTGACATCATGGATCTGCGCGTTCTGGTCGTGTGTTCGGACCCGGAATCGGCGAAGTTGCTGAGTCTCGTTCTCGGTGAGATGGAAATGACAGCGGAACACGCGCCCTCCATCTCCCGCGGGTTGGAACGCCTGAATGAGGAAAGTTTCGAAGCCGTCATCCTCGACTACCACGCGGATCAAGACTGTGAAGAATTCTTGACCAAGCTGCGGCAAACGAGGAAGAGCCTCAATACATTGTTGGTTGCCATTGTGGATGGCGAGTTTAGTGCCCGGCCGTTGTTCGGTCTGGGCGCACAGTTCGTTCTCTATCGCCCGCTCTCACTGGAGCGGACGCGCCTTAGCCTGCGCGCGGCGCGCGCCTTGATGCGTCGCGAGCGCCGCCGTACCCCCCGCATTCCAGTGAATTCTTCGGCCAGTGTTGCCTATCCCGGCACCGAGGATCTGCAAGCGACGATCGTTGATTTGAGCGACGGTGGGACTTCCGTGCGCAGTGGAAATACACTTCCGCCCGCATGCAAGGTGTACTTCCAGTTTGCTCTCCCCGGCCAGGAGCAAGCGGTGCGCTTATCGGGCGAAGTTGCCTGGCAGGATGCCAGCGGTCGAACCGGAATTCGTTTCGTGGACGTGCCGCAAGCTTCGCGCCGCCTCATGCATGCCTGGCTCTTGCAAAACAGTTTCCGCCAGACCCAAGACCGGCCGGCCCCGCCCATCGGGCCAGTCCAACGCTTGGATCCGGAAACAAAGGCAGGTGTCAAAACAGGAACAAAGGATTCAGGTCTCGGTTCGAATCGCCGTGGAGAGCGCCGCTTTCCGTGCAAACTAGGAGCTGAACTCTATCGTCTTGGGAGTACCGTACCCAATCGCTGTACTCTCTCCGATATCAGCGAAGGCGGATGCTATGTCGAGATGCCCTCTCCGCTTACGGGGCAGAACGGCGTAGAAATCGTGGTGCGCACCAACGAAATGAAGGTGAAGATACAAGGTCACGTGCTAGCCGTGCATCCAGGCTTCGGCATGGGAGTGCACTTCATATTTGAGGATGACGCCGAACGCGAAGAAGTACTGCGCCTGCTGGCCTTGCTCGCGACCGGCCCCACTCTCGACGAACTGCCGCGCTAGCGAAGCGCGCTACTCTTTTCCTGAACTGCCTTTCGAAAATACTCGAGTGACAACTTAAGGCCAGTTTCAAGATCCACTTTGGGTTCCCATCCGAGCAGCCGCCGGGCTTTCGAAATATCCGGGCACCGTTGCTTGGGATCATCCTGCGGCAGAGGCTCGAACCGAACTTTGCTCGCCGAGCCGCTAACCGCAATCACCTTTTTCGCGCACTCCAAAATCGTGAACTCGGTCGGATTTCCGATATTCACCGGTTCGTGTTCCGAAGACCGCGACAAGCGAACAATGCCGTCAATTTCGTCACTGACGTAGCAGAAACTGCGCGTCTGGCTGCCGTCCCCATAAACCGTCAGATTTTCGCCGCGCAACGCCTGCCACATGAAGTTAGGAATCACGCGCCCGTCTTTGATCTGCATGCGCGGCCCATAGGTGTTGAAGATTCGCAGAATTCGCGTGTCTACCTTGTGATAGCGGTGATAGGCCATGGTTACCGCCTCAGAAAAACGCTTGGCTTCGTCATAAACGGAGCGAGGTCCGATTGGATTGACATGTCCCCAATAAGTTTCGGTTTGCGGATGCTCCAGTGGATCGCCATAGCATTCAGACGTGGAAGCCATCATGAACCTGGCGCCGTGTCGCCGCGCTAACTCAAGCGCTTCAAATGTGCCATAGGATCCGACGCGCAATGTTTCGATTCCGAGCGCGGCGTACTCCACGGGGCTGGCCGGACTCGCAAAATGAAAGACATAGTCGACGCCTCCGCGTTCGATCGGAGAGCAAACATCCTGCTGGAGAAATTCGAAGCGGGACTCATTTCGGAGATGCTCAAGGTTGGAGAGCCGTCCAGTGAGGAGATTGTCGGCGGCCACCACCGAATAACCATCTCCCAATAAAGCATCGCAGAGATGAGAACCGAGAAAGCCTGCTCCCCCGGTGACCAGAGCACGTGCCGGTTTCATGAGCTCAGGAGATCTGCCTTTTGTCGGGCCGCATTGCGGCGGTTCCATCTTCGCTCAATGTGGCCGGACGGCCCACACTGTAATAGGAGAAACCATGCGCCGACATGATAGCGGGATCATACAGGTTCCTCCCGTCGATGACGATGGGATACTTCAGCAATTTGCGCAGACGATCCAGATCGAGAGCCGCAAATTCCTCCCATTCCGTGAGGATCAACAGAGCATCGGCGCCGGTGGCGGCCTCATAAGGACCCGCGGTGTACTCTACGCTGCCCTGCAGCATTTCTTTCGCGCGGTCCATGGCGGCTGGATCGTGCGCGCAGATGTGGCAACCCTCGCGCAGCAGTTCCTGTACGAGCAAAATGGCGGGCGACTCGCGGATGTCGTCCGTGCCCCCCTTAAATGCCAAGCCAAGGACGCCCAGCCGTTTGCCGCGCAAAGTCCAAAGTACGCTGCGCACCTTTTTCAGAAAGCGATGCCGCTGTTCTTCGTTGATCCGAATGACTTCGTCGAGTAGCCGGAAATCATAGCCGCATTCTTTCGCGACCGAGCGAAAGGCCATCAAGTCCTTGGGAAAACAGGAGCCTCCGTAGCCGATCCCGGGGTTCAGGAAACGCGCTCCGATGCGGGAGTCGGTACCGATGCCGTCACACACTTGTTGGATATTTGCTCCGACCGATTCGCAGATCGAGGCTACTGCGTTAATGAAGGAAATCTTCATGGCGAGGAACGCATTGGAAGCGTGCTTGATCATTTCCGCGCTTCTAGTGCTGGTGATGATCAAACGAGGCGGTACCTGGGCGCGGTCCGGGCGTGGAATCGCATCGGGTCGGTCGTAGTACGTCCCGCTGGTCAAGGGCAAATAGATCTCGCGCAAAAGTTCCGCGCAGCGCTCGCTCTCAACTCCGACCACGATCCGGTCGGGATAAAGGAAGTCGGTGACGGCTGTTCCTTCGCGCAGAAATTCCGGGTTGGAGGCAATATCGAAAGAAGCTGGCGTGGCCCCATTTCGGATGATGACGGTGCGGATCCACTGGCTGGTATAGACCGGAACCGTGCTCTTCTCCACCACCACTTTGTAGCTGTCCACGGCGCCTGCGATTTCGCGCGCCACCGATTCCACGTAGGACATGTCGGCGTCTCCACGATCGGTGGCGGGCGTTCCTACCGCGATGAAGATTGCGTTGCACTCACGTACCGCCGCCTGCAGGTCGCCCGAAAATTTGATTCTCTTACCGCTGTGACGCGCTAGAAGTTCAGGCAGAAAGCGCTCGTGAATCGGAACATCTCCGGCACGCAGTTCAGCCAGCTTCTGCTCGTCGTTGTCTACGAGCATGACATCGTGCCCCAGATCTGCAAGGCACGTTCCGGTGACCAGACCTACATAACCGGAACCAACTACGGCGATACGCATGGATTAAGCTCTCAGGTTTAGTCGGCACCCTGCCCGCTCGACACGTGAAATCTACTTTAGCAGTATTTCTCCGGCTGTCCGCATTTTCAGCGGTAATCATCCGGGGTCCAGGACAGAAACGGGAATCGGAACGTCACAGGATGCGGTGATCGCGGTCACCGCCTGCGAATCCGGAAAGGTTCAGAATTCAAGCGGGAGCGCATCCCTCAGCCAGAGGTCAGCCGATCCCGCACGTCCGCTAAAAACTCCTTACCCTTGCTCTCAGGTCCCAGGCTCACCACAATCGTCAGCAGAATGATGTTGGCAATCTCGAATCCGGCCAACGCACGGGCATAACCGAAATGGTCTCGTAGCGCATATTCAATACTATTGACGGGCGAGGCGACCAGAATTCCCAGCTGATAGGCCAGTCCTGGAATTAAACCTCGCACCGCCGCCGGCGAGAGTTCGTTCAGGTGGGCCGGGATGATGCCCCACGCGCCCTGCACTCCCACTTGCATCAGGAACGCGCCCAGAGCCAGCGTCCACAGGCTGTTCCCAAAGGCCCAGAGCGGGATGACGCACAAAGAAACCAAAGCGGCGCTCACCAGGCTCCGCCGCCTGCCGATGCGCTCGGAGAGCTGTCCAAAACTCACAGCTCCCAGCAGGGATCCGACATTGTACAAGATAACGATATTGGCCACCGTCGAAGTCGAGAATCCATGTACGGACTTCAAAAAATGTGGATAGAGATCCTGCGTTCCATGGGACAGAAAATGCATACAGCTCATCATGCCGACCATGTACACGAACAGCTTCCAGTTCGCTGTGGCCGTACTGACGATGGCGCGGAAGCCTGGCATCCGATGTTGCTTCCAAGCTTCCGACTCCGTAACCTTGTAGCGGATATAAAAAGCGAGCAGCGCAGGAAGGCCTCCTGCCCAGAACATTGCGCGCCAGCCCCACAGCGGCAGGACAATCTTGGCCGCTACGGCCGCGAGCAGGTAACCGCAGGAATATCCGGACTGCACGATTCCAGAAATTGTGCCTCGCCATCTTGTCGGCACGCTTTCCATGGCGAGTGAAGCCCCCACCCCCCACTCGCCCCCCATTCCAATTCCATAAATCGAGCGAAGAATCAGAAATACGGTGTAGTTGGGAGAAAATCCGCAAAGCAGCTCCACGACAGAAAAGAAGACCACGTTAGCCATGAGCGGAGTGCGACGTCCGTAGCGGTCGGCGAGCAGGCCAAAAATGAGTGCTCCCAGCGGGCGCATCCCCAACGTAAGAGCCATCGTAAAGACTATTTTTGAGGGCGTTACGTGAAAGTGTTCGGCTAATACGTCCACCAGGAACACAATTACGAAGAAGTCGAAGGCATCCAGGGTCCAGCCGAGAAAGCTGGCGCTTACTGCATGGCGCTGCTCGGAAGTAAGAGGGAAACGCGAAGGTCGATCCGCCGTCATTTTAGATAGTAGTTGCGAATGGCGAGCATTCTATTGTCTGGGCGCTCGCTGCGTCATCCGGTCAGCCCAAAATGGTTGGCCGAAAGGCAGCAGACCTTTCTGCTAATGCAACGCAAAAACGAGAGGCTCGGCCGTCACTCTGAGAGTGCCCTTGGCCCAGATATAATAACCGCCAGAAAGCGCATTCCCGCCGCATCTAACAGAAACAGGTGAAGCATACTTCTCTAAGTGCCGGAGTCCTTGCAGCCTTCCTGATCGCGCTGCCGCCAATTTCTGCGCAGGATCGCTCCGGCGAACTACGCCTCTCAGTGGCCGATGCCTCCGGTGCGGCCTTGCCGGCCCATGGCACACTCATCAGCCAGGCCAACCACTTTGACTTGAGTTTCGAGACCAGCCCTTCCGGAGAATACACGGCCAAGAAGTTACCGCTGGGCAGCTACAAGTTGACGCTGGAGCAGACTGGATTCGCCTCGTACGCCGCGCTGATTGAAATCCGCTCTGAGCTGCCGCTGAAATTTTCAGCCGCGCTGGCAGTCGCCTCGGTCACCCAGACCGTGAACGTGCAGGATTCCGACACCCTGCTGGACACCATCAACACGGGAACCACGTATCAGCTCGGCGAGGCGGCATTGCGCGACTGGACCTCCTCAGTTCCAGGACGGCAAGCCATCGACGTCGTGCAATCCCAGCCCGGCTGGCTGCTCGAGGCGAATGGAGTCTTGCACCCGCGGGGCGCCGAATACGACACGCAGTATGTGGTGGATGGACTGCCGATCCTCAATAACCGCTCGCCCGCATTTTCCGCTTCCGAGGACCTCGAGGACGTGCAGTCGGTGAAGGTGTACACCTCGGGTATTCCGGCCGAGTTCGGCCGCAAGGTCGGAGGAGTCATCGAAACCGTAACCGACCGCAATCCCGCGCGGGGTGTACATGGCACCGCCATCCTCGGCGGAGGCAGCTTTGCCACCGCCAATGGTTATCTCGGTACAAGCTACTACGACGGACGCAACGTGTTTGGGTTAAGCATGCAAGCCGCACGCACCGACCGCTTTCTCGATCCGCCGGTGATCGGGAATTTCACTAATCGCGCGACCATGGCGGGGGTTAAGGGAAGTTTTGAGCGTGACCTGACTCCGCAAGACCGGCTGCGCTTTTCGGTGAGCTTCAGTCGAGCAGGTCTGCTCGTTCCCAACGAACTGATCCAGCAGGAAGACGGACAGCGTCAGGACCGTAACAACCAGGAAGTCGCAGGCCAGTTTTCTTATCAGCACACCTTCTCTTCCAACGTGATGGCGACCGTGCAGGGCCGCGTACGCGACGCGCAGGCGGGACTGATCTCCAATGCCCTTTCGACACCAATTGAGGTTTTTCAGGATCGCGGATTTCGCGAGAGCTATGTGAGTGGCACGGTCGCCGCGGCTTTCAAGCACCATGACCTGAAGGCGGGCGTGGACACGATCTACACCCTTGTCCACGAAAGATTCTCGTACCACATCACTGATCCCGAAGGGGTTGATCCATCGACACCCCTTGATTTCGCATTCCACGACTCCGGGTACGACCGCGAGCAGGCAATCTTCGTGCAGGACAATGTGCACTTTGGCAACTTCAATATCAGCGCGGGGATCCGATTCGACCACTACCGCGTGCGGGTAGAAGAGTCGGCGTGGAGTCCGCGCGTAGGTTTTGCTTGGTTCGTGCCGAAGCTGGGAGTGGTGTTTCTTGGATCGTACGACCGGGTATTTGGCACACCGGCGATCGAGAACCTGCTGTTGAGCACGTCAGCGAAAGTACGCACGCTCAACCAAACGGTAGCCCAACTTTCGTTGCGGCCATCACGCGGAAACTACTACGAACTGGGTGCCACCAAGGAACTCTTTAAGAAGGCTCACCTTTCAGCCAACGTGTTTCGGCGCGCTATCCGCAACTTTTCGGATGATGATGTCCTGCTGAACACGGGTGTCAGCTTCCCGATCGCGCTGAGTTCCGCGAACATTTACGGAGTAGAGAGCCAGCTCTCGTTACCGCAATGGGGCCCGGTAACCGCGTGGGTCAGCTACTCGTATCAGGTTGCTTCGGCGCGCCTGCCGGTGGTGGGTGGGCTTTTTCTGGGAGAGGATGCGGCTGAGGAACTGAATTCCAATGCGCGCATCTGGGTTACACAAGATCAGCGGCATACCGTCCACGGGCAGGTCCGGTATCAACCCTGGGCCCGGTTTTGGATGGCGGTTGGGACTTCTTATGGTACGGGTCTTCCGGTGGAACTGAGCGGCGAAGATTTGCAAGCGCTCATCGCCCAATTTGGCCAGGCCGTAGTGGACCGCGTGAACCTTGAAGCGGGCCGCGTCAAGCCGTCATTGACGGTGGGTCTCTCGGCAGCCGTGGACTTGTATAGGAAAGAATCGCGTACGTTGCGATTGCAGGCCGACATCCGAAACTTGAACGACCGCTTGAACGTGATTAATTTTGCCAGCCTATTCTCGGGGACCGCGATTGCCGCTCCCCGGAATTTCTCCCTCCGACTGCGATTTGACTATTAGGACGGTCAGCGAAACCTCTTCTGGCAGAACGCGGATGGGATTGCCGGAGCGTAGTGCACCACACGATAACCTTCTTAACTTGGTTGCCCCTTACTTCAATCGAGGCAACATTGAGAAGAATGCGGTGGACAAGCGCGTAGATTTGGTGCCTATCTTCGATTCAGGCCTCGGATCGCTACTGAGCTCACACCTTAGACTAGAGGCACCGCTCCCCGCCCCGTGACATAAAATTCCAGGGAAAAGGCTCAACAGTGTGTGCAAACAGTTGCACGTTTCAAAAAATCTGTGGCGGGAAAGAAAACGCATGATATAAGAAACAAAGCACCAGACAACAATCAGCCTCACTCGTCTTGCCATTTCCCCGGCGATAGAACTGCTGTGTCCCAGGTATCGCTTGCCTGGCCTATTTCTGCTCTTGGAGGTACCGGATGCTGACTTTGGGCTTTTCGTCCGAAGGGACAGTAATGCTCGACGCTTGCCCGGATTTGTGCTCTTCACCCCGAAATAGGCAGACGTCCGCTCGCATGACTTTCCGTGGTGCCTCGTTGTTCGTCTGTCTGGTACTCATCTCGAGTTCGTTCGCGCAGGTTGTGTTTCCAACCAGCCATGGGGATAACGCCCGCACCTCCGCCAATACCAAAGAGGTGCTCCTTACCCCGGGCAATATCGACAAGAACAATTTCGGACGCCTATTCAACTACCCTTTGGACTACCAGTCATTGGCGCAGCCGCTGTACGTCCCCAACGTAAATATCCCCGGCAAGGGTACCCACAACGTGGTTTATGTGGCCACAATGGCGGATACAGTTTATGCATTCGATGCGGAAAGCAATGCGGGGTCCAACGCAACACCCTTATGGCGAGTCAATTTCACCGATCCTGCCAACGGCATTACCACTGCCAGCGGTGCCTTCCTGCCCTGCGCAACTACGGAGGATCGCGGCCCGGGCTTCACGCAGGAAGGGATTATTGGCACCCCCACGATTGACACCAACACGAACACCATATACGTGGTGGCCAAGACCTTAGAGAACGGCACGGTCCGTCACAAGCTGCACGCCTTGGATCTCGGAAGCGGTCAGGAAAAAACCGGGAGCCCGGTGACCATCAGCGCGACTACCACTAGCCACGCCGGACGCGTTGTCAACTTCAATAGTCTCCACCAGAAAAATCGTCCTGGGCTGCTGCTGCTCAATGGCATTGTGTACCTCGCCTTTGGCTCGAACTACTGCAATGACAGCAACCACTCGTGGGTGCTGGGGTATGACGCGACGACACTGCAGCAGACAGGTGTGTTCAACGCCAATCCGGATCACGGTCTCTCTTCGATTTGGCAGGCGGGCGGTGGGTTGGCAGCTGACGATGAAGGATTCATTTATCCCCTGACGTCGGAAGGAAATTACGATGTTGACGTCGGCGGGCAGGGTTACACGAACAGCGTCCTGAAGCTTTCCCGCGATCTCGAACTGGTGGATTTCTTCATTCCAGGGTCGGTCGAGTATCTGAACGACCATGACCTGGATCTGAGCGGCGGTTCGCCCGTCATCCTTCCCGACCAGGATGGATACTACCCTCACGTGATCATCGCCACCGGCAAGCAGGGGACGATTTACGTGCTCAATCGCGACACCCTGGGAAGGTACGCTCCCAACGACAGTCAGATTATTCAGGAATTGGTGGGCGTCATCGGATCCATGAGAGGCGCCCCAGCCTATTGGAATGGCCGAGTATATTTCAGTGCGAAGGCCGAGCCGATGAAAGTGTTCTCCGTGTCCGGCAGCATGCTCTCTGCTGCCCCCATTGTCATGACATCGTTGAGGTTGACCGGAGCTCATGCGCCTTCCATCTCTGCGAACGGGAATACCAACGGAATCGTGTGGGTGTTTAATGGTGGTCAACTCTATGCGTACGATGCCATCAGCCTGAAAATGCTGTACAACTCCCACCAGATGGCCCGCGACAGCCTGCCCGAGTTGTCGCACTTCGTCACCCAGACCGTCGCCAACGGCAGGGTGTACATGGCGACGCGGACAACCCTAGAAGTTTTTGGCCTCAGGCACTTCATGTCGGTGATCGCCGGCGGAAATCAGAGCGCTCTTGTTAAAACGGCGCTCCCCGTACCCATTCAGGCTCAGGCAGTGCAGGCCTATACGAATGCGCCTTTTCCAGGTGTAACGATCACCTTCAGCGACGGCGGCAAGGGCGGCGTGTTCAACCCGGCATCTGCGATAACTGATAATAGCGGGGTTGTTACGACCAGTTATACTCTTCCGCAAAAAGCTGGAACCTATACGCTGACGGCGTCTGCCGCTGGCTTTGGAGACCTCACCACTACTGCGACCGCGCTGGCCGGAACTCCGGCTCAGATGACCGCCTCTGCTGGAAATCAGCAATACGGACAACACGCGGCAGTGGCAGCGAGTGTTGTCAGCGTCTCGGGCGATAATCAGTCCGCTACCGCGGGTTCTCAGCTGCCTCAGGCTCTCGTCGTGAAGGTCACGGACAATCTCGGCAATCCCGTTTCAGGGGTTGCAGTAACTTTTGACGATGCCGGTGCCGGAGGCGTGTTCTCGAATGGTAAGGTCGCGAGCTCTGACAGTACCGGAACCGCCTCGAAGTTTTATACTCTGCCCTCGACTCCTGGGACTGTTTCCATTTCCGCCAGCGCTGCGGGAGTAGCTTCGCCGGCATCCTTTACCGAGTCTGTGCAATAGGCGTTTCCTTGCCTTAAGGCCACTCTCAGGAGTGGCCTTTCTTTATGGGATTCCAGGGTGTAACGATCCCTTGAATTGACTTCTCTCTCGTTTCGGGGGAAACTCCCCTCCAAGCCCTGCCTATCCAGCCGGGATGTCGCTATGTTCCCGCAACCCATGTCGTGGTCGGAGCCGCGAGAAGTCGATTTGGATCCGTTCGCCCAGTTGGATCTGGCACAGGTTCTCGAGCAACAGGTTGCCGCTGGTTTTCCTCCCGGGCTGGCTCTGGACTTGGTTCTGAATGAATTGGTGGTACGGGCATCCACGGCTACGCGCGCGCGTTCCGCGGCTTTGGCGCTCAGGCGCGGCGATGAAATGGTCTGCCGCGCCGCCACCGGGGAACATGCTCCAGACCTCGGCATCCCTCTGAATACCCGCGATGGTCTCTCCGGAGCATGTCTTCGCACCCGCCAATCCCAGCTATGCCTGGACACTGAAACTGATTCCCGCGTGGACGCCGCCGCCTCCCGCGGTTTGGGTATTCGCTCCATGCTGGTTGTTCCCGTCCTGGAGGGCAATGAAGAGGGCAATGAACTGATCGGCGTACTGGAGGTGTTCGCTACCGACCCGGCAGAGTTCGTAGACAGTGACCAGAATTTGCTGGAAATCTTCGCCCGCGATGTTACCCGCATCCTGCGTGCCGCGCTGGCACTGGAGCAGCGACCGTCGCCGACGATCAAACCAGCGCAGATGTTGCAGCCGATGTCGACAGCGACAACTTTGCCAGCGCCGAAGACGCCGGCTCCCTACGAGATCTGGAGCCTGATTCTGGGCGGACTGGCGATTCTGCTGGCGGTCGCGCTGTCCTTTATGATCGGATCGCGCATCGGCTGGCTGGGCACAACATCAAGCGGCGCACACAACTCATCGTCCCCGCCGGTGGCTGATTCTGTGAAGGCCTCGCTTCCACAAGTTGCTCGGCGGAAGCAATCCGCTGGGAATTCAGGTTCAACCGCGAGGCCCGCAAACGACGCCAACCCTGGCGGATTGGTCGTCTACGAAAAAGGGAAGGTGGTTTTCCGCGTGAAGCCCGCCGCCCCCGAGCCCGCCGGGCCGTCATTAGATGTGCCTGGAGGAAACACTGCGGCCGTCTCTGCGCGTGTCTGGCTCGCCCCGGAAGCGGCTGAAAGCCGCCTCCGTCAGCGCATCGAGCCTGAGTATCCCGCCGACGCGCTGGCCTCCCACCGCACCGGAGATGTTGTTCTCGAAGTACTGGTTGGAGCCGACGGCTCGGTTATTTCGACGCGCGCTCTGAGTGGAGATCCTTTGTTGGTCGCGGCGGCCGCCGATGCCGTCCGAACCTGGCGCTACGAACCGTATCTCGTCCAGGGCCGCCCCGCCGAGTTCCAAACCGATGTCACCCTGAAGTTCTCGCTCCCGGATTAGCAAAGCGTCTTACCGCCGAGACGCCGAGAAGATCGTTAAAGCAGGTCTGGAATCAGGAGCGCTACTGTCCGGCCTCTGCCCCACGGATTTTCCCCAAAAATGCTTTTTCGGCGCACTCGGCGTCTCGGAGGTGAATAGTTTCGCATCGCTTACGAGAACGCCAGCTCCTTTGCCCGCTGCACCGCCTTCACCACTGCTTTGATCAGCGTCACACGCAATTTGCCCTCTTCCAGTTCCATGATGCCGTCAATCGTGCAGCCTGCGGGAGTAGTAACGGCGTCTTTCAGCAACGCCGGATGATCTCCCGTCTCGAGCACAACTCGGGCCGCGCCCATCGTGGTTTGCGCGGCCAGCAGCGTCGCCACATCGCGCGGCAAGCCGACCTTCACACCCGCCTCCGCCAGCGACTCGAGAATAATGTAGATATACGCCGGACCGCTGGCCGAGAGCCCGGTCACAGCATCCATGTGCTTTTCGTCGACGATTACCGTGCGTCCCACCGCATCGAAAAATTTCGACGCCATTTCCAGATGATGCTTCTGGGCGAATCGCCCCTTGCAGAGTGCAGTCATGCCCGCCCCGAGCACGCACGGTGTGTTCGGCATGGCGCGGACTACAGGAACTTCTTTCTCCAACCCTCGTTCGATCATCTCAGTTGGCACCGATGCCGCCACCGAAATCAGAAGCTGGTTGCGATTGACGTGCGCCCGGATCTCCCGCACCACGTCCACCACCACCTGCGGCTTGACGCAGAGAAATATGATGTCGGCATCGCGCACCGCCTCGAGGTTGTCGATTCCCGCGTGAACCTTCAACTTGTCCTTGAGCGCCCGCGCGCGTTCCGGATGCGCAACGGTAGCCCAAGTCCGCGACGGTGACAGCAGGCCATCGCGCAAGAGAGCCTGCAACAGAATTCCACCGATCTTGCCCGCGCCCAGCAGCGCGACTTTCTTCTTGTGAGCGACACCTTGGCCCATAAGTGTTTCTCCCTGAGCAATAAATAGCGAGCGTCCAGACTACACCAGGCGACTGCCCATGCGGGAATGCGACCAGCGATTAGCTCTTCAAAAATTGCATCGGAAGGATCTTCAAAATCTCTCGTCCGATCGGCAGGGAAGCAGTCGCGGCAGGCGACGGCACATTCAGCACATGCAGAAAGCGATCCCGGGGAACGAAGCGAAAGTCGTCAACCAGATTGCCGTCCGGCGCGAGCGCCTGCGCCCGCACGCCTGCTCCGCCAGGCACCAGGTCTTCCGCGCGGATCTCGGGCAAAAGTTGCTGCAATGCGGCCACGAACGCG
>WNGI01003576.1_pt1 | contig 14105 bp, 14 predicted proteins | sample 5400621 | NCBI WGS metagenome assembly WNGI01 (sample SAMN13153374, study PRJNA577476) | soil metagenome | isolation source: 20 cm soil or saprolite under Garry oak tree replicate 1 | place: USA:California | collected 2016-06-15
CCTGCTCTCCTCGGCGACGCGCGAGTGCTTGATCGACGCCCCGTCGACCGTCGCCGTCTTTAAGAGCCTCGGGCGCCATTCGCTCGCAGGCCTGCACGAGCGCGAGGCGCTGTTCCAGGTCAGCGTGTCCGATCTACCGGCGAAGTTCCCCCGACCGCGAACGAGGCTCGAGTCTTAGCCCCGCTGCAGGTTCACGTCGGCTGAGTCGTAGCCCGTCGCGCCGTCCGGATAGGGGTCGCGGCTGATGGGGGTCTCGGTGTTCCCGGTCCCGTCGGTCGACCGAACGGCGAGCTTCATCGTTCCGCTCGCGGACGGGGTCCATTTGAAGATCCAGCGGCGCCACGTCAATGCCCCGGGCGGCGTCTCGAGCGTCGCCTGGCCCCAGGTCTTCCCCCCATCGGTCGACACCTCGACCTTGGAGATGCCGCGGCTGCCGGCGAAAGCGATCCCACCGATCGTGACATCACCTCCGGTCCACTTCACGTTGCGGCCGGGGACGTCGATGCGCGTGTTGGTATTCACGATCGCGCTGTCGGACCAGCCTTGCTGCATCCAGTACCCGAGGAAGTCGTAGTTGACCACCTCGATCGTGCGGATCCACTTCACGTTCTTCATGCCGTAGATGTTCGGGACGAGCATGCGCGCCGGGAAGCCGTGCTCCTGCGGCACGCTCTTTCCGTTCATTAGGTACGCGACGAGCGTCCGATCCTCCATCGCCTTCGCGATCGGGATCGAGTCGGTGTAGCCGTCGACCGATGTGAAGACCACGTCGTATGCGGTGGGCTTCACGCGCGCGCGGTCCAGCAGGTCGCGCAGCGGAACGCCCGTCCACACCGCCGTCGAGATGAGCTCGCCGCCCACGTAGTTCGAGATGCACTCGAGCGTGTGGACCTGCTCAACGGCCTCGAGGTCGAGCAGCTGGTCGTATGTGAGGGCAAAAGGCGATTCGACCTCACCTTTGATGTCGAGGCGCCACTCGGCGACGTCGACGCGCGGCTTCACCAGCGTCGTGTCCACGACGTAGTGATCTTCGTTCGCCGTGATGCGCGGAGTGATACCGGGGAGCGCATCGACCGCGGGGTCCGGAGCCGGGATGTCCGCGCGCGTGCGGAGGCGCCGTGCGGTCGTCGGCGTGTTGCCCAGAGCGCTCGCGCCGAATCCCGCGATGCGCGACACCGGCAGCGCCGCGAGCGCGACGAGCGCAGCGAGCCCCGCGAAACCGAGGAGCGCCCGCCGTCGCGTCGGCGAAGCCGCGGCCTCGTCGCGCGCGATCGCGCTGGGCAGGATAAAGGCGAGCGCGATCAGGAACGTCGCCGCCCCGGCGGCCGCGTCGATCAGGCTGGTCGTCGGCTCGATGCGCTCGGGCGAGAAGATCCGCGCCAGTCCGTATGCGGCGATCCACGGCAGGAGCCCCACCGCGATCACGACCGAGTCGCGCCGGCGTGATGCCGCGAAGTAGCCGGTCGCCGCGCCGTCGATCAGGAAGAGCAGGGTGACGCCGACGACGAGCAGGATCTTCGCCCACTGGTGCAGGAGCTCGATCAGGGGGATCGATACCCAGCCGGGAAGAACGTCGATGATCGCCTGACCGAGGCTGTCCGCAACGAAGGGCATGCCGGCCATGCTGAGAAGGAAGGACACGTCGAGAGCGAAGAACATCGCGAGCGCCCCGACGAGCATCGCCGTGCGCGCCCGCCGGTCGAACCGGCCCATGTATGGCACGATACGCTGCGTTGTCCTCGTCGCTTCCCCCATTGACTCCTGAAGACCTTTACGAGTTCCGCTTCCTGACGGATGCGCAGATCTCACCGGATGGCGAGCGGATCGCCTTCGCGGTGAAGACCGCGAACGAGAAGCGCGACGGTTATCGGGGCGCGATCTGGCTCGTCCCGTTCGACGGCTCTCGACCGCCGGCACAGATCACCTCCGGCGCCGCACACGATTCGACGCCCCGGTGGTCGCCCGATGGCCGTCAGCTCGCGTTCACATCGGATCGCGGCGAGACGCCAAAGGGGAAAAAGCGTCCGCCGCGCAACGTGTTCCTGCTCGATCTCGACGGCGGCGAGGCCCGTGAGCTTACCCGGTTCGCCGACGATTGTTCAGACCTCGTCTGGTCGCCGGACGGACGCACGCTCGCGTTCGTCGTCCGCGATCCCAGGAACGACGGAGACGAGGACGACGGCGTCCGTGTCTACGACCGGGCGCGATACAAAGCCGACGAGGGCGGTCTCTCGGACGGCCGGCGCAAGCACATCTGGCTCGTCGGGCCGGACGGCCTCGCGCCGCGACGACTCACCGACGGCGACTGGGATGACGGTCAGCCGGAGTACTCGCCCGACGGCACAGAGATCGCGTACGTCTCCAACCGGACCGAGGAGCGCGACGTCAACACGGTCGCCGACATCCACGTGACCAGCACCACGAGCGGCGAGACGCGCCGGATCACCGACGGCCAGGGCAGCTATGGCAATCCGTCGTGGTCGCCCGACGGTGCCACGATCACTTGCTACGGGACCGAGGTCGCGATCGGATCGTCCGCACGCAATGCGCATCTCTGGGCGTTTCCACGGGCCGGCGGTCGCGGTCGGGACCTCCTCGCGGGGTGGGATCGGACCGTCGGATCCTCGGTCATTAGCGACATGCGCGCGCACGCGCAGACCCTCCCGCCAACCTGGACCGATGACGGTCGCATCCTCTTTCTCGGCTCCGATCAGGGCACCGCGAACGGATATTCCTGCGCGGCGGCTGGTGGCGATGTCCGGGCGATGACGCTGGGCAGCCACCAGCTCGTCTCGTGGTCACTCGACCGATCGCGCAAGCGTTTCGCGACGGTCGTCGCGACGGTCACCGATCCGGGCAACGTTTTCTCCGGCGAGATCGGTGGGGCGATGCGCAAGATGAGCTGTCTGAACGACGACCTCCTGGGCTCGCGCTTCCTCGCGTCGCCGGAGCGTGTCGAATTCACCGGGCCGGACGGTTGGAAGATCGAAGGCTGGATCCTGAAGCCACGCGGCTTCGACCCGGCGAAGCGCTGGCCGCTGGTCCTCGAGGTCCACGGCGGGCCGCACACCGCGTACGGACACTCTTTCTTCCACGAGTTCCAAGTCCTCGCCGGGCGCGGATATGCGGTGCTCTTCACCAACCCGCGGGGCTCTCACGCGTACGGCGAGAAGTTCGTCACCGCGTGTGTCGGCGATTGGGGCGGCAAGGACTACGAGGACCTGATGGCAGGCGTCGACCAGGTGCTGGGTTCAGGCTGGGTCGATCCGAAGCGCCTGTACGTGACCGGCGGCAGTTACGGCGGATTCATGACGAACTGGATCGTTGGCCACACCGACCGCTTCCGTGCGGCCGCCACGCAGCGCAGCATCTCGAACAACATCTCCGCGTTCGGCACCAGCGACATCGGCTGGCACTTCTGGGAGCACGAGATGGGGGATGCGACGCCCTGGCGTGGCAGCGAAAAGCTGATCGAACGTTCACCGTTGACCTACGTGACCAGGGTGAAGACGCCTCTCCTGATTCTCCACGCCGAACGCGATCTTCGCTGTCCGATCGAGCAGGCCGAGCAGCTCTTCATCGCGCTCAAGGTCCTCGGCAAGGAGGCTGTCTTCGTACGTTTCCCCGAAGACAACCATGACCTCACCCGTGGGGGCAAACCGAAACATCGTGTCGAGCACTGCCGCCGGATCGCCGACTGGTTCGACGCGCACCCCTGAGGTGCGCGTTCGGCCGGCGACGCTGGACGATGCCGAGGCCATCGAACGCATCCGCGTCGAGACCTGGCGCGCGACATACCGCGGGCTCCTACCCGACGGGCTGATCGACGGACTACGCGAGAACGCGGACCAGCGTCGGGAACGCCTGCGCTCTCAGCGGGCCGATCAGTTCTCCTTCGTCGCGGAGGACGCCGGCGAGGTGGCCGGATACGCCTTGGGCGGTTCCGAGCGAACGGGCGACGCTGAATATCGCGGCGAGGTCTATGCGATCTACGTCCTCCCCGCGCATCAAGGAAAGGGACTTGGTCGCGCTCTCATCCGCGAGTCGGCACGAGAGCTGGCACGACGTGGGCTGGACTCGCTCGTCATCTGGGTGTTGCGCGAGAACGAGGTCGGTCGCGGCTTTTACGAGCGTCTGGGCGGACGCGCGATCCGCGAAAAGCCACTCGAGGAATTCCCCGGTGCGGCAGATCACATCGAGATCGGCTACGGCTGGTCAGACACCTCGCCGCTCCGATGACCTAGTCAGGTCCCGAGGTCGAGATCCGTCGGCGGCTCGTCCGGCAGAACCCAGCGGATGTATGGCTTCGCCCACTTCACGTGAAGCTCATTGGCTCGGTCCGTCGCTTTCGCGTACAGCCGTTCGAAGGCCGGCCCGTCGTGCCGCTCGAGCGCGAGAAGGACCGGCGCGAGGAGCTCGGTCTCGAACGCGACGAGATCGTCCGCGTACTTCGGCCGGATCACGGCGAGCTTCCGCTGCAGACCGCGCACGCGCCGCGCGAAATACGCCGCGAGGTCCCAGTTACCGCCGCGCGCGGCGTACGCGCATTTCCACCAGGCGACGCCCACCGAAGCCATGATCTCGCCCGTCCCCGGAAGAAGTTCGGCGACCTGATCGAGCGTGAGCTGCGGCGGCTTCGCGCGCGTCTCGTCGCTCATCGCGCGATAGTACGAACGTGCGCGGTCGCCGACGCGAGTCGCTCGCCGTATTCCTGCGGAACTTTCGCGCGAGCGACATCCCGCTTCCTCGCCGCCTCGCGGTGACCGCACGCAATCTCTCTCAGCGCGTGGCACTGCGGCGTGTGTGCTGCGGCCACGACGGCGAGCCGGGCTGCTGAGTGACCGCCGAGCCGGAGGGTCCTCCGCGCCGCTAGCATTGCCAGGCCGGTGAAAGAGCTCTTCCAAGGCCGTCGCTTCGGGTTTTCGCCCCGCGCGGCCATCGCCTTCGTGGCGGTCGGGCTCGGGATCGCGCTCTCCCTAACCGACTTCATGGCCTGGTTCGCCTGGGGCGCGAAGGACACGAACGGGTTCGTCATCGTCTCGTACTGGCTCGCGTGCACCGTGACGGTGATCCTGGCGCTCGGTCTCCTCGCCACGCTCGCCGAGCTGCTCGACACACCCCGGGAGGAGCGTGGCCTCGCCCGGCTCGACCTGCTCGCCGCGGTCGTCGCGTTCCTTCTCTACGGCGCGTCCGCGTTTCTGCGCGGCAGCGAGCTGTCGGCCGCCGCCGCGGCACCGGCCCCGTTCCTTCTCGCGATCGCTGCGCTCCTCGTTACATTCGTCGACGCGGCGGTCGCCGCGAACCTCTACAGCGCGCGCGAGTGGGAAGAGCTCGAAGAAGAACCCATGCGCGAACATCGTCCGCGGAGGCGCGCCGCCAGCCGCTGATCCCTCAACGGTGGCCATTGCGCGGACGGGACAATACGCGCGTGCCGCGCCGAGTCGTTCGAACCTATCTCTTCGCCGATCTTCGTGACTACACGGCCTTCGTGGAGACACGCGGCGACGCCGCGGCGGCGAGGCTGCTCCGCGCGTATCGGTCGATCGTGCGTGCAGAGATCCGTGCCAAGCGGGGAGTCGAGATCAAGACCGAAGGCGACAGCTTTTACCTCGTCTTCAACACCCCCGGTGACGCGGTGCGGTGTGCCCTGGGCATCGCGCGGCGGGCGAAAGCGCACAACGAGCGCCACGCCGACCTTCCGCTGCGGATCGGCATCGGGATCAACACCGGCGAGGCCGTCGAACATGACAAGGCCTACGTCGGCTCGGCGGTGATCCTCGCCTCACGGCTCGCGCAGCAGGCCGAGGCGGGTCGAAGCCTTGTCACCGACACGGTCCGGTCGCTAGTCCGCACCGGGGGCCTCGCGCCGATGCGCGACCTCGGCCCGTGGAAGCTCAAGGGCGTCGCGGAGTCCGTGCACGTCTATGAGGTCGAGACCACCAAGTCATCGGCGGCGCGTTCGGTCGGACCGAGCCTTCGCCTGCCCGCAATGCTCCTGCCGCCGCCGCTCCGCGGTGCGACCGGGCTCGTTGTCTGCCCGGAGCTGGTGCAGCGCGAGCTGCAGCTGGCGGCGCTGCTCGAGCATGTCGGCGCCGCCGCCACCGGCGAGAGCCGGATCGTTGCCGTCGCGGGCGAAGCGGGGGTGGGCAAGACGCGCCTCTTGCGCGAGCTCGCGCGCGTTGTCCACGACGATGGTTTCTATGTCTTCGGAGGGCGGTCGCACGCGTCGGCGGCACTCCCCTACGAGCCGTTCATCGCGGCTCTTCGCCCGTATGCCCAGTCGCGCGGGACCGAGATCCTGAGACGCCTCCTTGGCACGCTCACCAGTGAGCTCCGACGCCTTCTTCCAGAGATCGAGCTCGCGCCAGCCAACGAAGACATGACGATCCCAGACGACGAGCGACGCGAGCGATTCCTGCGCGCCATCCATCTGCTTCTCGAGGACGCGGCCTCTCTCCGTCCGGTCGTTCTGGTGCTGGAGGACATGCATGAGGCCGATGCTGCGAGCCGCGACCTGCTGAGCTATCTCGCCACGATGCTGCACGGCGGCATCTGTGTCGTCTTCACATATCGGGAGGAAGACGTCGGACCCACCCATCCGCTGGGTGCGCTGATTGCGGGGTTCGATCGCGAACGCCGGCTTTCCCACGTCGCGCTGCCGCCGCTCGACGCCGCGGGCGTCGAGCGAATGACCAGGGCGCTTGTTCCCGAGCGAGCGACGGGCGAGCTCGCACGAGCCGTCCTCGAACGCTCCGAGGGTGTCCCCTATTACGTGGAAGAGCTCCTCAAGACCGCCGTCGATGATGCCGACGTAGGAGCCGCTCGCCTCCCTCTGCCGCGCACCGTCCGCGACGCGGTCCAGATGCGGCTCGGTCGGCTCATCGAGGTGCGTGGGCGTCCGATCGCCGATCTCCTTGAGGCCGCGGCGGTCGCCGCGATACCCCTCGGGTACGAGGTGTTGCGGGATCTTTCGGGCCGCTCTGACCGAGACACCGGCGAGGATCTCGCCGCGGCGGTCGAGGCACAGCTCCTCGAACGTCCGCCGACGCAGCAGGAGATCTACCAGTTCCGGCACACCCTCACGCGGGACGCGGTCGCTGGCGCGATACCCGAATCGCGCCAGAAGCTTCTTCACGTGCGCGTCGCGGAGGGGCTGGAGAAGCTCCGAGACGATCGGCAGAGCGCAACGATCGCCAGGCACTTCGCCGCCGGCGGAGATGGCCCGAGGGCGGTCCGCTACGCGCGCGACGGAGCGCGTGCCGCGATCCGGGTCGGAGCGTACGCGGCCGCGATCGATCTCTTGCGACTTGCGGCGACGGAGGGCGTCGGCATCGCCGAAGAAGTGGACGTCCTGTTCGAGCTCGGGTCGGCGCTGCGCTCCGCCGGTCGCGCACACGAAGCCGAAGACGTCCTCCTCCGTGCTCGAGATCTCACGAAGGACGAACAACGCCGGGCCCGGATCGATCTCGAGCTTGCCGCGGTCCTGCGGATGGAAGGGCAACGCGTGGAGGCGGTCACTTCCGTTCGCCGCGCGATCGACGCGCTGCAGGCGCACCAGGGCCCGATCCTCGCGGAGGCACTCGTCCACCACGCGGATCTGGCTTGGGCGGAAAACAACCTGAGGGAGACGGTGCGCCTGGCCGAGGATGCGCTGAGTGCCGCGAGGCGGTATCAGACGCCGAGTGTCGAGGTCCAGGCTCTCACCCTGTTAGGCGCCGCGAGCGTCCGGCTGGGCAAGGACGAAGGTCTCGAACATCTCGCCGAAGCGACGCGTCGAAGCCGCGCGCTCTCACTTGGCGCTGAGGCCGTCGATGCCTACATGGAGCTCGCCCGCGCGCTTCTCTTTCGCGGGCGGAACGAAAACGCTCTCGATGCGGTGAAGGAGGGACTGGCGCTGGCCCGGGCGCGGGGACTCGAATTCGCCCAGGCTCGACTTCTCGCTCATGCGACGACGATCTGCGTGAACCTCGGCCGGTACGAGGAGGCGCGCGGGTTCGCCGAACAGTCGGTTGCGCTTGCGCGAGCCGGGACCATCGCGGCGAGTGCCGCTCGCGTGTCATTGGCCCACGTGATGTCCGACCAAGGCGAGGGAGAGGCCGCGCTGGCCCTGTTTGATTCCGTGAGGGAGGACTCCGAGCGGAACGAGCCGGACAGGCGGGTCATCTACTGGTCATACCGCGCGCAAGCGCTGCTCGGACTTGATCGGCTGGACGACGCGTGGGAGTCGGCGACCCGCGCCGTCGATCTCACGGCGGCGACCCCGGGAATGGGGATGACCGCGTTCCTCAACGCCGCTGAAATCGCCGAGGCGCGCCGCGATAGCTCGGGGATCGAGGCACTCTCGCGCCGCTTCGAGGATTACTTCGCCGGTCGGGACACACCCCCGGTCCGTCTGGTGCGCCTCGAGATCGCGGCGATCCGCGAGCTCTGCGCCGGTCGGGATGCGGCGAGCCCCTTCAGTGAGGTCGCCGACACCTACGCCTCGCTCGGCGCTCGAGTGCGGGCGAGCTACCGGCGCGCAACCGCGGCCATCGCTCGCCTGAACGACTCGAGGGCTCGCGGTTCGGCGCGTCGTGAGCTCGCCGCTCAGCTGCGCGACCTCGAGTCTTTCGGCGCGCGTCGATACGTGGCCGCGCTCAACCGGCAGCTGCGCCGCCGAACCGCGGCGCGGAGCGTCGGCGGTCCGCTCACCCAGCGGCAACAGCGCGTGGCCGTGCTTATCTCCCGTGGCTGGACCGACCGGCGGATCGCACGCGCTATCGGTGTGTCGGATCGGGCCGCGAGCGGGCTCGTCCGTTCCGTGCTTACGGGCCTGGGTGTCGCCACGCGGTCGCAGGTCGCCGCATGGGTAGCCGACCACCCGGGTCTTCCGCGAACCGCTCCTGCTCTTGCGCCCTAACTAGGGCACTACATATCGCTGAAGCATCAGTAGTGCTCGACAGTCTTGAAGTACGGCTTGTTGTTGTTGGCCGGGTCGGTCAGGCCCTCCATCCACATAGCGATGCCATCGACGAACGCGTCTGCCTCTGGGGTGTGAGCCGGAACATCCGTGTCGAACAACGCCGCTATGGCATCGCCTTGCTTCCCAGGCTTGTTGTCCTCCTCGAAAAGACTCACGGTGCTGGCGATCACGTGTTGTTCGCCGTTGAGCTTGGTCTTGATCATGGTCGCGACCGCACCACCCTTCGCCACCGAAGGCTTGTCGAGATGGCCCAGCACGAGACCGTGGGCGTCCTGACTGTGTGTCGTCGCCATTGGCATCTGTTCCCTCCCGCGTCCGGGCGCGTAGTACGCCCGTGCTTTGGTGGCTGTCAAGCAGGCAAGCGCGTCCCGGCGGCGGTCTGCCGACGGGTCGTAACAACGGCCAGATCTCGCTGCTCGCCGCGAGCCTTACGGATCGCGATCGACTCAGCGATCTCCTGCGCTCGCATCTCGAAGATCTGCAGCGCCCGCTCGGGATCGTCTCGTAGCGCCCGCCGCGTCCGAGCGTCGCCAAAGAGCATTTCCGCCCGCCCCGCGTCGCTCAAGGCCATCTCCATCACGTCCCACAGCTTCGACATCGGTCGTCCTCCCATTTCGGTGATGCGGGCAGATTCGCAGCGAAGGCGGCACGCGACCGCCAGACGGCGAACGGCGCCAGTGTTTGGTGCGCGACAGTTCAGCCGCCGGAGGCGAGCTCGCGAAGACGGAGCGCGTTCTTCGGCGCGTAGGCCATCTCGTCGTTGTTGAAGTAGGCGTAGACGTCGCGGCCTTCCGCGCGCCAGCCGCGGATGCGCTCGGCCCATTCGCGCAAGGCGTCGTCGCCGTAGTCCGAGCCGTAACGGCGCTCCGGTCCGTGAAAGCGGAGGTAGACGAAGTCCGCGGTCACGGCGATGTGCGTGGGCCAGTGCGGCGTGTCGCCGATGACGAGAGCGACCTTGCGCCGGCGCAGGAACGCGAGCGCCTCTTCCGTGAACCAGGATGCGTCACGCGGCTCGAGCGCGTGGCGGCGCCGGCGCGGCGCGACCAGGCGGAAGAAGCGATCCGCCCTGTCCTTATCGAACTTCATCCGCGGCGGCAGCTGGACGAGCACGACGGCCAGCTTCCGCCCGAGACCGGCCATCGTCCCGTACGAGCGCTCGATGCTGTCGCGCTCGACCTTGAGCCGCTTGATGTGCGTGATGAAGCGGTTGAGCTTCACCGCGTACACGAAATCATCGGCGACCGCGCGCCGCCACTTCTCGAAGATCTCTCGCTCGGGTTGTCGGTAGAAGGGATTGTTCAGCTCGACCGTGTCGAAGAGACGCGCGTAGTAGTCGAGCCACTTGGATGTCGGCAGCTCCTTCGGATAGAACCGGCCCTTCCAGTGCTTGTACTGCCAGCCCGATGTGCCCACGCGCAGCTCGCTCATATGCTCAGGCCGTGATCCGCGTCGAAGAGCTCGTCAAGCGTTACAAGAAAGCGGAGCAGAACGCGGTCGATGGCATCTCGTTCGAGGTCAAGGCCGGCGAGTTCTTTGTCCTGCTCGGACCGAACGGGGCAGGGAAGACGACGACGATCTCGATCCTCACCACGACGCTTGCCCCGACCGGCGGACGCGCGACCATCGACGGCAGCGACGTCGTTCGCGAGGCGAGCACTGTGCGACGGAAAGTCGGGATCATCTTCCAGCGGCCGAGCCTCGACCAGAACCTGACCGCCGAGGAGAACGTCCGCTTCCATGCGCTCCTCTACGGTCTGTACCCCTACGCGCCGACATACGCGCTCATGCATCGCGAATACCGCGCGCAGGTCGAACACCTCGCGAAGCTCCTCGGGATCGCTCGCGAAATCCACAAGCCGGTGCGCACGTTCTCGGGCGGCATGCGCCGAAAGCTCGAGATCATGCGCAGCCTCCTGCACGATCCCAAGGTCCTCTTTCTGGACGAGCCGACGGCGGGCCTCGACGTGCCGAGCCGCCGCACGCTCTGGGAGCACTTGAGCGAGGTGCGCCGCACCAGTGGCACAACCATCTTCCTGACCACGCACTACCTCGAGGAGGCCGAAGAGGCCGACCGCATCTGCATCCTCGACAAGGGTCGCGTCGTGTCGTTCGGCACGCCGGACGACATCAAGCGGGATCTGGTCGAGGACTACGTGCTCGTCGACGCCGACGATCGGTCGGGCCTCCGGGACGAGCTCGCCCGACTCGGCTACCTGACGAGCGGCGGTCCGCCCTTCAAGCTCCAGCTCGACGGGCACTCCGTCCACTCGATCCTTCGCTCCATCGAGACCCCGCTCACGATCGTGAAGACCCACACGCCCAGCCTTGAAGATGCGTACCTCGAGATCGTGAGCAAGACGAGTGAGTGAAGCCTCGGCGATCCTCGCGCTCGCGCATCGCGACTTCATCAAACTGCTGCGCGATCGGCAGCGGATCATCGCGGACTTCGCGTTCCCGCTCATCTTCATCGGCATCCTGGGCACGACCCTGCAGGCGGGCTTCGGCGAGCGCGCGGGCATCAACCTCATGGATTACGTCTTCACCGGTGTGCTCGCCCAGACGGTGTGGCAATCATCGGCGATGGGCCTCATCTCGCTCCTGGCGGACCGCGAGCAGGATTTCAGCCAGGAGATCTTCGTCTCACCGATCTCGCGTTACTCGATCATCATCGGGAAGATACTTGGCGAATCGCTCGTCACGTTGCCGCAGGCGCTCGCGATCATCACCTTCGGGTTCATCCTTCAGATACACATGTCGCCGGACCAGCTCTGGCGCATGGCGCTGGCGCTGGGCGTCGTCGCACTGTTCGGAGGCGCGTTCGGCGTGATCGTGCTTGCGAACCTCTCGAGCCAGCGCGCCGCGAACCAGATCTTTCCCTTCGTCTTGCTGCCGCAGTTCTTCCTGGCAGGGATCTTTAATCCGATCCAGAACCTGCCGCTTCCACTGGACATCCTGTCAAAGATCGCGCCGATGCGTTACGCGGTGGACCTCATGCGCGACGCGTACTACGGCGGGCTGCCGTCATCCCAGCAAGTTCAGCTCTTCGATGCGCCGACAAACCTCATCATCATCGCCGCGATGTTCTTAGTCTTCATGATCGTGGGCACGTTCCTATTTGTGCGCGCAGAGCGGAACCGATAGATGCTCATGCGGGAGGGGAGCGCCGTGGGAAGCGCGGCGCAGCAGACCAGGTTGTCCCCGAGGCTGTAGGTATGGGACTTACAGTCCGACTCGAGGACGAGCATGGTCTGGAAATGGCGGAAGCCCTTGCCGACGATGGCACCCTTGCCCGCCTCTTACCGTCGTTTGATGACCCCTCATCCGCTCTGCTGCGTTTTATCGACCGGTACGGAGACACCACGTTCAATCGGCACCAGATCCCGGTCTTTCTGGACGAACTTAGCCGGTTCATACATCCACGACTAAGAGATCAGAAAGAGCGCAGCTTCATCGAGCGGCTTGAGAAACTGGCCCGACGCTGCGCGTCTGAACCTCATCTCTACCTCAAGTTCTATGGCGACTGATCTCTCAGCACGGCGAGATTGATCAGATCGGCACCCCGGTCAGGAAATAGATGACGCGGGCCGAGATCTCGCCCGCTATCACGCATCCCAGAGCGACATAGAGCAAACCAGTCGAGGACTGCGTGTTCATGCCCGCCGTCCACCACGCGGCGAGCGCGACCAGGAGCGTCATCAGGAGCCCGACCCCGATCCGCAGGCCGAGCGCAACTGACAACGCCGTCTCCCACGTTCCAGTGAAGTCGCCGCGCAGCGCGACGACCGCGACGAGGACGAGCTGCACCGCCACGGCGAACACGACGACGAGCGCCGCGCGCCGGAGCGGCCCGGGCGACAGCTTCGGCGTCACCAGGTACCAATGCCCGAGGAGCATCGCGCCATCCGAGCCGCCAAGGGCGATGGCGCCCAGCGGCAGCGCAGCGATCGCGAATGGGTCGTAGGCCTGTTGTGCGGGCCGCGCGACCGCGACCACCGCGAGCGCTGCGGCTCCGGCGAGGAACGTCACGATGCCCGCTGCCATGCGCAGCCCGCGTGCCGACGTGAACGTGGTGATGAGCTGGATGATCACGAGGATCGTGACGACCACGAGAGCCTGACCGAATGCGTTGAGCGGCCCGGTATCGATCCCCGCCGTCTCGGCCAGATCGCCGCGCGGGAAGGTCGGCACCAGCGCCAGCGCGGCAGCCATCGCGCCGGCGTTGACGAAGGCCACGAGCTTCAGGAAACCTGAAGGCGCACGACCACCGCGATCGATGAACCACAGTAGGAACGCACCCCCAACGGCGAGCTCGGTGAGCACGACCGCGAGGACGATGGGGAGCGTTGCGATCGCCATCTAGTGGAAGAGGTCGCCGGCGCTTCCGATCGTTCCCGATCGATCGACGGCGAGATGGAAGAATTCTTTGCCAGCGCGCCGCTCGAGCATCTGGTTGAAGCGGTCGCGGTCCTTGAACTGTGTCTTGTGGCACTCGAAGGCCTGCCTCTTTCGCTCTTCGTACTTCTTGATCTCGATGGTGTGGGTGGGTGTCATCGCGATGATCGGAAAGTCCGCGACGAACGGCGACGCGTTGAAGAAGAGCCGTTTTGCCTGATGTGCCTGGCCACGGTCGGGGTACTGGTCCGCGAGACCGGCGCGATGGAACCCGCGCAGCGCGAACAAGCTCGCGGCGCGGTGGTCGTCATGCTCGCTGCCGGCGCCCTCTGGCCCGAACGTGCAGACCACGTCTGGCCGGAGCTCGCGGATGAGCTGGACGACGTCCGCCCAGGAGCCGGCACTGGTCGAATCCGATGACCTTGGTGGCTTCGCGCCATTCCTTCGAGCGCTCGCGCGCGAGCTCCTCGGGTGTCCATCTGCCGGTTTCCCTACCGAACCACATGCCAACGTCGCCGCGTGTGAGCGTTAGGAGCCCGGTGATGTGACCTTCGTCTTTCAGCTTCATGGCCGTCCCCGCAATCCCGAAGGACTCGTCGTCGGGGTGCGCATACACGAGGAGGACGGTAGCCATCCCGGTCACGCTAACGTGGCCGCGTGACACCCTCAAACGACCACGACCGTCGGATCGCGGCGATGTTCGATCGCATCGCGCCGCGCTACGACCTCTTGAACCGGGTGCTGTCGCTCG
>WNGI01010719.1_pt1 | contig 14105 bp, 11 predicted proteins | sample 5400621 | NCBI WGS metagenome assembly WNGI01 (sample SAMN13153374, study PRJNA577476) | soil metagenome | isolation source: 20 cm soil or saprolite under Garry oak tree replicate 1 | place: USA:California | collected 2016-06-15
CGCGGTACCACTGCGTGACGTAGCCGGCACCGCCCGCAAATGCCACGTCGTAGGAACCCGCCGACGCGACCGCCATCGTGTAGGTCCCCTGGGCGTTGGTGCAGGCCTGCGGGTCGCCGGTGCGCACGCCCGCGGTGCTGTAGAGGGACACGCAGATGCCACCGAGCGCGGCGTGGGTCGTGGCGTCGGTCACCGAGCCGGAGATCGTAGTGAACGGCCCGAAGTCGAAGCCCGTGCGGGTGGAGTTGAGCCGAGCCGACACGTCGTAGGTGCCCCCGTCCGAGACGGTGACGCTCGTCTGTGCCCGGAGACTCCTGCCGTCGACCGTGGCCGCGACGACCACGACGTACTGACCGGCCGGGACCCCGATCCGGTACTGGCCCGACCCATCGACGGCGGAAGATGCCGAGACGGCCCTCGTGACCGATCCGTATCCGAACAGACCTCCATCGAGGGCACCCAGCCAGTACCCCGTCCCCCCCGGGGTGACGGCGAAGGTCACGATCGGGCTCGTCAGGGGGGTGCCGCTCGGCGACCCGAACGACCCTGCGGCCCCTTCAGGGATGAGCCCTCCGTCGGAGGCGACGAGCCAGTAGCCGTTACCGGCCGGAGCGCCACCCATGGCCACGATCGTCCTGCTGGCAAGCGTCCCGCCTGCGGACCCGAAGAAGCCGGCGTCACCGAAGGCAAACACGCCTCCGTCGGAGGCAACGAACCAGTAGCCGTTGCCGGTCGGCGTGGCGGCCATGGCCACGATCGGCTTGTTGAGCCTGATGGACCCGGTGGAGCCGTGGAACGCGGCGTCGCCGAAGGAGAAGACCCCTCCGTCGGAGGCAACGAGCCAGTAGCCGTTGCCGGTCGGGGTCGCAGCCATCCCAACGATCGGCTTGTTGAGCGGCGTGCCGCCCATCGAGCCGAAGAAACCGGTGGGAGCGACGGAGTTTCCCGCAACGCTGACCGTCGCCCCGGGGATCGCAGCTCCGGCGGAGTCCCTAACCGAGCCAGAGATCAGGCCGCCCGTGGTGGCGGCGCTGGGGCGCATCGTCAGGGGACCTGAAGACGGACCCGCCCCGACGGCAACTGCGAGGAGAGCCGAGCCGAGGATCAGCGGCAAGATCCCGCCTGCCGACCGGATGGCCAGGCTGCGCCCGGCGGCACGGAAGGGTCGCGGGAGGGAGGCGGGACCGCCCCGCTGGCGAAGTGGTCTGTTCACTCAGGGTGTATCGGCAGAAAAGAGTAGCCAGACCAATTAAAAAGAGATCACCTAATTGAACGAGTCCGGGCTCTTATCCGTTCAGGCGGGCGAGCGCAGACCAGAAGGCGTCCCGGTCGGGGTTTGCCTGGATGGTCTCGAAGTCGTAGAGGCTGCCACCGATCGAGCCGCTCGCCTTCGTGGCGTCGACATAGGTGCTGACGTCGAGGGGTTTGAGGCAGTCCGCCACACCTCCGATGGGATGGATCGGCTTGGGACTCCCCACGAGGGACTGGGTCATCGTGACGACGTCCCGGATATACGAGGTTGCATCGACCGGAGGGCAGGCGGCCGGCTTGGTGATCGACCAGTACGCCATTGGCAGCACCACGTCGTAGCTGGCCCCGATCTCCGGCCAGGGAAAGCCGACCCAGTAGGAGGGCTCTCGGCTGATGGCCTTGGCGTCCAGCACGATGGCACCGAGCGTGGTGCCCGCCGGGACGGACTGGCGCAGCCGGCGGGAGTACTCGGCGATCCCGGCATTGAAGCGAGCGAGCACGTCCACCGGCGACGCAGCGACGACCGCCGTGCTCGTGCAGCCCTTCGGGCACCGACGGCTGCGTGGCAGGGAGACCGTGACGGTGTGCTGTCCGGCCTGTTGGATTGCGCTGAGGTCCTCGATGTCCGGGGCAAAGCCGTCGAAGTGCTGGCCGCTCGGGCTCGTGTAGGCGAGGACGGCGAGGCTGGCCCGGAGGTCGTGATCGATGTCGGCGAAGCCGGGCAGGTACCACCCGACCACCCGGATGCCTCGGGCATGGGCGTGGTCGAGGAAGCTGTCGACGCCCCTCGGGTACAGGATGTCCGGGCTCTCGCTCCACAGCCCCGTCTGCAGGAAGAGGGTACGGACCCCGTGCTGGGCCAGTTGATCGACGACGGCGGCCGGGTCCAGGGACCAGGGGTGACCGTAGTCGTAGAAGTCCACCCAGGCACCGAGCCCCCGGTAGGCGACGAGAGGATCCGGCGCCGGCGATGGCGCCGGCCCCGGGACCGTGGGAGTGACCGGTGGCGGGACCGTGGGAGTGACCGGTGGAGGAGAGGGGCTCCGCTGCAGCGTTGCGGCCGCGGCCTTCTGGAGGCTCGAGGCCTTGCCGGAAGCCGGCTTGGAGACCACCTCCAGGGGATGACCGATCTGGGCCAACGCGAGCCTGGCGGCAATGAGCCTCCTGTGGTCGGTCAGCTCGCGATGGTCATTCGCCTGCAGGACTCCGGCGCCCAACAGGCAGAGGATGAACGCCACGACGCAGAGCAGCCTGCGCCCGCTCGCGTTCCCGCCGGACACGGCGCGACGAAACCCGCCCGCCGGAGCGGCCTGGTCCGGGGAGATCCGCTCCACCGCGTGCGCGCCGCGTCCGACCACCTGGCATTGGCCTCTCTGAGAATGGGCCGGTGGGAGAGTCGCCTGGGCCGGAAGCCCCCACCGGGCCTGGCCCCCCGGCTTGCTCGTGCCCTACTCCATCGGCTCACGGCAGCGGGCGGTTGAGAGGACAAAGAGGACAACATTGGGAGGTCCGAGTTTCCTCGGGCAATGCAAACTTCAAATGTTGGTCGCTTTTCGCGCGTATTTGCGCGATTCCGGACTATCCTCGGCCCGGCGGCCGGTGGATCAGCCGGACTTCTCGAGATGGCAGGACTCCGCACGCTCCAGGAGCAGCATCCGCACGCTCCCGTTCCGGGTCATCGACGCCGCCCGCTCGAACTCGATCCGCGCCTCGTCCAGACGGCCGAGTTTCTCGAGCAGGTCGCCGCGCACCGTCGGCAGGAGGTGGTAGCCCTTGAGCGAAGGCTCGGAGGTCAGGGTGTCGACGAGCTCGAGGCCCACCGCGGGGCCGAACGCCATCGACAGCGCGACCGCCCGGTTCAGCTCCACGACCGGGGACGGCGCGAGCTGGGCGAGGGCATCGTAGAGGGCCGCCATGCGGACCCAGTCCGTCTCCTCCGGCGTGCGCGCCCGGGCGTGGCAGGAGGCGATCGCGGCCTGTAGGGCGTAGGGGCCGTAGGCGGCGCCGAGCGCCTCGGCCCGCTCCAGCGCCGCCAGCCCACGGCGGACCAGGACCCAGTCCCAACGGGCGCGGTTCTGCTCGAGCAGCGGGACGGGCTCTCCTGACGGGCCGGTCCGTGCCGCCGAGCGGGAGGCCTGGATCTCCATGAGCGCCACGAGGCCGTGGACCTCCGGATCCCCGGGAGCCAGCTCGGCCAGGATGCGGCCGAGCCGGAGCGCCTCCTCGCAGAGTGCCGGCCGCATCAGGTCGTCGCCCGCGGTGGCCGAGTAGCCCTCGTTGAAGATGAGGTAGAGGACCTCGAGCACCGACGAAAGGCGTGCCGCCCGCTCCGCGCCGGTGGGGACCTCGAAGGGGACGTGCGCCTCGGCCAGGGTGCGCTTGGCCCGGACGATGCGCTGGGCGACCGTCGGCTCGGGGACGAGGTAGGCCCGTGCGATCTCGTCGGTCGTGAGGCCGCCGAGCAGGCGCAGCGTCATCGCCACTCGTGCCTCGGGAGAGAGGACCGGGTGACAGGCCGTGAACATGAGACGCAGGAGGTCGTCGCCCATGTCCTCGCTCTCCTCGATCGCTGCCTCGAGGTCTGGTACGCCCCTGTCCTGCTGGGCGGCGAGCTCCTCGTGTTTGCGCTCGAGCAGCTTGGCCCGGCGCAGCCGGTCGATGGCGCGGTGCTTGCCGGTGGCCATGAGCCAGGCGCCCGGGTTGTCCGGGACGCCCGACTCCGGCCACTGCTCGAGGGCGGCGAGGAGCGCATCCTGGGCGAGCTCCTCGGCCAGCCCGATGTCCCGGACGATCCGTGCGAGACCGGCTACGAGCTTCGCAGACTCGATCCTCCAGACCGCCTCGATCGCCCGGTGCGTGTCGGCAACCGTCACCTCAGGGCTTGCGTCGCCTTCGCCTGCAGCTCGTCGCGCAGCTCCTGCTCCCGGGCGGCGTCCTCGGCGGAGAAGACCTCTTCGGGGAAGTCCGATGCCTCGTACACCTGACGGATCTCGATCTCCGACTCCACATCCTCGCCCATGGGGGCGGGACAGCGCTTGACCCACTCGATCGCCTCTTCCTTCGACTTCACCTGGATGAGCCAGAAGCCGGCAATCAGTTCCTTGGCCTCGGCGAATGGCCCATCGGTCACCGTCTGCCTGCCCCCGGAGAACTTGACCCGGGCTCCCTTGGAGGAGGGCTGGAGCCCCTCGCCCGCCAGCATCACGCCGGCTTTCACCATCTCCTCGTTGTAACGGCCCATCGCAGCAAAGAGCTCCTTGCTCCCCTCGGGAAAAATGCCAGCCTCGGTGTCCTTGGTCGCCCTGACCATCAGCATGAAGCGCATCCTCCTGCCTCCTCTCGTTCAGAGCCGGGCCCTGGCCGATTCTGACCTGGCGTGAACCCTGGTTCTACTTATCACGTCGAACGGGACACGACGGAATCGACACGGCGAACGAACTTTTTCGGTCCGTGGCCGAGAATGAGCCGCGTGCGGGTCGCAATGCTGGCGCCGATCTCGTGGCGGGTCCCCCCCCGCCACTACGGGCCGTGGGAGCGGTTCGTGTCGCTGCTGACCGAGGGCCTCGTGGCGAGGGGCGTCGACGTCACCCTCTTCGCCACCGGCGACTCCCTCACGGCGGCCCGGCTGGTCTCGGTCGTTGCCCGCGGGTGGTCGGAGGACCCGAGCCTCGACGCCAAGGTGGCGGAATGCCTGCACATCGCCGCGGCCTTCGAGCGGGCCGGCGAGTTCGATCTCATCCACAACAGCTTCGACTTCCTGCCCCTCAGCTACAGCGGGCTCGTCTCGACGCCCGTGCTGACGACGATCCACGGGTTCTCATCGCCGAGCATCGTCCCGGTGTACGAGAAGTACAACCGCCGGAGCGCCTACGTCGCCATCAGCAACGCCGACCGCCACCCCAGCCTCGACTACCTGGCCACCATCCACCACGGCATCGACACCGACGCCTTCCGTCTTCATCCGGCACCCGGAGGGTACCTGCTCTTCTTCGGCCGGATCCATCCGGACAAGGGGGCGGCGGAGGCCATCGAGGTCGCGGCCGAGGTCGGGATGCCACTCGTCCTCGCGGGCATCGTCCAGGACCAGGCCTACTTCGACACCCGCGTGGCGCCGCACATCGACGGGGAGCGGGTGCGGTTCCTCGGTGCCGTCGGCCCCATTGAGCGAGCGGAGATCCTCGGTGGGGCGACGGCGCTGCTGCACCTCATCGGCTTCGACGAGCCCTTCGGCCTGAGCGTCGTCGAGGCCATGGCGTGCGGAACGCCGGTCATCGCCTTCCGGCGCGGCTCCATGCCGGAGCTCATCGAGGAAGGCCGCACGGGGTTCCTCGTCGACACGACCGAGCAGGCGGCGGCTGCGGTGGGGCCCGCCCGGCACGTCGACCGGCAGGCGATCCGCAACGTGGCGGTGGCCCGGTTCGGCGTCGACCGGATGGTCGACGAGTACCTCGCGGCATACGGGCAGCTCCTCGATGACCGCTGAGTCCGGCCGCTTCCGGCTCGGCGTCAACTACCTGCCCCCCGGCGCGGGCATGGCCTGGCTGAGGCCTTACGACCCTGCCCTGACCAGGAGGCATTTCCGCCGTGCCGCCGGTGCTGGGTTCGATTCGGTCCGGGTCTTCCTCCCCTGGGAGGATGCCCAGCCGACCGCCGGCACCGTCGATCCCGCCGTCCTCGGCCACCTCGTCGACGTGGCCGGCGCCGCCGGCGAGGAGGGGGTTGAGCTGATCGTCACCCTGTTCACCGGCCATATGAGCGGCGTCAACTGGATCCCGTCCTGGGCCACCTATCCTCAATCCGGCTCCTTGAGGGGGGCCTCGGGTCCTCAATCCGGCTCCTTGAGGGGGGCCTCGGGCGCTGGGTATCGCGACCCACGCTTCCGCGTCGTCTCCGGCGGGCAGGTGCAGCCGGACGAGTCGGGCCTCCGGAACTGGTACACCGACCCCGAGGTCACCGCTGCCCAGGAGCGTCTGGCCGGGGCGGCGGCCCGAGCCCTCGCCGGGCACCCGTCGATCTGGGCGTGGGACCTCGGCAACGAGAACTCCAACTGCACCGTCCCTCCGGATCGCCTCGCCGGGGAAGCCTGGCTGGAGCGCATGGCCGGCGCGATCCGCGCGGCCGATCCCGGCCGGCCCATCACGATCGGCACCCACATGGAAGACCTCGAGGAGGACCGGGGCATCGGTCCCGCCGAGGCGGCCCGGCACTGCGACTTCGTGTGCATGCACGGCTATCCGATCTACGCCGGGTGGGCGGAGGGACCGACGGACCACCTCCTCCTGCCATTCCTCGCCCAGGTCACACGGTGGCTGTCCGGTGGGGCAGACGTCCTCTTCGAGGAGTTCGGCCTCCCCACGGCCCCCGACGCCCTGGCAGCCCAGGCCCCCCTCGTCAGCGAAGCCTCCGCGGCCGCCTACACGGGTCGCTCCCTGGACGCCCTCCGGGAGGCGGGCTGCACGGGCGCCCTCCTGTGGTGCTTCTCGGACTACGACGAGGCCCTGGAGCGGCTCCCTCCCCTCGACCTGGCGACCCATGAGCGCAGCTTCGGCGTGTGGCGTGCCGACGGGTCGCCGAAGCCCGCCCTGGACGAGGTCACCCGCCGGGTGGGCGCCAGGGTGCTGCCGCCACCCGCCGCCGGCTGGCTGGACATCGACCCTGAAGAGTTCCGCGCCTCCCCACGGGAACAACTCATCCGCCTCTACCTCCGCTTCAGGGGGGCCATGATAGGCTCGGAGAGAGGCAGACGCAGGAATCGTATCGTTTGAGCGATTCTGTACTTACCCGGCAGGGATCCAGGGGGATCCGTGCGTGGGGTCGATGCAGCTCTGGGAACCTCGGAGAAGAGCGCCGCCCGTGGAGGACCCTCCCAGGGTTTCAGTCTGGATACAGCCCGGGTTAAGCATCCGGCGATACTGTCCGACGCGGTGGCGGCCGTCTTCGGTGTCACACGTGTTCGGGGCACCCGCTCCGGCCGCCAGGGCTTCGAGCATCCGGTCCCGTGGGGTCGCAACCACCCGCGGCGATGACCGGGCTCGACCTAGGGACGGGAGGATGCATGACAACGACAACCTACGGATTGCTGAGCACCTACCCACCGACCCAATGTGGGCTCGCCACGTTCACCGCCGCGCTCCGAACGCATCTCGGCACCCCCGGAGCCCGCCCAGAGGACTTCGGCGTCGTGCGCGTCGTCGATGCACTGGAGCCAGGATCGCCGGCCGAAGTGGTCCACGAACTGGTGAAGGGCTCCTCGTCGAGCCGCCGCAGGGCAGCGGCGGAGCTCAACCGGTTCGACGTCGCCATCGTCCAGCACGAGTACGGCATCTTCGGCGGGCCCGACGGCGAGGAGGTCCTCGCCCTCCTCGACGAGCTGACCGTCCCCACGATCGTGGTGCTCCATACGGTCCTCGTCAATCCGAGCGTTCGCCAGAAGGAGATCCTGGAGGCCGTCGTGCGGGCCGCCGGCGCCGTGGTGACGATGACGCGCACCGCCCACCGGCGCCTGCGCGACTACGACGCCGACATGGCCAAGGCCTACGTCATCCCCCACGGGGCCCACGTCCCCTCCCGGGACAGCGCCCCCCGCCCCGACCCGCAGCGTCCCACCATCCTCACGTGGGGACTCCTCGGGCCCGGGAAGGGCATCGAGTGGGCCATCGAGGCTCTCGGATTCCTGGGCCACCTCGACCCGGCTCCGAGGTACCTCGTCGTCGGCAAGACCCATCCCAAAGTGCTTGAACAACACGGAGAGTTCTATCGGGACGGTCTTCGGGCGCAGGCCGAGCGCCTCGGTGTCTCGGAGCAGGTGGAGTTCAACGCCGCCTACCTGAGCCTCGACATGCTCGAGAGCATCGTGCGCGATGCCGACGTCGTCCTGCTTCCGTACGACTCTCCCGACCAGGTGACCTCGGGCGTGCTGATCGAGGCGGTGGCGGCCGGCAAGCCGGTGATCTCCTCCGGCTTCCCCCACGCCGTGGAACTGCTGGGTGATGGCGTCGGCCTCCTCGTGCCCCATCGCAATTCCCGGGCAATCGCCGCGGCCCTGGAGCAGGTCCTCACCCGGCCCGAGCTGAAATCCGCCATGGCCGCCCGGTCCGCCATGCTGGCTCCCCAACTGGGATGGCCTGCCGTGGCGGGACAGTACCGAGCGCTGGCAGAGCAGGTCCTCGCGGTTCGCGAGACCGCCGTGGCCTGAGCCAGCCTGAGCCGACCGGATGAGCGACGACACGGGCCTGCTGGAGCACTCCCGCGGCGCCGTCCCCCGGAGGTCGTGTGGCTACTGCGTCGACGATGTGGCCCGCGGCCTCGTCGTCGTCAGCCGCGAGGAACATCCCTCGCCGGAGGTTGCGAAGCTTGCCGAGCGTTATCTGGCCTTCGTCGCCTACGCCCTGGCGCCGGACGGAAGGTGCCGCAACCGGCTCGGCTACGATCGGCGCTGGGAGGACGAGCCGGGCACCGGCGACTGGTGGGGACGGGCCCTCTGGGGGCTGGGAACCGCCGCGACCGCCCATCGCGACGCCTGGGTGCGCCGGGACGCGATGGAGTGCTTCGACACCGCCGCCCGGTGCCGCTCGGTCTCGCCGCGGGCGATGGCCTTCGCCACGCTGGGCGCCACCGAGATCCTCCGCATGCACCCCTCGCATACCGGCGCCCGCGCGCTCATCGTGGACGCCGTCGCCACAATCGGCCGCCCGGCCGCCCGGGAGACATGGCCCTGGCCGGAGCCGCGCCTTGCCTACGCGAATGCCGTGTTGCCCGAGGCGCTGCTGGCGGCAGGAGTCGCCACCGACGACGATGCGCTCCTCGCCACCGGCCTGGACCAACTCGACTGGCTCCTCGACGTCGAGACGCTCGACGACCACCTCTCGCTCACGCCCGTCGGGGGGTGGGCGCCCGGCGAGGCCCGGCCCGGCTTCGACCAGCAGCCCATCGAGGCGGCCGCCATCGCCGATGCCTGTGCTCGGGCATTCGGCATCACCCAGGACTCCCACTGGTCGGCCGGACTCGGGCGCGCCGTAGGATGGTTCTTCGGCAGCAACGACGGCGGCGTGCCGATGTACGATCCCGCAACCGGCGGCGGCTTCGACGGACTGACTGCCACAGGCCCCAACACCAACCAGGGTGCCGAATCGACCCTGGCCCTCATCTCGACCTTGCAGCAGAGCCGTAAGCTGGTGCCAGGCCTTCATTGACGTTCCCTTCAGACTCCGATCCCCCCGAGACCACTGAGACCCCGTTGACCGATACCATCACGCCCTCCCTCCTTGTGACGAGGACCCCCGTGCGGCTCGAGCCCGACACGTCGCGGGTCCTCGCCACCCTGTTCATGCCGGGCGAGGAGCTGCCAGAGGACCATTCCCGGGCGACCGCGGTGATGAGGACCATTCCCGGGCGACCGCCGTGATCGAGCGCGTCCTGGCGCTGCCCGACCATGAGGTGACCGCAACCCTGACCGACCTGACGAGCCGCTTCGCCGGGCGTCACCGCGACCTCGACATCACCTTCCGCCAGAACTTCGACGTCGTTGCCTCGCGCCTACCGCCCGGCGCCGTTCCCTCGGAGGACCAGCGCCGGCTGATCGGCGCCTACTTCACCGCCGAAGAGTCACCCGAGGGGGCAGCCCTCACGAACCCCTCGATGGTCGAGCATCCCGACCAGCGTGGCCTCGACCCGGGCGAGACCCGATTCGTGCTGAGCGCCAGAGCCGTCGGCGAAGGTCACACGTCCATGGTCGAGTTCCGCACCGGCGTCGTCGGCAGTGACCCCCGGATCTCGCTCGACGAACCCACAGGCCTGCTCGTCGTGGGGCGGCCCCACCCGACCGTCTACGAGCGGGACGTCTTCCACGCCAGGCTCGCGGAGCTGGGCCAAGACGACGAGACCGCGGAGCTTATCCTCGGGGTCCTCGGCCCCCAGTTCGACGCGGTGGAACTCGCTCAGGCGGTCGCCTCCCTCGATGTCCAGGTCCTGAGCCGGCAGGCGGCACAGGAGACCGTCCGCCGGATCGCCTGGGTGGCCGCCAACAACTACGACGTCTCCTTCCCCGAGGACACCGCGATCGACGAACGGGTCCTCACCCCGACTGGCCCAACGGAGAGTCACGGGATCGAGGACGTCCGCTTCGTGCGGTTCGTCAACGACGGCGGCAGCGTCATGTACTACGCCACCTACACCGCCTACGACGGCAGCCACATCGTCCCCCAGCTCATCGCCACGGCGGACTTCGGGCGCTTCCGCGTCCACCAACTGAGCGGGCCGGCCGCCAAGAACAAGGGCATGGCGCTGTTCCCGCGGCGCATCGGGGGCCGCTACGTCGCTCTGTCGCGCTGCGACCGGGAGTCGATGTCCCTGGCCACCTCGGACGATCTCTGGAGCTGGGGTCCTCCCACGACGATCCAGAGCCCGGAGCCCTCCTGGGGCCTGATCCAGATCGGCAACTGCGGCTCGCCCATCGAGACCCCGGATGGCTGGCTTGTCCTCACCCACGGTGTCGGGCCCATGCGGACCTATGTCATCGGAGCGTCCCTGCTGGACCTGGACGACCCGAGCCGGGTCGTCGCCACCCTCCCCGACCCCCTCCTCACACCGGCGCCCGAGGAGCGGGACGGGTACGTGCCCAACGTCGTCTACTCCTGCGGAGGCATGGTCCACGGCGAGGTGCTCGTGCTCCCGTTCGGCTTCAGCGACCGGGCCATCGGGATCGCCCTCGTCGATCTCCCCCTGCTGCTGGACAGGATGCGCAGCCCCGCTCGCACGCATCACCCCAGCCAGGCGCGGAGCCCGCTGCTGGTGTCGGACTCGGGCATCTGAGGCCGAATCTGCTACCGTGGTAGCGGTTGTAGGTCTCGGTTTCACTTAGGGGCGCTCAAGAGTAGACAGCTCTGCCTTATCTGGACCCGAACTGCAGCACATTGGCCGCTCCGGCGGCGTGAAGGGAGGGCAAAGATATGCGTGGAACTGTCAAGTGGTTCAGTGACGAAAAAGGCTTCGGGTTCATCTCACAAGATGGAGGCGAGGACCTGTTCGTGCATCACACCGGCATCCTTGGAACGGGATTCAAGTCACTTTCCGAGAACCAGGTGGTCGAATTCGAAGTCAACCAGGGCCCTAAGGGCCTGCAGGCGACGAACGTTCGACCCGTGTAGGACCCAAATCCGCACGAAAACCAGAAGGGGCCTTCGGGCCCCTTCCTTTTTTGATGTTTGTGCCAAAAAGTGCGGAGTCCGCACTTTTTGGCCCAGACTACGGCCCCTGACCGTCTCGTTGTCGTACTCGGGCGATCCGGTCCATACTGTTCAGCCAAGGAGGTGGGTGCGGTGATCTTTGGGGATGGGATCGTTGCTCTTGCGCTGCTCGTCCTCTGGATCTTCTGCATCCTGGACGTGATCTCGACCGAGGACGTCCTCTGCCGGAACCTCCCGAAGTACGTCTGGCTGCTCATCGTGATCATCCTGCCGGACATCGGGTCCATCGCCTGGCTCCTCCTCGGCCGGCCGGTCGGGGCCGGCTTCCGGCTCGGGTCCCAGGTCGGCGTGTACCGGCCCCAGAAGCGAGCGATCGGCCCGGAGGACTCCCCCGACTTCCTCGCGTCGATCGAACGCAAGCGCCTGGAGAGCTGGGAGCAGGAGCTCCGCCGGCGCGAGGAGGAACTGCGCCGGAAGAAAGACGAGGGCGATAGCCCCGCGTAGAAGGGGCGCGGTCTGAGGTCAGGAGTCGTTCGCGCACCGGCGCGCGAAAGGCGACTCGCCTCCCTCAGTCGGCCGCCTTCAGCGCCGCTGCGGCCTGGTCGAAGGTATCGACCGGGATGATCTGCACGTCCTTCAGGCCGGCGCTGCGTGCATCCGCCGCCTCGCTGGTCGGGACAACGAAGATCCGGGCGCCCCGCTGCTCGGCTCCCACGATCTTCTCCGCCGCCCCCCCGACCGGCCCCACGGTGCCGTTGAGATCGATGGTGCCGGTGCCGGCCACGACCCGGCCCCGGGAGAGGTCGTCGCCGCTGGCGAGGGAATAGATCCCGAGCGACATCATGAGCCCCGCGGAGGGGCCACCGATGTCCTGGTTCTTCACCGTCACCGGGAACGGGAGCTGGACCTTGGGAGCGATGGTCCGGAGGGCCACCCCGAGGCCGGGGCGGCCGGTCTCGCTCAACCGGCGGAGCTGGATCGGGACCTGCAGCTGCTGGTTTCCCCGGACGACCGTCAGGGTCACCGTCTGTCCGTCCACGGCTTTCTGTGTGGCGGCCTGGAGGTCGGAGGCGAGCTGGGCCGGGCGTCCGTCGATCGCGGTGATCACGTCGCCGACCTTCAGCTTGCCGTCCGCCGGCGAGCCGCTGATGACCCCCACCACCTGGACGCCGCCGCCACTGACGGAGACCGGGTAGCCCGCCGCCCGCAGGCCGACCGCGGCAGCGGCCTGGGTGCTCTCCTGGAACACCTGGAGCTGGGACGCCAGGTACTCCTGCTCGTTGACGCCCGGTGGGATCACCTGGGTCTGCCAGAGCAGCTCGTGGTGAGGCGTGACCAGGGCTTCGAGGGCGCCGAGGGCGCTCGGCTGCGTGAGCGTGACCGTCGTCAGCAGCAGCTTCCCCGCGATCGGATGCGCCGGCCCGCCGAACTCGATCTGGCTGGGAACGTCGAGCGCCGGGCCGGGATTGAGCTCGAGGAAGCTGAGGGGGACCGCGATCAGGGCGAGGGCCACGATGCCGACCGAGGCCCCGAAGAGCAGGCGCCTCATGCGAGGCTCCCGCGCACCCGTGCCGGCGGCCGCTTCAGCTCCCGAGCCCTCCTGGCGGCGGAGATCACCTCGGGGGCGGTCAGGACCCCCACCACGTTGCCATCGCGGGTCACGACGACCGGGCCGTTGGCGATCGCCGACATGAGGGAAACCACCGGCTGGTCCGCATCGACGGACAGCAGGCCTGCGATGGGCCGAGCGGCCGCCCCGGCCGACTTCCGTGCCCGTTGGTCGGCAGACATCCGGCGGATGTCCTCCATGGTCAGCACGCCCGACGGGGCATGCCCGTCGCCGACCAGCAGGGACTCGAGACGGTGGTCCCGGTAGAACTGGTCGCCGGTCACCACGGACAGCGGCGTGTCCGCGGCGACCATCGGCGGGACGGCCATCAGCTCGCCGGCCGTCACACCGGTCAGGCCGTCCCGGAGATTGGCCTGGTACTCCTCGGCCATTGCCGCCTGAATCAGGAACCAGCCGATCAGCGCCAGCCACACGCCGCCGGCGAAGCCGCCGGCGAAGAGCTCCAGGACGCCGAGGGCGAGGACGAGGGCTCCGAGAACCCGGCCGGCCCGGGCCGCCACCCGGACGGCCTTCCACCGGTCGCCCGTGACCCTCCAGACGATGGCCGCCAGGATGCGGCCACCGTCGAGCGGGGCCCCGGGCAGCAGGTTGAAGATGCCGAGGAGGAGGTTGAGCCAGCCGAGCTCGCCGAAGAGATCCGCCACCCACTGGACCCCCAGGCGCTGGCCGAGGTAGGCGATCAGACCGAACGCCGATGCGAGCACGATGCTCGTCCAGGGCCCCACCGCGGTCAGGGCGAACTCGTCGCCGGGCTTGCGCACCTCGTCGGAGTAGACCTCCGTCGCGCCGCCGAAGAGGTACATCGTGATGCCCCCGACGGGGATGCCGCGGTGGCGGGCCTCGAGGGCATGGGCAATCTCGTGAGCGACCACCGACAGCGAGAAGAGGGCGGCGGCGATGACGGCGATGACCAGCGCCGTGCCGGCCGGGTAGGTGAGGTTGAAGCGGGTCCAGAAGCTCCAGGTGAGCAGCGCCATCACCACGAGCCAGGAGGCGTCGGCCCGGACGGGAATGTCCCCGACCCGAAACAATGTCCTGGC
>WNGI01003361.1_pt1 | contig 14099 bp, 14 predicted proteins | sample 5400621 | NCBI WGS metagenome assembly WNGI01 (sample SAMN13153374, study PRJNA577476) | soil metagenome | isolation source: 20 cm soil or saprolite under Garry oak tree replicate 1 | place: USA:California | collected 2016-06-15
CATGGAGGCGCGCCCGGGAGCGCCACTCCGCGAGCTGCGCTACGAGGAGACGACGTGGAAGGCGCGGCCGGATTGGTCGCCCGACGGGACGCGCGTCATCTACAGCTCCTATCTCGGCCGGCAATGGAATCAGCTGTGGGTGATGACGAGCGACGGCGGCGATCCCTTTCCACTGACCTATGGGGACTTCGACGCCACCGCGCCGCGCTGGTCACGCGACGGCAACCGCATCGCGTACGTCTCAAACGAAGGCGGCAACACGGCGCTCTGGGTGATGGACGTCCCAGGGGCGTACAAACGGCGTGTAGGGGCGTTGGAAAGGCGTTACCGCGATCCTGTGGGATCGCTTCGCATCGACGTCGTGGATCGCGCCGGCCGGCCGGTCGAAGCTCGGATTTCGGTGACAACATTTGAAGGCCGCGGCTATGCACCGGACGATGCGTGGCGTCATGCCGACGAAGCGTTCGACCGTTCGGAGCGGCAGTTCGAATACTCCTACTTCCATTCCGACGGGTCGTCCGAGCTTACCGTGCCTGCGGGACAGGTTCATGTCGAGGTTTGGCACGGACCCGAGTATCGCGTGTATCGTGCCGACGCGCCTGTACCGCCTGGCGGCCTCGTGACACGCCGTATCGTGCTCCAGCGCGTTGCCAACCTTCCAGCCCAGGGATGGTGGAGTGGTGACGTGCATGTCCACATGAACTACGGCGGCGCCTATCGCAACACACCGCCGCATCTCACCTACCAGGCGCGCGCCGAGGATTTGCACGTCGTCGAGAATCTGATCGTGAACAAGGAGCAGCGGATTCCGGACATTGCGTATTTCCGCACGGATGCCGATCCGGTCTCTACTCCGACGCTCCTGCTCAGGCACGCGCAGGAGTTTCACACCAGCGTCTGGGGTCACGTGGGCCTGCTCGGCCTGGGCTCCCACTACCTCCTTCCTGAGTACGCCGGGTACCCGAACACCGCCGCGGCGAGTCTTGCGCTGACGAATGCCACGGTGGCCGATCTCGCTCATGCGCAAGGCGCGCTGGTGGGCTACGTGCACCCGTTCGATACGAAGCCCGATCCTGCCGATACGTCTGCATCCCTGTTTTACGAGCTGCCCGTGGATGTCGCGCTCGGCAAGGTCGATTATCTCGAGGTCATGGGATACTCGGACCATCTCATCACGTCCGAGATCTGGTACCGGCTGCTCAATTGCGGATTCCGGTTGCCGGCGGCGGCAGGAACCGACGCGTTCCCCAATTTCGCGAGCCTGCGGGGGCCACCGGGCCTGGTGCGCGTCTTCGTGAATTCTGGAGCGAGGTTGAATCACGAAGCCTGGCTCGCCGGTCTCAAGGCGGGGCGGACGTTCGTGACGAACGCGCCGCTGCTCGAATTCTCACTCGCCGGCCATCCTATTGGTGACGACATTCGGCTGCCCGAGGGCAGCAATCGGCTCACGGCGCGAGTGCGACTGCGCTCGAACGTTGCAATCGATCACCTGGAAATCGTCGGAAATGGGAAAGTCGTCGCGACGATTCCGGTGCGGGGCGACCGCATGACCGCTGCGGACAGCGTGTCGATCCCCATCAGCACGAGCGGCTGGTACGTGCTGCGGGCGTACAGCGATCGCGCCGAGATGCCTGTGCTCGATCTGTATCCATTCGCGTCGACCAGCCCGATCTACGTCACCGTCGGCGGGCACCTGATCCGCTCGGCCGAGGACGCGATGTTCTTCGTCCGCTGGATCGACCGGATCGAGGCTGCGACGCGCGCGAGCACGGCGTGGAACACGCCGGCCGAGCAGGCGCAGGTGTTACAGCTGTTCGCGCGCGCGCGGGCCGTGTTCACCAGATAGCAGGGACTTTGTCCTTCGGACGAACCATCGGATCGCCTTCCTTACAGCCAAACGCCCGCGCGAACGCCGCGATGTTCGAGAGGGGGCCGTTGACCCGCCACTGCTCGGGTGCATGGGGATCCACCGTCACCCGCGTGCGGAGCTGCTCGGGACGTACGTGGACGCGCCAACTCTGCGCATAGCCGATAAAGAAGCGCTGCTCGGGCGTGTAGCCGTCGATCAATCCGGGGCGCCCGTTCCGCGCCAACCTGCTTTCGAGCGCGTCGTAGGCGACGAGCAAGCCGCCCCAGTCGGCGATGTTTTCACCCTCGGTGAGCTTGCCGTTGACGTGGAACGTGTCCACCTGGATGTACTCGTTGAACTGGCGTTCGACGAGCGCCGCCTGCTCGGTGAAGTGCACGGAATCGGAAGGCTGCCACCAGTCGCGCAAATTGCCCGCGGCGTCGTAGTGCCGGCCTTCATCATCGAAGCCGTGCGTCAGCTCGTGTCCCGCCCAGCTGCCGCCCAGTGAGCCGTAGTTGGCGCCGTCGTCCGCGAGTGGATCGAATGTTTGCGGCATCAACGCGCCGGCCGGGAACACCATCTCGTTCTTGGACGGATCGTAATACGCATTGACGGTCGGGACTGTGATGCCCCATTCGGTCGTATCCACTGGGGTGCCCGGCCGGTTCACGGTGCGCCGCCACTCGAACGCGTTGGCCTGGGCGACGTTCAGCACGAACGGTCCCTCGGAAACACGCAACCGCGTGTAGTCCCGCCAAGCGTCCGGATAGCCGACCTTTTCGCCCATGCGCGCCAGCTTGTCGAGCGCCTGCGCCCGGGTGGTCTCGGACATCCAGGTGAGGTGCTGCAACCGTTCGCGCATCGCTGCGCGAATGTCGTCGATCACCGCGCGGGCGCGCTGCCGCGCCTCGGGCGGGAACGTCGTCGCGACGTACGCCTCACCGAGCGCTTCGCCGAGATCGCCGTCAGCCTCGCGGAGACAGCGCTTCCAGCGGGGCAGCAGGGCTCGAGCGCCGCTGAATCTCGCTCGGAACGCAAAGTCTTCCTGCACGAACGGCGTGCTCAGCCAGCGCGCGGCCGACGCGATCGCGTGGTACTTGAGGTACGCGCGCCACGCGGGCAGCGGTGTGGCCTGAAGCAGCGAGTCCACGCGTCGCACAAAGTCAGGTTCGGCGACATTGACCTTCCGCACGGCTGCGCGAAGTCCGATTGCGCGGAAGTAGGGCGTCCAGGCCACGCGCGGGGCGACGGCCGCGAGCTGCGCGGCGCTCATCGGGTGATCGGTCTTGGCGGGATCACGCCGCTCCACACGCGTGAGCGACGCTTGTGCCAACGACGTCTCGAGCGCCATCACCTGTGCGGCCGCGGAGCCGGCCGCCGCCGAATCCTGGCCCGCGAGCCGAAACATCTTGGCGACATGCGCGACGAATGCCTGCCGCGTCGAGTCTGCCGCCGCGCCTGCCGTGAAGTAGTAGTCTCGATCGGGCAGCCCGAGCCCGCCCTGCGACAACCAGGTGAGGTAATGCGTCGCGTCGTGCGGATCGACGTCGGGTGAGTAGCGGAACGCCACGTCGACGCCGAGAACCTGCAGCTTGGCGAGCTGGGGCAGCAGGCGGCTGCGCGTCGTGATCGAATCGATGCCGCGCAACCAGGGCCGGATCGGCGTGACGCCCGCCGTCTCGATCGCCGTCGAGTCCATGCAGGTGGCGTAGAACGTGCCCAGCTTACGCGGCGTGCTGTCCGGCGGGAAGCTGCGACGTTGTGCCGCGGCGTCGTCCAACACGGATCGGACGACGAGCTCGTTGCGGTCACTCATATCGCGGGTGACGCCGGAGGACGAGTACGCTGCCGGAATCGTGTCGTGCGCGAGCCACGCGCCGTTGGCGAATTGGGAGAAATCGACACACGCCGCCGCCGTCGTATCGATCCAGCGCACGTCGACGACCTTGAGCGGCGGCCACTCGGCGCTCGCCGTGGCGGGCGTCTGACCCAAGACGATGGTTGCAAGGAGGGCAAGAGGAATTAAGACGAGCGCGGCACGCGACATCGGAGCCTTTTGAAAAAAGGAGAATCCAATCCTACCGCGTTGTTAAGAACTCGTCAAAAAGGGCGCCGCGCGCTTGTGTGTTGCGCACGTACAACATGTACGTGAGTCGGCGAGCCTTGAACTTCGTTGATGGTCCGAGTGTAGGAATCGTGTGTGACCGAACGGCTACGTATTGGAGATGTGGCGGTCCGCAGTGGCGTGACGCGCGAGGCGGTCCGTCTCTACGAGCGATCTGGTTTGCTCGAAGAGACGGGACGCACCAAGAGTCGCCATCGTTTGTACGACGCCAGCACGCTGGACCGCATTCGCCTCGTGCGACAGCTGCAGAATTGCGGTCTCACGATTGGCGACATCAAGGAAATCATATTTTTGCGCGGTGCCGATCGCCCCGTCGCGTCGAAACGACTGACGGAGATCCTGCGCCATCGGTTGGAGTTTCTGGAAGAGCGCATCGCGGCGATGGAGAGTTGCCGGTCGCGGCTCATCGATCTACTGCGCGAGGTCGCTGGCGCGCGCTCCGCGGGATACAACGTCCTCGAGGATCTGCCGGATGTCCCGCTCGCTCCGCCCTTCCGGTTCGGACGTCGCGGCAAGGAGCTTTAGCCAATACCCTCGATGGGCTGCGGTCCGTCACTCACGGTGGACCGCGTCGTCGTCCTGATGAGCCGCTGCCGTTTTTCCCCCAGCCGTTGCACCGCATCATCCCGCTCGCTCTCCTTCTTATAGACTGCCGCAATCGCGCTGCCCGAGCCGCACAGACGTACCCAGATCGGCCCGGTCTCTGCCATCCGCTCGTAGAGCGTGCGGACATCGGGGTGCTTGGCGAACACGATCGCCTCGAAGTCGTTGCCGCCGAGCCGCCCGATGCTGCCCCAGGTGGCGAGAGCCTCTGCGTCGAGGGTCACCGGCCCCCTCGAGGACGAAGCGGGGGAAGGGGAGCGATTTTGCTCGTCCCACCAGGCATACGCGTCCGAAGTCGCCACCTGGACCGGTGGGACCGCCACCAGCGCCGGGAGTGATGGCGGCGCCGGCATCCGGAACTGGCGCTCGCCGCGGCCCCAGGCCAGCGCGAGCGCCGCGCCGCTGGCGAAGAACGCCACGTCGGCGCCGAGCCGCGCGGCGAAATGGTGTAGCTCGTGCCGCGGCACGGCATTGCCGGCGAGGGCGTTCACGGCGTGCAGCGCCGCGGCCCCGTCGCTCGACCCCCCGCCGAGTCCAGCCCGCACGGGAATCCGCTTAGTGAGCTTGATCGCGACGCCGAAGCGATTGCCGGTCGCATCGAGCACCATCCGCGCGGCGCGCACCGCCAGGTTCTCGTCGCTCGGGCCGAGGTCCGGGCCCTCCACCTCCAGCGTTACGCCGGAATCGGTGCGCCGCACACCGAGCTCGTCCGCCAATTCCAACATCGCGAACGCGGTTTCGATTTGGTGAAAGCCGGAGGATTCGCGGGCGAGCACCCGCAGGAAGAGATTGATCTTGGCGTGTGCGGCAACACGAACGGCCGTCACGCCGCATTTCCCCCTGCAGGGCGGCTGACCTCACGCAGCTTGAGGTGTAGACGCGACAGCGACCACAGCCCGAGCAGCGTGATCGGCAGGAACGTCGTCAGATGGTAGGTCAGGGCGTAGCTCACCGCGAGACTCGAGTCCACGCCGTAGAGCTGCAGTGTGACCAGCGTGGCGGCCTCGAAGACGCCAAGAAAACCGGGCGTGGATGGGACCGCCACGCCGAACCCGATGATCCCCTGCAGGAGCAGCGCCGCCTCGAGCGGCACGGCGAGTCCAAACGCCCGAAAGCAGATCGCGAATGCCGCCGCATTGATGACCCACTGCACCAACGACCAGAACACGACGCCCGCGAATCGCGCGGGACTCTTGAGCACGGCCAGCCCCGCGACGATCCCATCCGCCCCGTGCACCAGCCGCTCGGCGACGTGTGCCGGCAGCAGACGCCGCGCAATGCGCGCGAACAGCGCCAGCCACGGGGCTGGCCGGTGCGCGATGAGGAGCGCAATCAGCAGCAGCACCCCAAACAGCGCGGCAGTTGACGCGGCGATCGCCGATAATGAGCGGCCGCGGATGAGCGCATCAGCAGGGAACGATGGCGCGGCGATCGCGACGGCCATCAGGCCGAGCATGACCAGGGCGTCGAACACGCGCTCGACGCCGATCGAGCCGAGCGCCGTCGTGAACCGCACCGGCAGCTGGCGCGACGCGACGTAGGCGCGCGCGACTTCGCCCGCACGCGCCGGGAGCAGGTTGTTGGCCATGAACCCGATCGTCGTGGCGTGCCACAGCGGCAGAAAGCGGAATGGACGACCCTCGCCATCGCGCAAGATCAGACGCCAACGGATGGCGCGCACCGGGAAGGTGAGGGTTGCGACGACAACGCTGAGGAGCAGCAGCCACCCGTTGGCATGCTGCGCGTAGCTCCAGACTTGTCGGGGGTCGATCTTGTACAGCACCCACACCAGCAATGCCACGCTGATGACGAGCCCAATCAGCCAGGCTCCCCGCCAGCGGTTCCTGTTACTCGGGTTCGATGGCGAGGACAACGAGATCGCAGACTTCGTCGATGATCGCGCGGAGGTGGTCGCCGCTCGCGCGCTTGGCGACTTCGCGTAACTCCTGCGCCCGCTGGCGGGCACTGGCACCCTTGTAGAGCAGAGTCTTGATATCGACTGGCTCTCCATTGGCTCGGCTAGCCCCGGGCCCATGGCCCGGGGCGCCGGCGATCAATGCCTCGAGGGACGCCGGTCCGACGCCGCCCGCGACCATCTGTTCATACCGCGTCCACGTGCCCGCCAGATCCGGCGAGTGGTCTGCCCCGATCGGTGGTTCTTGGGGCGCGAGGCTCGGCGCCCGTGTGGCAGGCGGTTTTGGAGGTGCAGCCGCTGGTGCAGCCGCTCTGGCGGGAGGTTTTGGAGGTGTGACGGCCGTTGGTGCAGGTTGTGAACCCAATCTCCGAACGGCAACTGTGACACCCGCGAGCGCCGCGGCGGTCGCGGTTTCGTCCCCCGTTTCGGACGTGGATAGAATTTCTCCTGCCTTGCGCACCTCGGCGGCGAAGAGCACCGGCTGGTTCACCGCTATCCCGCTCGTCACCGCTTCCCGCGCGGCCTGCGCAAACTCGGCGACGCGCTCGGCGACGGAGCCGCCGGCGGCGGAGCTGAGCGCCCGGAACGTGCCCGCGAGCGTATGGGCACGCAGCTCGCGCTGTGTGGCGCTGGGCGCGCGCTCCAGCGAGTCGGCGGCCTGTCGCAGATGCTCGCCGTGGCTCACCAGCTCGAGCCGGCTGAGCGTCGACGGGCGAGCGCTCTCACCGGTTCGCCCGGTCCCTCCGCTCGCCCCCCCGCCGGGTGGCGTGCCGCGCCGGACGATCGTTGCCACGGTCTCGATGGGCACCACGTCGGGCTCGCTGTCGATGAACTGGACGAGCAGCCCGGCGAACTTCCGGAATTCCGCGCTCTCAGGATCGGGCCGGCCGCGCTCGGCGACCTCGCGAGCAGCGTGCGCGATCGACGTCGCCGCCATCTGGAACAGCTCGGCGATGGTGTCGCCGACGCCGGCGGGAGGTGCGACGGTCGTCCGGCTGATCGCGCCGATCGCTTGCTCGATTCCCTCGAGGAGATCCGGCAGCGGCGGGAGATCGTTGAGCGCGGCGAGACCGCGGAGCGGTTGCAGCGCTTTGAGGACCTGCTGCAGCGGATCATGCCCGATCGGATTGGCGCGCAGGGCCCGTCCGGCGCGATCGAGCGCGCTCGCGATGGCCGCACCCTCGCGCGCGACGAAGGCGCGCGCGCCCGCATCGAGTCCAATCGCTTCCGCCGCTCGGACGTGGGCCGAGGGACGACCGCCGTACTGTTCGAGCTGGCTCGCCAGCGCCTCGGCCTTGGCGGTGTCCGCCTCCGTCCAGCTCGCCGCCTTGCGCACGAAGATCTTGAGGTCATCCACCGAGCGAATGGCGATCTGCTTCGTCGCCGCGTCCCACGGGCGCCGGCCCTCGCGCACGCCGCGGGCGAACGCCTCGAACCCCATGGCGGCGCGCGCGATCCCCTGCTGGCTTGCCATGAGCGCGCTGCCGCGGAGCGCGCGCGCCAGGCGCACCAGCTCCTCCGCCGCCGGCTGGGCCGTCGGCTGGAGCAGCGCATCGAGCCGGTCGAGGTACTCCCCCGCCTCGAGGGCGAAGAAGTCCGACATGCCGAGGGGCTGGGTCATGGTTGGAACAACATAAGTAGATTAGGCGCCCGGTGGCCATGGTACTGGATGTAGAGGACTTGAGATATCACTTGCCCGGAAACGGGAAAGTCCTGGTCGACGGGATCTCGTTCTCCGTCGGGGCAGGTGAGACGCTGGCTTTGCTCGGCCGAAGCGGCGCTGGCAAGACGACGGCGTTGAAGCTCGTGAATCGCCTCCTCAGCCCCACGGGAGGCGTCGTGCGGATCGCGGGCGAACCGGCGGACGACGTGGAGCCGACCGCGCTGCGGCGTCGCATCGGATACGTGATTCAGGAAGTCGGACTCTTTCCGCATTTCTCGGTCGCCGCCAACGTGGGACTATTACCGCGGCTCGAGCAGTGGCCCAGGGACCGCATCGAGCATCGCGTGCGCGAGCTGCTCGCCCTGGTGGGGCTGGACCCCGACACCTTTGCAGCGCGATTCCCTCACCAACTCTCCGGCGGCCAGCGCCAGCGCGTCGGCGTGGCACGCGCGCTTGCGCTCGATCCACCGCTGCTGCTGCTCGACGAGCCGTTCGGGGCCCTCGACGCCATTACGCGGCTCGAGCTCCAACGAGAATTCCGCGACCTCGAAAGCAGACTCGGCAAAGCAATGGTGTTCGTCACGCACGATGTGCGAGAGGGGCTGTTGCTCGGCACGCGCGTCGGGCTGCTCGACGCCGGGCGGCTCGCATTCCTCGGGACGCCCGAGGAGTTTCGCGCCAGCGCGCTCCCCGAAGTCCGCAAATTCATGGACGCCGCGTGAGGCTATTTCAGTTTTACGCGAACCACGCGAGCGAGCTGTGGTTACTCGTGGGCCAGCACGTCGGCCTCGTGGCGATCTCAACCGCAATCGCCGCGGCTCTCGGATTGCCGCTCGGCATCCTGGCGGCTCGCCGTCCCGCGTGGCGCCGGCCCGTGCTGGGTGTAGCAAACGTGTTTCAGACGATCCCCAGCCTGGCGCTCTTCGGTCTGCTGATCCCGGTGTTCGGCATTGGTGCGTGGACGGCGATCACGGCACTCGTGGTATACGCGCTCCTGCCGATCGTCCGTAACACGTATGCCGGGATCGTCGGTGTCGACGCCGCGGTGCGCGAGGCAGGTCGGGGCATGGGGATGACAGACGGCGAGCTGCTGCGACTCGTCGAGCTGCCGCTCGCCGCCGGCGTCATCATCGCGGGCGTACGGATCGCCACCGTCGTGAGCGTTGGAATTGCGACCATTGCCGCCGCGATCGGCGCGGGCGGACTCGGCGTCTACATCTTTCGCGGCGTCGCGACCGTCGACAACACCCTGATCCTCGCGGGCGCCGTCCCCGCGGCGCTGCTGGCACTCCTCGCTGATGGATTGCTCGGATTCCTGGAGCGGCGGCTCGTCTGGCGGCAGCGATGAAGCGCGTGGTGTTGCTGGCTCTCGTCTTGTGCGGCTGTGCCAAGCGAGATCGAATTATCGTCGGTGCGAAGAATTTCACCGAGTCCGATCTCTTGGCGGAGATCGTCGCCCAGCAAATCGAGCGTCGCACTGCGTTGCCGGTCGAGCGACGATTGCATCTCGGCGGCACGTTCGTCTGTCACCATGCGATTACGGCCGGCGATATCGACGTCTATGTCGAGTACACCGGCACCGCGTTCACGGCGATTCTGAAGCAGCCGCCAATCGCAAACCCCGACAGCGTGTATCGCTTCGTCGCCGCGGCGTATGCGCGCGATTTCAAACTGCGTTGGACCGCACCGCTCGGGTTCAACAATACCTTTGCCATCCTCGTGCGACGCGCGGATGCAGAACGGTACGGGCTGCGCTCCATTGCCGACCTGGCACGCGTGGCGCCGCGGCGGAAGGCGGGATTCGGCTATGAGTTCCTGGAACGAGCGGACGGGTTTGCGGGTCTTGCCAGGGTGTACGGACTGAGCTTTTCCCAGCCGCCGACGGCGATGGACCTCGGGCTCACCTACCGTGCGCTGGCGGATGGTCGTGTGGATGTGATCGCGGGGAACTCGACCGACGGACAGATCGCGGCGCTCGATCTGGTCGCATTGAGCGACGATCACGGCTACTTCCCGCCGTATCAGGCAGCGCCCGTCGTCCGAGCGGCAGTGCTCGACAAGTATCCGGCGGTTCGAGCGGCATTGGCGGAGCTGGGAGGCAAGATTTCCGATGCGGAGATGCGGCGCCTGAACGCATTGGCTGACGTGGAGCACAGAGACATCACCGACATCGCACGGGCGTGGCTTCTGGAGCGTGTACCCTAAGGAGGCTCTGATGGCGGAAGCAGAAGGCGTCGTGGTGGTTCGTGGTAGCGCTCAGGGGTTCGTGCAGGAAATCTCGGCAGGCCGCCATCATCTCGTGGCGGATGAGCCCATCGCCGCCGGTGGCACCGATCGGGGCCCCGGTCCCTACGACCTGCTTATGGCCGCGCTCGGCTCGTGCATGTCCATGACTATCGCGCTCTATGCGCGAACGAAACGGTGGCCGCTCGAGAATGTCGTCATCCGGCTCCGGCATTCGCGGATTTACGCCAAGGATTGCAAGGATTGCATGGTCAGGGACGACACCCGGCTGGACCGCATCGACACCGCGGTCGAGCTTTCTGGACCGCTGACGGCGGAGCAGCATGGCAAGCTCATGGAGGTCGCTCACAAGTGTCCGGTGCATCGGACGCTCACGTCCCAGATCGATATCCGAGAGGCGATCACGCGGGAACCGTGAGCGTCCCTTGATCCTTCAGGAGAACCGGATGAAAGCGGTCAATCCACTCACTGGCCTGGCTGTCGCGACCGTTCCCCTCGACGAGGTGCTCGGTCAGGCGGGCATCGAGTTCCTGCAGGGGATCTCGGCCGGGCGGTATCCGATGCCGCCGATGGCCGGGGTGATCCCGACTGTGCCGCTCGAAATCGAGTTCGGCCGGGCTGCGTTGCGTGCGGTCCCCGATGAGCGGTTCTACAACACCATCGGCTCAATCCATGGTGGGTACGCAGCGACGCTGCTCGACACCGCAATGGGATGCGCCGTGCACTCCACCATCAAGGCAGGCGAAGGCTACACGAGTCTCGAGATCAAGGTCTCGTACCACAAGCGCATCATGCCCCAGACGGGTGAGCTGCGAATCGAGGGCCGCATCGTGTCGCGCGGCGCGCGCGTCGCCACGGCGGAGGGTCGCATCACCGACGCCAAAGGCGAGCTGCTCGCGTCCGGTACGACGACGTGTCTAATTTTCGCGGTGAACACCCCAGAAAGGACTGCAGTATGACCGATTCGACCGAACGTGCCGTGCTCGCGGGTGGCTGCTTTTGGGGAATGCAGGATCTGCTGCGACGCTACCCAGGCGTTATCAGCACGCGGGTTGGCTACTCGGGCGGCGACGTTCCCAACGCCACGTACCGGAACCACGGCACCCACGCCGAGGCGATCGAGATCATTTTCGATCCGCGGCAAATCAGTTATCGGCGGTTGCTCGAGTTCTTTTTTCAGATCCATGATCCCACGACCAAAAACCGTCAGGGCAACGACCTCGGGGCCAGCTACCGTTCGGCAATTTTTTTCACCAACGAGAGTCAGAAGCAGACGGCGTACGACACCATTGCTGATGTCGACGCCTCGGGTCTGTGGCCAGGAAAAGCTGTGACGGAAGTGGCGCCCGCCGGTCCGTTCTGGGAGGCGGAGCCCGAGCACCAGGATTATCTGGAGCGTTATCCGGACGGATACACCTGCCACTTCATTCGGCCCGATTGGGTGCTACCGAAACGAGCCGTTTCGTCGTCGGCATAGAGCTCAGGTGGAGCTCTTGATCGCTTGCCGCAGGCTGCCCTCATCCCGCTTGCCGTGATAACGCTCTCCATTGATGAAAATGGAGGGCGTGCCTTCGACGCCGTTCGCGATCCCGCTCTGCACGTCGCGTTCAACACGATCGGCGTATTTGTGTGCAGCCATCGCGCTGAGATACTCGCGCAGGTTGACCCCGGTTTCCGTCGCCCGCTGCTCGAGGTCGTCGGGCTCGAGGTGGTACTGATCGGCGAAGAGGGCGTCGTGCATGCGCCAGAAGGCGTCCGCCCCTCCGATCGCGTACACTGACTCTGCCGCCTCCGCGGCCAGCTGCGCGTGCGGATGGATCTCGCGCAGCGGGAAAAAGCGATACACATACCGGAACGAATCGCTGTCCCGACGCCGCAGCTGCATGATCACCAGCTCTAGCGCGCGGGTGTACGGGCACTCGTAGTCGCCGTAGACGAGGATCGTCACCGGCCCCGATCCCCGCACGTGATCGTCTTTGGCTACGGTCACCGTCATACAGTCTCCTTCGCAAATTCCTGCCGCAACGCAGGCGCGACCTGTGTGCCGAGCAGCTCGATGGCACGCATGAGCTTGGCGTGGGGCAGGGAAGAGGCGTTCATTTGAAATGTGATGCGGGAAATCCCGCCCAACGCTTCGCCGTGGCGAACGATCTTCTCCACCACTTCATCCGGCTCGCCGATCAGCAACGCGCCGTGGGGCCCACGCTGCGCGTCAAAGTGCGCACGTGTCGTCGGCGCCCACCCCCGCTCGCGCGCGACTGAGTTGATAGCGCGGGCGTACCCGGGGAAGAAGTCATCCGCGGCTTCCTGTGTGGTCGCCGCGACATAGCCGAGGGAGTGGACGCCGATCTTGAGCCGGTCGCGAGAGTGTCCGGCGCGCTCGCCGGCTTCCCAGTACAGATCGACGAGCGGACGGAAGCGCCGCGTCTCACCGCCGATGATTGCGACCATCAGCGGAAGCCCGAGCGTCCCGGCCCGCACGAACGATTCCGGCGTGCCGCCGACGCCCAACCAGATCGGCAGCGGGTTTTGCACCGGCCGCGGGTAGACACCCTGGCCGCTCAAGGCCGGCCGGTGCTTGCCGGACCAGTGGACGTGCTCGTGCTCCCGGACCTTCAGAAGCAGGTCGAGCTTTTCCGCGAACAGCGAGTCGTAGTCTTCCAGCCGCAGGCCGAACAGCGGAAACGCGTCGATGAACGAGCCACGGCCCACGACCATCTCGGCCCGACCCTGCGACAACAGATCGAGTGTCGCAAAGTTCTGGAACACCCGCACCGGATCGGCCGCGCTGAGGACGGTGACGGCGCTCGTGAGCCGAATGCGCTCCGTGCGCGTTGCCGCCGCCGCGAGAATGATCGGGGGCGCGGAGTCGAGGTAGTTTTTCCGGTGGTGCTCGCCGATGCCGAAGACGTCCAAACCCACCTGATCGGCATGTTCGATCTGCTCGACCAGATCCCTTAGGCGTTGGGACGGACTGACCGCGAGGCTTGCTTCGTCGTACGCTGCTGCGAAACTGTCGATGCCAACTTCTATTCCCGTATTACCCGACACAGCAATCACGCTCCAATTGTGTTTTATCGCCGGCGTGGCTTCGCCTCTTGTACGAGCTCCCGTCCCCAACGCTCAATCGCCTCGGCGAGCAGGCCGAACGTGCGCCCGCTGCGGGTCAGCTCGTAGCCCACGCGCACGGGCGGCCCCGCCTCGACGTGACGCACGAGCAACCCGCGGGCTTCCAGATCCTTCAGCCGAGCCGAGAGGACCTTGTCCCCCGGACCCTTCGCGCGCTCGGAGAGCTCGCTGAACCGCAGGGGGCCCACCTGCAAGACATTGAGGATCAGCGCATTCCAGGGGCGACCCAGGACCTGGATCGCAGTCTGGAAGGTCTTGCATTGGGAATCCACCGGCTTCGTCATGGCCCAGAGTCTAGCACTATAGCTTCCCAAAAGAAAGCCCCTTGACATCAGAAAGTCACATGGCGACATTCCTTCCCGTTAGATAGCTACAGTCCACAAGAAAGCATGGAGCAGACCATGGGTATCGGGATCTTGATCTTGCGCCTGGTGGCCGGCCTGACGCTGGCCGCGCACGGCGCGCAAAAGCTGTTCGGATGGTTCGGGGGCTACGGTCTGGCCGGCACGGGCGGTTTCCTCGAGCAGCTCGGCTTCGTGCCCGGGAAGCGTAACGCGCTGTTCGCGGGGCT
>WNGI01003709.1_pt1 | contig 14099 bp, 10 predicted proteins | sample 5400621 | NCBI WGS metagenome assembly WNGI01 (sample SAMN13153374, study PRJNA577476) | soil metagenome | isolation source: 20 cm soil or saprolite under Garry oak tree replicate 1 | place: USA:California | collected 2016-06-15
CGGCCATCAGCCCGATTGCGAGGGCTCCCACGATCAGGATCTTCAGCAGCATCGTCTCTCCCGGTTCGTCCGCCCGTCTGAGTCGGCACCGGACGCCCCGGCGCCGATCCCTCCTTCGGACGAACGACGCTTAGCGAGCAATCAGGGCCTCGAGCTCCCGCTCGAGCTTGGCCAGCTCGTTCGCGTGGCCGCCGATGCCGCCCCCGAGCTCGTCGAGCGTGTGTTCGAACCGCTCGCGTTCGGCGGCGACGAGCTCCTGGAGGCCCGCTCGCTCGGCTTCGAGCTCACGGATTCGCTGCTCGAGCTGTTCTGCGTTGCGCTGAGCCGCCTCGGACTCGCGTGAGAGCTGGGCGGCAAGGTTTGCGAGCGCCTGGCGGTGCTCCTCGAGTTCCCTGCCGGTCGTTGCCAGCTCGACCTCGAGCTCCGCGATGATGTGCTTCTTGCGGCGCCAGAGCGGCTGCCGGGGAGCGGCCGTCGCGGGATCGGATTCTGGCGCGTCCTCGGGCCGGCCGGCGTGGATCGCCACCGCGCCGACGAACGCGGCCAGGCAGATGCCGGCGGCGTAGAGCACTCCCGGAAGGCCGCGCACGATCAGGAAGGCAGCCGCGGCAGCCGCGGCTCCCAGGCCGGCAGTGCCCGCCGCGGCGAGCGTCCGTGCCGGCGCCCTACTCACTGCAGGTGGCCGCCCTGGATGATCGCTGCGAGCTCCTGCGTCTTCGTCAGGGCACGCTCGAGACGGCTGTTGCGGTCGCCCAGGTCGTGCCGGAGGCGGTCAACCTTCTCCTGGTCGCGGAGGCGCTCGACGCGGATCCGCTGGAGCTCGGTCTCGAGCTCCTGTACGCGCTGCTCGCGCGCCGCCATCTCGCCGCCGAGCTCCTGCAGCTTGTTGCGCAGGTCCTGCAGGCGTGTGGCCTCGGTATCGAAGGCGGTCAGGACGCGCTCGAGCGACCGGCCCCACACCGGCGCCGCGGCGGCGGCGCCCATCGTGACCGAATCCGTCCCCGAAGATGCCACGGCCATCGACGCGGCGTCGAGCAGGGAAGCGAGCGTCGATGCCTTGACGACGCCGATGTCGACGGCGCCTGAGAAGTGCTCACGGATGCCCGCGATGCGCTCGGGGGTTGCGTCGGCGAGGACGACGCGGACATTGCCGTCGCCGCAGCGAACCGGAGCGGCGCCGATGCGCGCGAGCTCCTCGCCGCCGACGCGGGTGGCGGATTCGCTGTCGATCAGGAGCGGCTCGTCGTCGAGGTACGGGAGCTCCCAGCTGCGCGCGGTCGCGATGGCCACGCTGTGCTCGTCGCCCGGCTCGACGCGCTGCTCGCCGTCGAAGGTCGTCTCGGTCTTGTTCTCGAAGTAGTAGTCGTCCACTGCCAGCCTCCTGTTCGCGTATCTGCGGAGTTATCGGCTTTCCTGGCGGCCTTCTTTAGGCGCCGAGCGCCTCAAACCTGCGCGAGATAGACGCAGACGTCACCGCCGGGAAGCGTGCGACCGCTGCGTGCGACCTCGTAGAGGACAGGCTCCGCCTCGTCGGACAGCACGAGCTCGACCCTTTGGCCCGCCTGTGGCGGCACGCCGGTCTGGGGAATCAGCTCGTAGCCGTTCGGTCCGGGGACGAACAGCGAGTAGTCGATCTCGTCCGCCTCGGCGTCGTTCGCGCCGGCTTCGGGCTCTCGTCTCTCGGCATCGGCATCGGCCTCTGCCTCGACCTCTGCCTCTGCCTCGACGGTCGAGGCCTCTTCCGGGAACTTTTCGCTTCCGGGCGCGAGCTCGGCCGCGAGCCTTCGGACGGCGTCGAGCGCCTCGAGCAGCTTCTGCGAGCCAAGCTGCAGCCGCGCCTCGCGCTCGTCGCCGGCGGCGGCGGCGGCGGCGAGCTGCTCGATCGAGGAGCCGAGCTCCTGCTCGAGCATTGTGCGCTGCGCGAGCAGCGTCTCGCGCTCCGCGTGGTGGCGATCCTGTTCCTCGGCGAGCAGGCGGCTGCCCTCCTCGGCCTCCGTCTGGGCGTCGGTGGCGATCGTCTGGAGTCGCTCGAGCTCGGCCATGGCGCGGTCGCGCTCGGCCTCGAGGGCGATCTGCGACTCGCGCACGCGCTCTGCCTGCCGCAGCAGCTCACGGGCCTCCTCGAGCTCGGCAGCCAGGCTGTCGCGTTCCTCGGTGGCACCGCGAAGCTCGGCCGTGGAAGTCTCACGTACGTCGGCGAGGGTTGCCTGGAGTTGCTCGACCTCGGCGCGAAGCTCGTCGCGCTCCTCGGCGACCGGGCCGAGGACGGCGATCCGCTCGAGCGCGGCGCCGAGCTCCTCCTGGAGCCGCTCCCGCTGAGCCGCGAGCCCTTCTCGCTCCTCGGCGTGTCGTTCCTGCTCCTCGGCGAGCCGGCGCTCCTGCTCGGCGGCCAGGGTCTGCGCCTCGGCGAGTGCCGCTTGCAGGCCGTCGAGCTCCTCACGGGCACGCTCGTGCTTCTTGCGGACCAGGCCGAGCTCCTCTTCGTGTGCGGCCCGCGCCTCGGAGAGGACACTCTCGAGCCGGTCGACGTCGCCCTGCAACCGCTCGCGCTCGGCCTCGGCCGCAGCATGCGCCTCGGCCAGCGTGGACTCGAGCTGCTCGACCTCGGCGCGAAGCCTGTCCTGCGCCTCGGCGGCCGGCTCGGCGCCGGCGAGGCGCTCGAGTGCGTCGCTGAGCTCCTCCTGGATCCGGTCGCGCTGGGCGGCGAGCTCGTCACGCTCGCCGGCGTGGCGCTCCTCTGCCTCGGCGAGGGAGGCGTGGAGCGCGTCGAGTTCGAGCGCGGCCTCTTCGCGCTCCTCCTGCAGCCGGTTCAGGTTCTGCTCGTGCGTAGTCTGCGCCTCGCCGAGAGCCGCTTCGAGCCTCACGATCTCGGCGAGCAGCCGATCCTGTTCGGCAGCCGAGGCCTGCAGGCGCTCGAGCTCGGCCGTGGCCTGCTCGTGCTCGTCCCGCAACCCGGCGAGCTTCTGCTCGTGCGCGGCCTGCGTCTCGGCGAGGGCGGCTTCGAGGCGCCCGATCTCGCCGCGCAGCTGCTCCAGCTCCGCAGGATCGATCTCGGCGGCGAGCGGCGCCTCCGCGCTCTGCGCAACCTCGGCGGACACTTCCTCGGGCTCAGGCTCGGGCTCGGGGGCCGCAGTCTCCTCGGCCCCCGGGATCTCCTCGGCTTCCACGGCTTCGTCGGCGTCGGTCGCGACCTTCGCGGATTCGGGCTCGTCGGGCTCGGGTGTAGCCGGAATCGCGGCGGGCTCAGGCTGCTCGTCGACGGCTGCCGGCTCGGCGGCCGCGGCCCCCTGTCCGCCTTCGACTGGCTCGGGGCTCGTTCGCGGGGGCGGCGCGACGGCCGTCGCCGCCAGCCGGAGCCTGGGGAGGTCGGTACGCGTCTCCTCCGCGGTGGCCTCGTCGGCCACCGGCGGGGCGCCGAGCGCGAAGCCGTATTCGGTCCTGAGAGCGCCGCCGCTCTGCATCGCCAGCGCGTGCGCGACCGCGGCGCCGGACGCGAAGCCGAGCTCCACGATGATCTGGCCGAGCGGACGGTTCGACTGCTGCTGCACCTCGAGGACGGTCGCAAGCTGTTCCTCGCTGATGAGCCCGAGCTCGGTCATGAGCTCACCGAGCTGGCGCTGGGGCATGCGTTCTCCCTCGGAAGAGGCGCTCATGCCCGATTCCCGACCGACCGCAGGTACGTCACGCCGCGTCTATCGGCGCAAAGTGCATCGAACTTGAATGGAGCGGGGTTTACCGCAGAAACGCTTGTTCGAGGGATGGCCTGCGCGGGCGTTCTTGACGACGATCTGGCTCAGGACAACTGCGGCGTCCGGGGTGTAACCGAGTGGAGAGGAGCGCCGTAATGTCCAGCACGATTGAGGAAGGCCCCACCCACAGGGAGACCCTGCTCGAGGTCGAGCACGACGTAGAGCGCCGGGAGGCCGAGCGGAGGGACCTGGCCCGTGAGATCGCAGCGCAGCACGAACGGCTGCACTCCTTGCGCGCCACCGTGCTCGAGGAGCTCACCAAGCAGCGTCGCGTGACGATGCCGCGATGGCCCAGCGGGCCCAAGGTTGTCGCACCGCTCGTCGACGAGGACGAGTGGTGGTCGAAGATGCTGGGGAAAAAGAAGGCGGCTTAGTCGCGCCCGCGGTGGGGGAGCTCGGCAGTCCGAGCTCCCCCGGCGCGCAGGTCTAAGGTCAGGGCGGCCCGGATGTGGTCGTCGTGGTCGTGGTCGTCGTGGTCGTCGGCGCAGGGGTTGTCGGCGGCGGCGGCGGCGGCTTCGGCTTCTTCTTCGTCGTCGTCGCGGGAAGGGTGCTCGTCGTGATCCGCGTGGTGGTGTGGACCGCGGTCGTGGTCTTCGCCGTGGTCGTCTTTCGCTTCGTCGTGGTCGTCGACGGCTTCTTCTGCTTGTGCCGGTGGCTGCAGCCGTCGTGCTTGCGCGCGTCGCGCCACGTGCGCGCGAACTGGTAGCGCCCGCACCACTGCTTGAACGGCGGAGCTCCCGGGCTCGCGAACGGCTCGACCGGCTGCCCTCGCAGCGCGGCCGTCATGTACGTGTGCCAGATCTCTGCCGGCAGCGTGCCGCCCGTGACGCCGGCGATCCCGTGCACCCCGCGCATCGGCCGCTCGTTCGTGGGGTAACCGACCCAGGTCACAGTGGTCAGCTGGGGCACCCAGCCCGCGAACCACGCGTCCGCGAAGCTGTCCGTCGTGCCGGTCTTCCCCGCGGCGGGCCGGCCGGCGAGCGCCGCAGCTGTCCCGGTCCCGGACTGGACGTTGGCCTGCAGGACCCGCGTGACGACTCCCGCGACCTGGGGATCGACGACCTGCGTCCCCTTCGGATTGTCGGCGCGCTCGGTGTGACCGTCGGGGAAGACGACCTTCGTCAGGATGGTCGGGTCGTGCTCGACGCCGCTGTCCGCGAGCGTCGCATACGCGTTCGCGAGGTCGAGCGGGCTCACCGCATTCACGCCCAGCACGATCGAGGGGACGGGCTTGAGCTTCGACTGGATCCCCATCCGGTTCGCAAGCTCGGCGATCGGCCTGGGGCCGAGATCGAGGGTGAGACGGGCGAAGACCGTGTTGTCGGAGAGGAGCGTCGCCTGCGTGAGCGGAATCCGGCCCGAGTACGTGTTCTCGAACGTGTGGACGTGCCAGTTGTTGGGCCCGACGAACGGAGCGGACAGGTATTGGGTCGCGTACGGGTTGATCTTCCGCTGCACGGCCTGCGTGAGGACGAAGAGCTTGAACGTCGACCCCGCCTGCCTCTGACCGTCCACCGGGAGGTCGTAGGCGAGGCGCTTCCCCTTCTGGGCGAGCGCCATGGCGCGGATCTGGCCGGTCTTCGGATCGATCGAGACGACCGAGCCCGCCGGGTCGCCCTTGCGGTCTAGCGTGCCGAGGATCGCGTGCGTCGCCTCGGTCTGCATCTTCGCGTCGAGCGTCGTGTAGATCCGCAGGCCGCCCTGGCGCACTCGCTCGGCACCGAACTGGTTCACCAGCTGGTTCGTGACGAAGTCGGTCAGATAGCTCTGGCCCGCGAGGCCGGGCACCACTCGTGGATGCAGGCCGAGCGCGCTATTGACCGCTCGTCGGTAGCGGCCGCGGGATATGTCGCCGGCCTGGAGCATCGCGCGTAAGACCTCTGCCCGGCGTGCCTTCGCAGCGTCCGGCCGGTTGAGCGGGTCGTACGCCGACGGCGCCTGCGGCAGCCCCGCGAGGAGCGCCGCCTGCTCGAGCGTGAGATCCTTGGCGTGGACGCCGAAGTACGCGCGGGCGGCGGCCTCGATTCCGTACGCCTGCTGCCCGAAGTAGATGTCGTTGAGGTACGTGTCGAGGATGCGGTCCTTGCTCCATTGCTTGTCGAGTTGGACGGCGAGGCATGCCTCGGTGAGCTTCCTGCTGATCGATTGCTGCGGGGTGAGGTAGAGGTTGCGCACCAGTTGCTGCTCGATCGTCGACGCTCCCTGCGTGAACCCGCCGCCCGAGACGTCGCTTTTCAGCGCCCGCACGATCCCGACGTAGTCGATCCCGTCGCTCGAGTAGAAGCGGCGGTCCTCGGTGTCGACGATCGCCTTCCGCATGGCCGGGCTGATCCGCCGCAGCACGACGGGCTGGCGTACGCCGCTCGCGCCGAGCAGTCCCAGTCGCGTGCCGTCGCTGGAGACCAGGATGCTTGCGTGAGCCGGGCCGTGCGCCTCGAGGCCGTCGAGGCTGCACGGGTACCAGAAGAACGGCCCGGCGACCGCGGCGCCGACCGCGAAAGCTCCGATGAGCACGACGACGCAAGCGGCGGCGATTTGCAGCCCCCGCATCCAGTGCCATCCTCCCTTGGCGCGTGTGCCGTCTGCCATGGCGACGTCGGGTGAACGTCGCCGGCGGCGCCAGCGTTACGGCCGGTACCAGGTACCTGTCTCAGCGCCCGAGCAGGCGATCGAGCAGGCCGCGCTTCGGCGGCTCGGGCTCTGGCGCCGGCGGTTCCGGCGGAGGAGGCGGCCGCTCCGGCAGCTCGTCCTCCGGCGGCAGCATCGAACGCGGCACCGCTCCCCGCTCACGCTGGGCACGGATCGCGGCGTTCATCTCGTCCCGCTGCGACTCCTCATCCACCGCCCTCAGGGTACGCCGCACGGCCCGCGCCTCCTCTCGTACGCTCGCGGCGCCATGTGCTTCGACCTCGACTCCGAGCCGCCGATCCCGCGGATCTCGGGCGCCGCCGTCTCCCACGACGACCTCGTCCTCGAGAGCGAGGACGGCAACAAGTTCGCGGCGTTCCGCGCGCTGCCTGGAAGCGTCGGCGGCGAAGCCGCCGACGCCCGGGCCGAAGACCGCGGCGCCGAAGGCGCCGCTGGGCCGGATGGCGACGTCTCGACCGGCGTCGTGATCCTCCCCGACGTCCGGGGCCTCTACCGCTTCTACGAGGAGCTCGCGCTCCGCTTCGCCGAGCGCGGCCACGCGGCCGTCGCCTTCGACTACTTCGGCCGCACCGCCGGGATCGACAAGCGGCCGGACGACTGGGACTACATGCCGCTCGTGCAGCAGCTCACGCAGGAGCAGGTGCAGGCCGACGTCGGCGCCTGCGTCCGCGACCTGCGCGCGGTCGGCTGCAGCGCGATCTTCACCGTCGGCTTCTGCTTCGGCGGCAGCGGCTCGTGGGCGGCGGCGGCCTCGGGTCACGGGCTCGCAGGCGCGGTCGGCTTCTACGGCCGGCCGGGCCGGATGATCGAGCTCGTGCCGAGCATCCAGGCGCCGATCCTGGCCCTCCAGGGCGGGGCCGACCAGGCCATCAGCCACGAGGACAACCTCGAGTTCGAGCAGGCACTCCGCACGATGGGCAAAGAGTACGAGCTGATCGAGTTCGAGGGCGCGCCGCACAGCTTCTTCGACCGCAAGCAAGAGGAGTTCCAGGCGGCGTCCGACGACGCCTGGCGGCGCACGCTCGACTTCATCGAGGCGCGCTCGTAGCGTCAGCCGAGTTCGAGCACGAACGTTGCTTCGATCGATGCCGTGACCGCTTGCTCGCCGGCCTCGACCGGAATCGACTGGGACATGGCGGAAGCGGCGGAAGCTCTGGACATCCGCACAATCCGTGCCGGCTCCGCGTCTCCGGACTCGCTCAGTCGAATGAGCGGACCGAGCCCGGCTCCGACGCCTTCCGCGTAGGCCCGGGCCTTTCGTTCTGCGTCTGCCGCGGCTCGACGGGCGGTCTCGAGCCGCACCGGGTTGTCGAGCGAGATCAGCCAGCGCAGCCCGTGAACGCGTGCCGAGAGCTCGTCGGCCGCCGTGGAGACGAGCCGCCCGACCTGTTCCGGCTCGGTCAGGTGCACCGCCGTCTGCGAGGTCGCGCGGTGACCGAGTAGACGGCGTCCAGTCCCCGTGTGGTCGTGCTCTTCCTCCACCGCGATGCCGGTCGTCGTTCGGTCGGCCTTGGTTACCCCGAGCCGGTCGAGCAGCGCCACCAGCGCGTCACCGCGGGCGGCGACGTTGGAGAGTGCCGCGCCGGGAGCATCTTCGAGGGCGCTGATCGTGAGCCAGAGGACGGCTTCGTCGGGCGCAGTGCGAACCACGGCCTCGCCCCAGACGGTCACCGTTGGAGTCGCTGGACGGGCTGACATCCTCGCATCCTTACACGGCCGACAGCCGCCGAGTTTCCCGTTCGAGCCTTCCGTCCACAACCTCGAGGAGAGCGACTCCGAGGAGGAACGACATGGGCGAGCTCGTCGCCGATTACTTCCTGAAGCGCCTGCGCGAGTGGGACGTCCACCGCATCTACGGCTACCCCGGCGACGGGATCAACGCGTTCCTCGGCGCGCTCGACCGGGCCGACGGCGACCCCGACTTCATCCAGGCCCGCCACGAGGAGATGGCCGCCTTCATGGCATGCGGCCACGCGAAGTTCGCCGGCCCCGACACGCTCGGCGTCTGCATGGCGACCTCGGGGCCGGGCGCAATCCACCTCCTCAACGGCCTCTACGACGCGAAGCTCGACCATGTCCCCGTCGTCGCGATCGTCGGCCAGCAGAAGCGCTCCTCGCTCGGCTCGCACTACCAGCAGGAGGTCGATCTCCAGGTTCTGTTCAAGGACGTGTCCGAGTTCGTCCAGTACTGCATGGTCCCGGAGCAAGCGCGCCAGCTCGTCGACCGCGCCTGCCGGATCGCGCTCGACCACCGCGGCGTCTGCACGATCATCGTCCCGAACGACGTGGCCGAGCTGGACGCCGTCGAGTCGCCGCCGCGGACGCACGGCTCGGTCTACTCGAGCGTCGGCTATACCCGCCCGCGCGTGCTGCCGCAGGAGTCCGACATCCAGCACGCGGCCGAGATCCTCAACGAGGGGGAGAAGGTCGCGATCCTCGTCGGCCAGGGCGCCCGCGGCGCCGCCGCGGAGCTCGAGCGCGTCGCCGACCTGCTCGGCGCCGGCGTAGCCAAGGCGCTGCTCGGCAAGGACGTGCTCGCCGACGACCTCCCGTACGTGACAGGCGCGATCGGGCTGCTGGGGACGATTCCGAGCTACGACATGATCGAGGACTGCGACACGCTGCTCATGGTCGGCACGAGCTTCCCGTACGCGGAGTTCCTGCCGAAAGAAGGCCAGGCGCGCTGCGTCGAGATCGACATCAAGGCCGACATGATCGGCATCCGCTACCCGGCCGACGTGCAGCTGATCGGCGACGCGAAGGAGACGCTCAAGGCGCTCGAGCCGCACCTCGTGCGCAAGGACGATCGCGGCTGGCGCGAGCAGATCGAGGAGAGTGTCCGGGACTGGTGGGACATCGTCGAGCGCCGCTCGCTGATGGACGCGGACCCGATGAACCCGCAGCGGGTCGTCCACGAGCTCTCGCAGGTGCTGCCGGAGGACGCGATCATCACGGCCGACTCGGGCTCCTCGACCAACTGGTTCGCCCGCCAGCCGAAGCTGCGCCAGGGCAACCTCGCCTCGCTCTCCGGCACGCTCGCGACGATGGTGCCCGGCGTTCCCTACGCGATCGCCGCGAAGTTCGCGCATCCGGGCCGGCCCGTCATCTGCTTCGTCGGCGACGGCGCCTTCCAGATGCTCGGCATGAACGAGATGCTGACTGTCAAGCGCTACATGGAGCGCTGGCGCGACAAGCGGCTCATCTTCTGCGTCTTCAACAACCAGGATCTCAACCAGGTGACCTGGGAGCAGCGGGTGATGGAGGGCGACCCGAAGTTCCCGGGCTCGCAGTGGCTGCCGAACTTCGACTATGCCGCCTACGCCGACCTCTGCGGCCTGCAGGGGATCTTCTGCGACGACGGCGACCGAATGCGGTCCGCCTGGGAGGAGGCGCTCGCCGCCGACCGGCCCGTCGTGCTCGAGGTCAAGACCGACCCCGAGATCCCGCCGCTGCCGCCGCACATCCGGCTCGAGCAGGCCGAGGAGATGGCGAAGGCGATGGTCAAGGGCGACCCCGAGCGGATGGGCGTGATGGAGAAGTCGCTGCGCGGGAAGCTCGTCGAATTCACCGAGCGCCTCAGGTCGTAGTGACAGTCGCAGCGCCGGTCGAACGACTCGAGGTCCACGCGTACACGATCCCGACCGACGAGCCGGAGTCGGACGGGACGCTCGAGTGGGACTCCACGACGATCGTCGTCGTCGAGGCGCACGCCGACGAGCACGCGGGGCTCGGCTACACGTACTGCGACGCGGCGGCCGCCGAGGTGATCTCGTCCCAGCTCGCGGGCGTCGTGGAGGGCGAGGACGCGATGGACGTGCGCGCCGCTTGGCTGCGCATGTGCGCGCAGGTCCGCAACGCCGGACAGCCGGGGATCGGCTTCTGCGCCGTGTCGGCAGTCGACCAAGCCCTGTGGGACCTGAAGGCGCGCTTGCTCGGTGTGCCGCTCGTCGTCCTGCTGGGCGCGGCGCACGAGGACGTCCCGATCTACGGCAGCGGCGGCTTCTGCTCCTACACCGACGAGCGGCTGTGTGAACAGCTCGGCGGGTGGTCGGAGGCCGGGATCCCGCGCGTGAAGATGAAGGTCGGGCGCGAGCCGGAGCGCGACCCCGCCCGGCTCGACGCGGCCCGCGAGGCGATCGGCGACGACGTCGAGCTGTATGTCGACGCGAACGGCGCCTTCGCGCGCAAGGAGGCGCTCGCCTGGGCCGAGCGCTACGCGGCGTCGTGGAGCGTGACGTGGTTCGAGGAGCCGGTCTCCTCCGACGACCTCGAGGGCCTGCGTCTGATCCGCGATTCCGGGCCCGCCGGGCTCGTGATCGCGGCCGGCGAGTATGCGTACGTGCCCGCCGACTTCCGGCAGCTCGTCGGCTGCGTCGACTGCCTCCAGGCCGACGTCACGCGCTGCGGCGGGATCACGGGTCTGCTGCAAGCAGCAGGATTAGCCACCGCATACCAATTAGAGATTTCGGGGCACTGCGCGCCCGCGGCGTCACTTCACCCGCTGTGTGCTGTCCTCAACCTCCGAAATCTCGAGTACTTCCACGACCACGTCCGGGTCGAGGGGATGCTCTTCGACGGCGTCCCCGAGCCGGACGGCGGTGCCCTGCGGCCCGACCGCTCGCGGCCGGGCAACGGGCTCGAGCTCAAGCATCGGGAGGCTGCTCGATTCAGCGTGCAGCTGGCAGAGGTGACACGCTGAGCACCACGATTCGCAGGCGAACCGACACGCGCTTCCACGGCGGGGCTGTCCAGGCGGACGAGGTCGATCGCCGAAGCCTCGCCGCCGAGCTGCGCGCGGCGATCGAGGGCGAGGTCCGCTTCGACGCCGGCAGCCGCGCCCTCTACGCGACCGACGCCTCGAACTACCGGATGCCGCCGATCGGCGTCGTCGTCCCGCGCCACGTGGACGAGCTCGTCGAGATCCACCGCGTCTGCCGCGAGCACGGGGCGCCGATCGTCCTCCGCGGCGGCGGCACGAGCCTCGCTGGCCAGGGCTGCAACACGGCGGTGCTGATCGACTTCTCGAAGTACCTCCACCACATCCTCGAGATCGACCCCGACCGCCGGGTCGCGCGCGTGCAGCCGGGCTGCGTCCTCGACCACCTGCGCGGCGTCGCGAGCGAGAGGCACGGCCTCACCTTCGGGCCGGACCCGTCCACGCACGCCTACTGCACGCTCGGCGGGATGCTCGGCAACAACTCCTGCGGCCGGCATTCGGTGCAGTCGGAGTTCCACGGGCCCGGGCCGCGCGTCGCGGACAACCTCGTGGAGCTCGAGGTGCTGACCTATCGCGGCGAGCGCCTGCGCCTCGGCCGCGGCGGCGCGGGCGTGCCGGACGCGATCGCCGACCGGCTGCGTGCGCTCGCCGACGCGAACGCGCACGAGATCCGCACCCGTTATCCGCAGATCCCGCGCCGCGTCTCGGGCTACAACCTGGACGAGCTCCTGCCGGAGCAGGGGTTCGAGGTCGCGCGCTCGCTCGTCGGCACCGAGTCGACGTGCGTGACGATCCTCGAGGCAACGCTCGAGCTGATCCCGAAGCCGCCGTGCGTCTCGCTCCTCGTCGTCGGCTACCCGGACAAGTTCCGCACCGCCGACCACGTCACGATCGCCCGCGATCACAAGCCGATCTCCATCGAGGGAATGGACGGCAAGCTGATCGAGGATATGACGCTGCTCGGCATCCACCGGCACGAGCGCTCGATGCTGCCCGACGGCCGCGGCTGGCTGTTGGTCGAGTTCGGTGGCGAGACCAAGGACGAGTCCGACGCGAAGGCCCGCGCGCTGATGCGCGACCTCGAGCAGGACGGCGTCCAGCCGTCCGGGATGAAGCTGTACGACGACCCCGACAGTGAGCAGCACATCTGGGAGGTGCGCGAGGCCGGGCTCGGCGCGACGGCGTTCATCCCCGGCAAGGAGGACACGCACGAGGGGTGGGAGGACTCGGCCGTCCCGCCCGAGCGGCTGGGTGAGTACCTCCGCCGCCTCTCGAAGCTCGCGGACGAGTACGGCTACGAGAGCTCGCTCTACGGCCACTACGGCCAGGGCTGCGTCCACGCGCGCTGGAACTTCGACCTCGTCACGAAGCCCGGGATCCAGAAGTTCCGCCGCTGGCTCGAGGACGCCAGCGACCTCGTGCTCGAGCTCGGTGGCTCGCTGTCCGGCGAGCACGGCGACGGCCAGTCGCGTGCAGAGCTCCTCCCCAAGATGTTCGGCGACGAGCTCGTCCGCGCGTTCGCGGAGTTCAAGTCGATCTGGGATCCCGACTGGCGGATGAACCCGGGCAAGGTCGTCCGGCCGTACCGCGTCGACGAGAACCTCCGCCTCGGCGCCGACTACGAGCCCTGGCGGCCGAAGGTCAAGTTCGCCTACCCCGAGGACCACGGCGACTTCGCGCACGCGACCGTCCGCTGTGTCGGCGTCGGCAAGTGCCGGACGCCCGGCGGGGTCGACGTCATGTGCCCGTCCTTCATGGCGACGCGCGAGGAGATGCACTCGACGCGCGGCCGCACGCGCCTTCTGTTCGAGATGCTCGAGGGCGAGGTCATCACCGACGGCTGGCAGTCGGACGAGGTGATGGAGGCGCTCGACCTCTGCCTCGCCTGCAAGGGCTGCACGAACGACTGCCCGGTCAACGTCGACATGCCGACCTACAAGGCCGAGTTCCTCCACAACCGCTGGAAGCACCGGCTTCGGCCGCGTCACGCGTATGCATTCGGGCTGATCGACCAAGTCGCGAGGGTCGCGTCGCGGGCGCCGGGCGTCGTCAACTTCGTCACGCACACGCCCCCCTTCGCGCAGGCTTTCAAGCTCGCCGCCGGCATGACGCAGGAGCGCGCGGTGCCGGAGTTCGCGCCGCTCACGCTGCAGCAGTGGTTCAAGCAGCGCGGCGGGACGACGAACCCGAGCGGGCGGAAGGTCGTCCTCTTCCCGGACACGTTCAACAACCACATGCACACGGATGTCGGCGTCGCCGCGGTCGAGGCGATCGAGTCGGCCGGCTGGCAGGTCGTGATCCCCGAGGGCCACGTCTGCTGCGGGCGGCCGCTGTACGACTACGGGTTCCTCGACCTGGCCGAGCGCTACCTCCGGCGCAGCCTCGACCAGCTGCGCGAGTGGTATCGCGAGGGGATTCGCGCAGAGCACGTATCACTTCGCCGAGTTCTTCGAGCAGTTCGACGTCGAGCCGCCGCGGCTCGAGCGCAAGGCCTTCGTCTGGGGCCACTGCCACCACAAGGCGACGGGCGGCATCGATCCCGAGGTCCAGCTGCTGAAGAAGATGGGCGTCGAGGTGGAGACGCTGAACGCCGGCTGCTGCGGGCTCGCCGGCTCGTGGGGCTTCGAGGCCGGCCATCACGACATCTCGCTGGACTGCGGCGAGCAGGGGCTGCTGCCGAAGGTGCGCGAGCTCGACGCGGAGACGATCGTCGTGGCCGACGGCTTCTCCTGCAAGACGCAGATCGAGCAGGGCAGCACCGGGCGGCGCGCGCTCCACGTCGCGCAGGTGCTGAAGCTCGCGCGTGAGCACGGCGCTTCGGGCCCAGCCGGGGCCAGGCCTGAGCGGCTGTACTACGAGGTGCGGCCCAAGCCGTCGTTGCCGCGGCGGGCCGCGCGGGCCGCCGTCCTCGCCGGTGCGGCAGCACTGGCGCTCGGTTTCGTCTCCGCTACTATGCGCCGGCGCGAGGCGCCGTAGCTCAGCTG
>WNGI01006621.1_pt1 | contig 14099 bp, 17 predicted proteins | sample 5400621 | NCBI WGS metagenome assembly WNGI01 (sample SAMN13153374, study PRJNA577476) | soil metagenome | isolation source: 20 cm soil or saprolite under Garry oak tree replicate 1 | place: USA:California | collected 2016-06-15
CGGCGTTCGCTTCCACGAGCTCTAGTCCTAAGCCGTACTTGATGTTCAACCGCCGCGCTGACGCAAGCTGCGTGGGCGTGATGTCCACGCCGACCACTCGTCGGGCGCCACGCCGTTTCAGCCACGCCGCGACGTACGCGGTGCCGCAGCCCAGCTCGACCACGTCCTTGCCTTGAAGGTCGGGAAGGACGTTGACCTCGCTCTCGGGTGTGTTCCAGAGGCCCCAGGAGATCTCCTGCTCGTTCCACGCATGCTCGGCCCGCCCATCGGTGTACGCGGCGTTGTTCTTTGTCCAGTGGTCGCGATTGATCCTTACATAGTCGGGGAGGTCCGAGTCGCTCACGCCGACGGCGCTATTTCAGGGTGAGGAGCCACTGGGCGATGTCATTGATCTGCTGATCGGTCAGCACGCCCTTGAACCTCGGCATCACGATCCCGGGCTTGATGGACGGTGCGTCGCTGATCCACTTGACGAGGTTCTCCTGATTGACCGGCGAGAGGACGCCTCCGATGTTCGGCTTGCTCGCGATGTGCGTGAGTTCGGGGCCGACCTTGCCGGCGGCGGGCGTTCCCTTGACGGTGTGGCAGCCGACGCACGCGCTCGCCAGGAACGTGTCGCGGCCGGCTTTGGTCCTCGGGTCGTTCAATCGGTTCGCGTCCGCGATCGCGGTGCTCGCCCAGGTCGCGTACTCGTTCTGCGGATGGGCGACGATCGTGATGAGCATGTCAGCGTGACCCTCGCCGCAGAACTCGAAGCATTGGCCCCTGTACGTCCCCGCTTGATCCGCCTGCAGCCAGAGGCTCGTCGTGTGCCCCGGCACCGCGTCCTTCTTTCCGCCCAGGTTCGGGACCCAGAACGAGTGGATGACGTCCTTCGACGTGAGCTCGATCTTCACCTTGGCGCCGACAGGGATATCAAGCTGCTCGCCCGTGATGAGCGTCGAACCGTCCTGCAGCTTGAACATCTGCTGGTCGGGATAGGTGAAGGCCCACGCCCACTGGCGGCCCTCGACCTTTACGGTCATGGCGGTGCCGGCGTCGACGTTGTTGATCTCGTTGAGCTTGTTCCACGAAAGCCCGGTGAACGAGATCACCATGACCGTCGGCACGATCGTCCAGATGAGCTCGAGGAGGTTGTGCCCGTGGAACTGCTTCGCCTCGTGCCCGGGCCGCTCGCGGAACTTGATGCCGGAATAGATGAGGCTGCCGCACACGATCGCGAGGACGGGGATCGCGCACGCGAAGAGGATCCAGTAGACGAAGGAGCTCGCTTCGGCCTGGGGTCCGCGCGGGTCGAGCGGCCATGGACCCATCGCGCTGAAGATTAGAGGGAGATTTCGACAGGCGCCAATCGCGGCGCTAGTCTTCGCGCGATGTCATCGCACCACGGCGAGGAACACGCGATTCACGTTCCGCAACCGAGCTTCTCGCCGCCGATCCTCGGCCTCGGCGTGATGCTCATCGCGTTTGGCGTGCTCGTCGGGCCTCCGCTGCTCGTCGTTGGCGCCGTCATTTTCGTGATCGGCATCGCGACCTGGCTCATCGACGACGCCCGCGCGTACCAGCAGGCCGGCGATCCGACCGACGGCGCGCATCACTAGCCCGTGAGGACGACCGTCGAGGACCGCGTGGTCGTCCGCGGCCGCCGGATCGATCCCATCGATCGGCTTCCGCCCAATGAGACCGGTCTCGAGGCGCAGCCTTCGCGCTTCAGCGCGGGGATGTGGGCGGTCATCCTGTTCATCGGAAGCGAAGCGTTCTTCTTCGGCGCGCTGTTCACGACCTACTTCTTCCTGCGCGGGCGTCTCCCCGAGTGGGAGCCGGTCTTCGGCGAAAAGCCACGCTGGAACGTCGACCCGGTCTTCGGCATCGGGCTGCCGACGATCAACACCATCGAGCTGCTCGTTTCGAGCGTGACCATGCAGCTGGCGGTGAACGCGATCAAGCGGGGCGACCGCAAAGGGCTTCGCACCTGGCTCATCCCGACGCTCATCCTCGGCGTGCTCTTCCTCGTCGGCCAGGGCTACGAGTACACGAAGCTCGGGTTCCTGCCGCGCGACGGGATCTTCGCGGGCGTCTTCTTCACGCTCACCGGTTTCCATGGCGCGCACGTGACCGGCGGCGTGATCTTCAACTCGATCGTCTTCTTCCGCACGCTGAAGGGACACTTCAGCGCTCAACGTCACTTAGCGGTCGAAGCGGCCTCGATCTACTGGCACTTCGTCGACGTGGTCTGGATCGGCCTCTTCATCACGATATATATCGTCGGCTGATCACTGCACCAGCTGCGCCTGCACCAGGAGCGAGCGCGTCTCGCCGCCGATCTCGTTCACGAGGAGCAGACCGCGCCAGTCGCCGTCGCCGGGTAGCTTCCACGTGCTTAGCGCGATCGGTCCACTCGTGGCTCCGGAGATGCGCGACCAGCCGGCGGCGACCAGCTGTTGGGCGAACGCGGTCTCGAGGTCGACGGCCGAGGTCTTACTCGTCGCGGTCGCCTCGGATGACTGCCGGTCGTTACCGCCACCTCCGCCGCTCGTGCGCATCACCACTCCCGCGGGCGCACGAAGTGGCGGCAGCTTGTTGAGGCCATTCATCGGCGGCGGTCCTGGTGGCTGCGAGCAGGGGCCGAACGCGCCCGGGAAGGGGTTCGGGTTGATGAGGTCGATGTGCGCGCGGACATCCTGCGGCGCCCCGACGGGCGTGAACACGGTGACGGTGTACCAGGGCGGTGCTTCACCTTTGCAGAAGGCGCGGCCCGTTCCGATGGGCGCGGACACGAATCCACCGGACGGTGATCCGCCCCCGCGATTTGGCGCCGGCGACCAGCCGAGCTTCGCCAGCTCCTTCTCGAAGAACGCGGGAACGTCCCCCGCCGAGGCGGGCACATCCATCACCGCGTCGAGGGATGCCGGCGCGTCGTTGCGCAGCCGCAGCGTCGCGCCGACCAGGCGCGTTCCCGCGGGCTGCGGAAGGTCGACCTTGGGATCCGGCGGGAGCGCTCCGGGATACATCCGTAGCTCGTACTTCGCGCCGTCCCCAGTCAGGTACGACGGAAGGAGCAGGCGGCTCGCGAGCTCCGTGGTGTCACCGCCCTGCGGCGCCGTGCCCGAGCTTGCGACTCGCTGACCCGTCGGTCGCAGCTGCTGATAGCCGGCGATGACCACCACCGCGAGGACGAGCGATCCGATGACGAAGGCGACGTTCCGCATGTCGACACCTCCGAGGGCATGAAAGCACCGACCTCGCTGCCGTCAACAGGAGCTGGCGCTCGGTCGGACGCTCGTGAGTCGCTCAGTCGCCCGCGCGCAAGAGAGACCGAAGGTCGTCGACGAGATTCGCCGCGAGGTCCTCGGAATGCAGGAGGACGCGCTCGCGACCGCGACGATCGATGAGATAGACCGCGTCGTTGTGCGTGACGCTCGCGCTCCCGGCCTGCACGCCGATGCCGTACGCCGACCAGACCGGCGCGAGCTGCGCGCGGCCCCCGACGAGGTAATACCAGTTCGCGGAGAGCCCGTGCGCGGCTGAGAAATCCTGCGTCGCTTTCGGGGTATCACGATCCGGATCCACCGATACCGCGATGAACACCACGCGGCCCGCCTCGCTCGCGAGCGAGTCCTGTGCGGCGCGGAAGCGCGAGGCGGTCAGCGGGCACACGTCGGGGCAGGTCGTATATAGGAATGTCAATGCCACCACCTGGCCGCGCTGGGCGGAGAGCGAGACCGATCGTCCACTGACGCCGTCGGTCAGGGTGAAGTCCGGCGCCTCCGTCGCGCCCAGATCAGTCCCCACCAGCTTCAGCGGCGCGCAGGCTACGACGGCCAAAACGATCGCGACGCACGCGGGCCTCATCGCGCCGAGGATATGCGCCGCCAGTGGGGCCTCATGCCGCGGGTCGGCGGCCGCGAAGTGACCGCTCGAACACATACGACATTGGCGTAGTATGTGGGGCAGGGAATCCTACGACTCGCCTGTCGTAGACCAAGCGGGCGGTGAGCGGATGGCCATCGAAGACCTCGAGCTCAACCTCTTTACGAGCGATCCGACGTTGCTTGAGCGTGGGAGCGACGAAGAGTACGAACGCGCCGCTCAGGCTCTGGAGCGACTCGCCGATCCTCGGCGGCTGCGACTCCTCCACGCGCTTTCGCTCGGCGAGGAGACCCCGCAGCGCGCCGCGGTGTGGGCGGGCGTTGAGCAGGGATACGCCGAACGAGAGCTCCAGATGCTTGCCCTGTCGGGTGTCGTCGAACGACGGGAGGGGCCGCGCGGTCCGCTGTACGTCCCGCGGGATGGCCATCTCGTCGTCGAGCTCCACGTGGCGCTAGCACACGGGCGCGAGGATCTCCGCGAACGTCATCCCCGGTTCCTTCGCCGCCGCGGGCGAGTCACCGTCCGCGGCCGGCGCGCGGGATAATCGCGTCATGCGACGGCCGGACCTGCGGCGACTGCGGCGGCCCGAGAAGGCTGAGGAGAAATTCCTCGGGCCGCTCGAGGCCGAGGTCATGGACCGGCTCTGGAAACGTCGGTCGGCAACCGTCCGCGACATCGTCGTGGAGCTCGCGCGCACGCGAGAGCTCGCCTACACCACGGTGATGACGATCATGGTTCGGCTCCACGAGAAGGGCCTCCTCGAGCGCGTGCGCGACGGCAAGACCTACGTCTACCGGCCCGCGTTCACTCGCGCGGAGCACCGCGCGCGCCTGTCGCGTGACCTGGCGCGCGGTCTGGTCGCGGAGTTCGGTGATGCCGCCCTCGCCGCATTCAGCGCCGAGCTCGACACTGTCGACGCATCGCATCGCGCGGCGCTGCGCCGTGTCGCGCAGAAAGACTCACGTGGCTCGCGCTGATCGAGCGTTCGGCATCCTCCTGGGTGTGGCATTCGCCTCGAGCGCGATCCTCATCGCCCTGCTGTTGACGCAGGTCCCGCGCGTCGAGCAGCTCATCGCGCGTGGCCCCGAAGACACCGCCGACGTGGTCGCCGCGCTGGTGTTGATCCTCGCGCTCTGCGGCATCTCGCTCGGGCTCGCAACGCTCTTCAGGCAGCTCGCCGCCACGGCGATGCTCATCCGCCGGCTCGTGTCACAGAAGGTCGCCGTGCCGCGCTCCGTCGCGTTGGCCGCGTCGGGCCTCGAGCTCGATGGCAGGATCGACGTGGTCGCTGACGGTCGGCCATTTTCGTTCTGCTACTGGTTCGTGCGTCCGCGGATCTGCCTGTCGACCGCGCTTGTCGACAGGCTCGACATCGACGAGCTTCGCGCGGTGCTTCTGCACGAGCGATATCACCTGCGACAACGGGACCCGCTGCGGCTCGTCGTCGCGCGCTATTTCGCTGCCGGTCTCTACGTGGTCCCGGTCGTCGACGAGCTCGTGGGCTTCTTTACGCTTCAAAAAGAAATCGCCGCTGACCAGGCGGCGGTGCGCGCCTATGGCGTCGGCGCCCTCGCGAGCGCCCTCGACAAGCTCTTGCCTGACGCCGATGACGTCTCGCTCGGTCTGCTCGTTCCGGTGAGCTCTCTTTCGGTGACCGAAGCACGGATCGATCAGCTCGTCGCCGGGCGTCAGGTGTCCCTCGCGCTGTCGCCGCTATCGGTCATTCTTTCCGGCGGCGCGCTCCTCGCGGCGGCGGTACTCGTGGCCATTCAGGGCGGCGCGAGCGTGGCATTCGAAGCGCTGCCGCCACTCTTCGCTGTTCCGGGACTTCTCGTCGGTCCGGCCAGCCTGCTTTTCGCGGCGGCGGTCGACGGTGGTCTGCATCAGCTTCGCCCGCTCACCCAGCGCACGCTCGCGCGTTCCTGAATCAGGCAAGTCCGCCTTTACTTCCCGAGCGCTTGGTCGCAGAGTGACTCCAGCACGGGCCCAGATCATTTGCCGGTGGGGTCGGGAGGACCCACCGAATGTCTATTCGTCGTTTTGTTCAGATCATCGCTTTCCTGAGCGCCCTCGCCTTCGCGTTCTCCGCACCAGTTGCGACGTCCACCGCGTACGCCTGCCCTAATGGTGGTAGCGGCGGCGACTGCTAGACGAGCAAGTTCTTACGGCCCATTGGCCGACCGAGACGAACGGGCACTCTGAGCCCGCTGGACCCCGACCGGCACCGCCCCGGTCTCGGTCCGTAAGAATTGGGTAAAGACAGATTTGACAGGCCTATTCGTCAGACGTAAAGTGCCCGCCCGTGGCTGAGGTGCGTTCCCCAATGGTCGCTGACGTGGGCGCACGCATACGTTCTTTGCGCACGGCCAAGGGCCTGACCCAGGCCCAGCTTGCAGAGCCCCAATACACGAAGGCCTATATCTCCATGCTCGAGTCTGGGCGCACACGTGCCTCGATGAAGGCGCTCGAGCACATCGCCGGCGTGCTCGGGGTGAAACCGGCCGACCTTCTTGGGGGCGCACCGTCGCCTGCGACGCCGCAGTACTCGATGCTCGAAGCCAAACGCCTGATCGAGCAGGCTCGTGGCGCGGAGGCGATCCCGATCCTGGAACGCCTCGAAGAGGGTCTTACCGCCGGGGATCAGCTCGTTCGGCTCCGCTACCTCGCGGTCGCCTACAACCTCGTCGCTCAGCCCAAGCAGGCCTTCCCGCTGATCGAACGCGCTCAACGAATGGCCGAGCTGCTCGGCGATGCCGAAGAGCAGGTCCGCCTCAAATCAGTGCTCGCCGCGGCGTACATGCGCACCTACGCCTACGAGGAGGCGGCTCGCCTCTTTCGCGAATGCGTGCAGGCCTGCGACGACGGGATCCTGATCGATCCGGCGTTCCTTTTCCGAAGGCTCGTCGATCTCGCCATCGCGCAAGGCAACCTCCGGCAATCGAAGCTGGCGCTCGCCACGTACGAGCGAGCCATCGAGGTTTCTCAGCAGTTCGACGATCGCCCATCCCTTGCGCTCCTCTATGCCGGAATGGGGAAGGCCTACCACGACTCCGGAGACCTCGAAGCCGCGATCATCTACAACCAGCGCAGCCTCCAGGTCTACGAGGACCTGGGCCTTCTCGACCAGGTGGCCTGCGCGCTGGACAACGCCGCCGCACTGTACGTCGAGCACGGGAACACGACGCGTGCCCGCGAATGCCTCTCCCGCGCGGAACGTTTGGCCTCCGAAGCCAAGCGCGATACGACCCTCGCCTCGATCAAGGCGTCGCAGGCCGAGGTGTTGGCGAAGAGCGATCCCGAGGCGGCGCTCGAGGAAGCGCAGTCCGCGCTCAAGTTCGCACGAAAAGTCGACCAGGTCGACGCGCAGGTGCGCGCGATGGTGCTGATCGGCGAATTGCGCATGAAGGGCAACGGCGCGGCCGCGCGGAGGTCCTTCCAGGAAGCTCGCCAGCTCGCGGAGGAGCGCGGACCGCAGCTCCTTCGCGTGATCTTCGACCGGTGGTCTCGCGCGGCGGAAGCCAGCGGCGATCCCGACGAAGCGCTGCGCCTCGCGAGGCGGGCATTGGAGACCGTCCGGGCCTGACCTGGGCCTCCTCTAGCCTCTTTTGCTATGTCCGGACTCACGCCGCAGCTCGTCCGCGAGCGCGTGCGCGGCACGATCCTTGAGCGCATCGGCGACACCCCGCTGGTGCCGCTGCATCGCATCGGCGCGGGGCTACGCGGTGAGCTCTGGGCGAAGGTCGAGAGCGCCAATCCGGGCGGGAGCGTCAAGGATCGTCCAGGCCTGTGGATGGTCCTCGCCGCCGAAGAGGAGGGACGCCTCCGCCGTGGCCGGACGGTCCTCGACGCGACGAGTGGCAACACCGGCGTCGCGCTCGGGATGGTCTGCGCGGTGCGCGGCCATTCGCTCGAGCTCTGCATGCCGGATAGGGTCTCGGTCGAGCGCAAGCGGATCATCCGCGCGTTCGGCGCCAAGCTCGTGCTCACCGATCCACTCGAGGGGACCGACGGTGCCATCCGCGAGGCGCAGCGGCTGGCCGCCGCCGACCGGGACCGCTACGTGTACGTCGACCAGTACTCCAATCCGGCGAACCCGCTCGCTCATCAGGTCGGGACCGGCCCCGAGATCTGGGAGCAGACGGGAGGTCGCGTGACCCACTTCGTGGCGGGGGTCGGAACGTCCGGGACGATCGTCGGCGTCTCCACAGCACTCCGTCCGAAGGGCGTGCGCATCGTCGCCGTGCAGCCGGACGACCCGCTCCACGGCATCGAGGGTTGGAAGCACATGCCAACGGCGATTCGTCCCGCGATCTGGAACGAACGCGCGGCGGATGAACATCGGGTCATGGCGACCGACGAGGCGATCGCGATGGCCAAGCGGCTCGCGCGCGACGAGGGGATCTTCAGCGGCGTCTCGGGCGGCGCGGCGGTCGCTGCAGGCGTCGCGGTCGCGAGGGAAGAAGCCGGCCGTATCGTCGTGTTGATCGCTGATGGGGGAGAGCGCTATCTCAGCACCCCGCTCTGGGAGTGAAGTTGTGGCCGTGACCGTTCGTTTGCCCGGTGCCCTGCGCGACGTGACCGGCGGAGAGACCAAGCTCACCGCATCAGGCACGACGCTGCGCGAGGTGATCGCAGATATCGATCGCCGTCACCCGGGCTTCGCGGCGCGCGTGCTCGACCCGAGCGGCGAGATCCGGTCGTACGTCAACGTCTACATCGGCGAGGACGACGCGCGGGCCCGCGGCGGCAGCGGCGCGGTGGTCCCCGATGGCAGCGACATCATGGTCATCCCGGCGATGGCCGGAGGGCGCTGATCGACCGGACTCGCCTTGTCCTTCCACGCGAATTGCGCGATGAGATCGTCGCGCACGCGCGCGAGTCCGCGCCCCAGGAGTGCTGCGGGCTCCTGCTTGGTGACGAAGACGTGGTGCGCCGCGTGCTGCGCTGTCGCAACGTGCATCCCACGCCCGAGACGCGCTACGTCATCGACCAGGCACAGGTGTTCGACGCGTTCCGGCAGTCGCGTGATTTCGATCGTGAGCTCGTCGCGATCTACCACAGCCATCCGCGCTCGCCGGCGTACCCGTCGCCCACCGATCGGGCCGAGGCGCAATGGCCCGAGGCCGGATACGTCCTCGTTTCGCTGCGCACCGAGTCGCCCGAGATCTACGCGTATCGGATCGAACAGCACGCAGTGCGCGAGATCCCCCTCGTGGAGCCTTAGCGCACCGGCGCCGGCCGCCAGGTCGCGGCGATCGCCGCGGCTTGGGCGAACGCCGCTTCAACGTCCGGCGGATCAAAGAAGCGGAACTGCAGTGCGGCGCCGGTCGCTCGCTGGACGATCGCAAATTGGCGGAGCGCGATATGCCGGCCCTCGTACGCACCGTCGGCACGATCGTCGACGGTCACGAGCCCGTTGATGCTCTCCACCACGCGTTCGTAGCGCTGCGCGGTGAACCCTAGCCGCTCATCGCGTGCCATCTGGTCGGCGAAGCTGTCCATCGTCGCGAAGACCTCCGGCCGGCCCCTCACGACGTTGAGGGTCGCGGTCGGTGTCTCGAAGTGGGCGACCTCGCCGGGGATGCCGCGGATCGAGTAGAGCCACACCTCGGGGACGAGCAGGGTCGCGCCTTCGAGGTCATAGCGCTTGCCCTGCGCGGGCGCGACGGCCAGGGGCGCCGCGAGCTCGGGCGCGATCGCGTACGCCATCATTCGCACGCGCGAGGTCTGATCGGGGAGCACGACGAGGCAGCTTGTGACGACCAGGGCCAGCGCGAGGGCGGCCGCGGGAAGCGGAAGGACGGCGCGCAGATTGAGAGCGAGGCCGACGAGCGCACGGAGGACGATGAGCGCCAGGACCACGCCCGCTACGCCGAGCAGCCCGGGATCGAGCGCCGCGATGATCGCCGCCAGCGGCGCGACGATGAGCGGGCTGAGCGCGAATGCGATCGCGCTGAATGCTTGATCGAGCGTGAGCTCGATACGGCGCGTCGCCGCGACGGTGACGTAAAGAGCAAAGGCGATCGCGGCGATGCTGATGTCGACGCGCACCCCCAGGAGAAACGATTCAAAGAGAAGTCGCGAGAGGAACGGAAGCGGCGAGAGCCCTTTTGCGGCCACCACCAGCGAGTCCACGCCGATGGACAGCCCCACACCGGCCGCGAGCGCGACCAGGACTCCTGCGAGCCCGAAGTGCTCGCGCGCCAGCGAGCGCGCAAAGGACTGCGGTCGGATGATCGACCGCAGCACTTCGGTGCGGAACCAACCCAGCTCACCCGTGCTTTCCACTGTTCCGAGCCTACGCAAACACAAAGCAACGACCCCCGCGTCCGGGGGTCGTTGCTGACTGACGCTGTGGTCGCTAAGGGCTGGTGAGCCCTCCCGCGCTCTCGGCTACAGGCCTCACTTCCGGCCTAGATGTGAGGGAAACCATCACGCCAATTGGCGTGACCCTCTGCCCCTCAACGCCGCACGAGAGTGCGGGTCTCGACAGTGCCCCCTTCCGCCGGGGGCGTCATCGATCGACTTGGAAGACTCCCAGTCTTTTGTGCAGCCTGACCATGCGACCTCCATTTCGGCGTCCGCCGTCTTGGTTGCTCGCTCCGTGGGCCCCGCGGAGCTTGTCCCTGTTGTACACCCGCGTCGCGGGGGCAAGTCAAGTGCGGCCAGAAGTGGGGCCACCACGACTCGTCCGCATCTTCGCCCGCCGCGACGGCAGCCTCCGCGGCGAGCGCGATGCCGCTCAACAGATCCATCACGCGCACGATCTCGGGCGCGAACCCCCCGTCAGGTCCGGCGTTGTGGTAGTTGACGTTCGGAACGGCGATGCCGGTCGCGGTCCAGCCGAGCCGCACGAACGCCGACGCCTCGCAGGTGCCTCCGGTAAGCAACGCGCGCTGCGTCGCGACGCCGCGCTCGGCAAGACGTTCGCGGGCGACTCGGAGGTAGCGCTCGGCCTCGTTGCTGAAGGTGTTGTGGAGGTCGCCCGCCCGAACGACGATCCCCTTGCCCGACTCCGCGCCCGGCATAGCGCGGCTCGCCTCGACGGACACGATGAATGCGTCGCGAGGGACGAGTCCGTCCTCGGCCGCAAGACGCGCGCCGTAAAGCCCGGTCTCCTCCGCTCGCGTGAAGACAGCGTGCATGTCGTGCGGCCGCGGCTCGTCCTGCAGCGCGAGAAGCGCGCAGACGATCAGCGCGCAGCCGGCCAAGTCGTCCGCCGCGCGCATACGGACCTCGTCCCCGGCGATCTGCACCGGCGGAAGGTCGAGCATCGCGAACTGTCCGACCTCGAGCGCTCTCTCGGCGTCGATGCGGCAGGTGTTCGTTGAGTTGTGCAGCGGATCGACGACCGTCTCGGGATCGCTCAGCGTGCCGGTGAACGATCCCTGGCCACCATCGGCGTGAACGGTCACGGCGACCATCTTCGGGAAGAGACGTTGCCGGAAGCCTCCGAGCACCCGCACCTTGCCCACGCGCCCGCGGGCCTCGATGACCTCGAAGGCGGGGTGGTCGGTGTGCGCTGCGAACACGAGAGCCCGCTTCGCCGTGCCACGGGCGGCGCGAGCGTGCACCTGGCCGTACTGGTCTATGTGCGACGCGATGCCACCTCGCTCGAGCTCCGCGCCGACCGCGTCGAGCACCGCCCATTCGTGATACGGAGCGGTGGGTGGGGTTGCGACGCGCTGAAGGACGGTCAGGACCTGGTCGGCATCGAGTGAGCGCGGCACCGCGCGCGAGGATATCGTCCAGCGCGGGTGCTACGGCTTTACGACACGCGACGGCGCGGCACCTTCGCGTTCCGTCCCCGCGGCAAACGCGCCGTCACGATCTACGTGTGCGGCGTGACGCCGTACGACACGACCCATCTCGGTCATGCGCGCACCTTCCTCGTGTTTGACGTGCTCGCGCGGCTCCTCGAGGCGGGCGGGACCCGGGTGCGGTACGCGCAGAACGTAACCGACGTCGATGAGTCGATCCTGCAGCGCGCCGCACGCGACGGCGTCGACTGGCGCGAGCTTGGCCGACGCGAGGAGCGCGCGTTCCTCGACGATATGCGCCGTCTCGATTGGCGCAAGCCTGATGTCATGCCGCACGCGACTCGCGAGCTCGCTGCGATGATCCGGCTCGCCGAGCGGCTCCGCCGGCGCGGCCATGCGTACGAGCTTCCGGGCGGCCTGTACTACGACGTCTCGACGTTCCCGCGCTTCGGGGAGCTTTCCCGGTACTCGGTCGCGAAAATGCGCCGCATCCTCGCGTCACAGGACGACGCGCGTCTCGACGATCCTCGACGCCGATCGCCGCTCGACTTCGCGCTCTGGCGTCGCGTTTCGGATGGGCCGACGTGGCCGAGTCGGTACGGGCGCGGCCGGCCGGGCTGGCACCTCGAGTGCTCGGCGATGTCAGAGCGCCATCTGGGCTATCCGGTCGACGTCCACGGCGGCGGAAGCGACCTGCTCTATCCGCATCACGAGTGCGAGGTGGCCCAGAGCGAAGGCGCGCACGGCGGTCGCGAACGATTTGTTCGGCACTGGGTACACATCGCCCCGGTCCGCCTGAACGCGGCGAAGATGTCCAAGTCCGACGGCAACATGATCTTCGTCCGCGAGGCGCTGAAGAAAAACTCGCCGCAGGCGCTGCGTCTTTATCTTCTCGACATCCACTATCGGCGTCCGTTCGATCACGATGAAGAGCGCCTCGCGCGCGCGCGCGACCGCGCGGCTGCGCTCGATGACGCGCTCGGCCGCGGCCGACTTGGCCCGATCGAACGCGATCGTGCGAGCGCGGCAGTGCTCGGGGCGCTGGAGGACGATCTCCACACCGACCGCGCGATCCGCGAGCTAGAACGGCAAGCCCGGAGGAAGCTCGAGCCCGGTCCCGTCGCGTCGCTCAGAACGATCGCCCGCAGGGTGCTCGGCATCCTGTGAGGCACGTCGCCTGGCGCACACCGCCGTGACTGTGGCGAGTGCGTTCCCGCATGGCGCGGCCCGCTTCCTCGGAAGTCTGAGGCGCAACAACCGCAAGGAGTGGTTCGACAAGCATCGCGACGAGTACGAGGACGTGGTCCTCGAACCGGCGAAGGAGTTCGTCATCGACCTGGGCACGAAGCTGCGCAGGCTGCGCCCGCATCTGCAGGTGGATCCGCGCACGAACTACGGCGTCAAGCGCATCAACCGCGACGTCCGCTTCTCAAAGAACAAGAAGCCGTACAAGGATCACCAAACGCTCTGGTGGTGGGAGGGCCGCGCGAAGGAAGCGTCGCCCGGCTATTGGTTCGACCTCCAGCCGAAGAGCGTCATCCTTGCGGTCGGGCTGTATATAGCCGAGCCAAAGAGCCTCGATCGGTATCGGCAGGCCGTCGTCGACGATCGCCGCGGTGGGGCGCTCGACCGGATGTTCAAGAGCTTCGAGCGCAAGGGCTACAAGCTCGAAGGCCCGACGAGGAAACGCGTGCCCCGCGGCTTCGACCCTGACCACCCGCGCGCGCGATACCTAAAGCACGATGGCATCTACGCGTGGACCGAGACATCGCTGCCCCGCGGCGATTTCGTTGCCCACTGCTTCGCTCACTACCGCACGCTGACGCCGCTACAGGAGTGGCTGATGGAGCTCGTCTGATGTCCGAAGAGCTCGTGCTCTGGCACGACTTCAACGTCGCGCTCGTCACCGCCGCCGCGGGGCTTCTGGGGTTGCTATTTGTGGCTCTCTCGATCCACATTCGCACGCTGAGCGCCGCGCGGAACGCCGAGCTCCGCTCGGTGGCGCGGACGGTGTTCCTCGGCTACGTCGTGTCGCTCACCTTCGGGTTTCTTGCGCTCATGCCGCAGACGCTGAGTGCCTTCGGAGTCGAGCTCGTCTTTCTCAACCTTGCCGCCACGCTCCCGTTCGCGGCTGCGGCACGAAGCGGCCTACGCGCGACCGGGGTCGGATACGACCGGCGTGTGACGGTAGTCCAGTTCACGGCCGGCTTCGGCCTCTTCGCGGTCGCACTGACGGGAGCGATCGGCGTCGCAGTCGGCGAGGTCTGGGCACTCTATCTCAGCGCCGCGATCGCGGTGTTGAGTCTGCTCTGGGGCGTCTTCAACACGTGGGAGCTGATCTTCCGGATCCAGTGGGTGAGCGAGTGACGCTCGTATCCTTGAGGGAGCGCGGCCCGGTCGCCTAGTGGTCCAGGGCGCTTCCCTTTCAAGGAAGAGGTCAGGGGTTCGAATCCCCTCCGGGCTACAGAC
>WNGI01003362.1_pt1 | contig 14095 bp, 11 predicted proteins | sample 5400621 | NCBI WGS metagenome assembly WNGI01 (sample SAMN13153374, study PRJNA577476) | soil metagenome | isolation source: 20 cm soil or saprolite under Garry oak tree replicate 1 | place: USA:California | collected 2016-06-15
GGTCCTGCTGACAAAGATCACGCCTGGGATCGGGCTGCTGTGGTTCGCGGTCCGGCGGGAGTGGCGGTCGTTGTTCGTCGCCCTCGCCGCGACGGCGGCGATCGTCGCCGTGTCGGCGGTCCTCATGCCGGCGGCCTGGCGGCAGTGGCTCGACGTCGTCGTGGCCAACGCCGGCAGGGGCGGGACGTGGGCGTCGGTACCCGTGCCGCTGCTGATCCGCCTGCCAGCAGCGGTCGTGCTGGTGATCTGGGGCGCCCGAACCGACCGCCGCTGGACCGTCCCGGTCGCGTCGATGCTGGCCCTGCCCGCCCTCTGGTATGGCGGCCTCTCGATGCTGCTGGCGGTGATTCCGCTCCTGGCGCGAGACGCGAGGACGCCGCTTCGCGTGACCGTCGCCTCGCTCGCCTAGCGGTCTCGATGCTGCTCCCACCGGCAAACCGCCAGTTAGACGGAGCTGTGGGTCCAGATCGGGCCTGAACTAGCTATTTCGACATGCTCGACCACGCTCAGATCGCTCCATTTTCGGTTTTCAAGGCGTCGCGCCGGGCGCCTCGACCTGCCCCAGGCCCAAGAATGCTGGTGGGAACAGCACAGAGCGAGACAGGTCTGGGACGGCATGAGGGGAGTGCTCGGCCCGATCCGTAGACCGGAGCGGCGTCTCAGGCATGTGGCCGGACCAGAAGGCCCATCTGGAACGGCATTGATCAACGGCCCCTCGACACAAATCACAGGTCCCCTTGCGGCCATGCTCAACGTTGCCGGAATCGAACCCGAAGTGCGACGACAACGGCGCCACCGAGGAACACTGCGGCGGCCGCCCAGAACGGGCCGCTCGGGCCGGTGAAGCCGGCGATTGTCCCGCCGACTGCGGGTCCGACGATCCCGGCCCCGTACAGCGGCAGATAGACCAGGTTGAGCGTCTGTGACCGGCGCTCAGGCGGGACCTCGGTCGCGAGGAGGCTGAAGACCATCGCCCCGACGATGCCGTTGCACGCGGTGAACATCAGGACCGCGAGGGCAACGACCGGGATGGCCGCGGCCAGCGGAACGGTGGCAAGGGCCAGGCCCCCGACGAGCAGCGCCCCGATGAGGACGGGCCGGAACCCGATCCGATCGCCGATCACCCCGCCGATCGGCGCCGTCACCGCTCCGACGAGCGCCGCCGTCCCGGCGACAAAACCGATCGACGACACCAGCCCGGGGCCCGCGCCGACGATGTGTTCCACGATCAGCGCCTGATACGGCCGGCTCATCTGGTTGGCCAGGAACGCCACGCCGTAGATCGCGAAGATCCGCCGGACGGCCCGGTCGGCGAGGACGCCACGCAAGGCTCCGAAGGCCAGCGACAGCACCCGCCCCTGCGGGATGACCTCCGGGCGGACCTCGCGCGAGCCGAACCAGACGAGGGCGCCGGTGGCGACCGAAAGGGCGGCCGAGGACCAGAACATCCCCGAAAGGCTCCATCCGAGGCGGTCGACGAGGAAGCCACCGAGCACCGGCCCGATCGCGGACCCGATCGACCCTGAGACGCCGAACAGCGCGATCACCGTCCCGATCCGGGCCCGCGGAACGACGTCCCGGATGCCCGCCAGCATGACGCCGGTGTTGCCGAGCTGGAACCCGATCAGGAGCAGGCTCAGCGCCAGCTGCCACGGCTCACGCGACAGCGCGACGGCGGCGAATACGACAGCCTCGACGAGGCAGCTCCGGACGATGACGGCCTTGCGGCTGTACTTGTCGGCCCACACGCCCCACAGCGGCACGAGGGGCATCCCGACGACGAAGACGAGCGCCGAGAACAGGCCGACGAACGGGACTCGCTCTGCGTCCGGGACACCCATCTCGCGGAGGTACGGGGCCAGGAACGAGAAGACCTGGGAAACGCCGAGGCCCTCGACCGCCGACGTGATCGAGAAGACGGCAACGATCTGCCGCCAGTCGTCGCAGCCGCGTTCTGGGTCGTCGGCACGGCCGGCGGTGGCGGTTCGACCGGGCGGCGCTGCTGGGTCCGGCAACGCGGCCGTCGTCGGTCGGGCTGGCGTCGACATGAGGACGAAGCCTAGGGCTTTGCGGACATCCGCATGGCATCGCCTGCGCGTAAACTCGGCCAAGGGAGGTGTGCACGAATGCTCGGTCGATGGGTCACCCGAATCGTCGACGCGCAGGATCGCTGGGCGACGCCGTTCGGCGACTTCAATCACCGCTGGCTGACCGCCCTCTTCGGGCCGATCCGGCCGGTGAAGGACTTCCTCAACGGGACGTGGCTCGGTCACCCGGTCCACGCGGCCCTGACTGATCTCCCGGTCGGAGTGATGACCGTCGCGATCGTCCTCGACATCATCGGCCAGCGGGTCGCTGCCGACGTAGCGGTCCTCATCGGGGTCCTGTCGATCGTGGCGACCGCGGTCAGCGGCCTGGCCGACTACACCGACGTCGACGGGAAGGCCCGGAGCCGGGCGACCGTTCACGCCACCGTCATGACGACTGCCCTCGCCGTGTTCGCCATATCGCTGTTGATCCGGGCCGGCAACCCGGCCGACCGGGTCGTCCCGATCGCGCTCCTGGTGGTCGGCTACCTCATCCTGACCGTCGGCGCGGAGATCGGCGGCGATCTCGTCTACCTCGTCGGGACCAACGTCAATCGACATGCCTGGCGCGGCGCCGGGACAAAATGGACGGCGCTCGACCTGGGCGGCCTGTCGGACATCCCGGAAGGCGGCCCGACGAAGGTCAAGGCGGGCATCAACACCCTGATCCTGGTTCGAACCGGGGAAACAATCCTGGCACTCCACGAGCAGTGCGCCCACGCCGGCGGACCGCTGTCGGAAGGCACGCTCGTCGACGGCTGCATCCAGTGCCCGTGGCACGGCTCACGGTTCCGGCTGACGGACGGGCACGTCGCCCGAGGGCCCGCGATGTACGACCAGCCGGCCTACGAAATTCGCCGCTCCGATGCCGGTTTCGAGGTGCGACGAGCCGCCCGCTGACGTAGCATCTTCCCGGACGCACTTCCGACCGAGCGCGCGCCTGTTGGGGGAGAGAATGAGCCACCTTGGGACCACGTTCAGGGTGGCCGCGCCGCCGGAAATCGTCTTCGATCTGATCGCGGACCCGTCACGCGGCCCTGAATGGCAGACGATGGTCAGCGACATGGGCGAGATCTCCGGGCGCCCTGGCGGTGTCGGCTCGAGCTACATCGGCTACTACAAGGTCGCCGGCCGACGCCTCGAAGGTCGCTTCGTCGTTACCGCCGCCGAGAGGCCGAGTCTTCACCAGGCCGCCGGGACGACCCGTGGCGGATGGGCCCGCTGGACGACGATGATCGAGTCGGTCGACGACGGCTCGCAGGTCCGGGTCGATCTCGAATACGAGCTGCCCGGGGAAATGTTCGGCAGCCTGTTCGGAAAGCTCACCGGCAATCGCCTTGAGCAGGAGCTCCAGAGGACGTACGACAACCTCCGGAAGCTTGCCGAGGCCGAGGTCCGGCGCCCCGAGCCGGTCTCCGCGAAGGCTGTCTAGCATCGGCACGAGTATCCCGCTGCGGATCCCGGATCCCTCGCTCGTGGTTCTCGTGGGGGCAGCCGGTGCCGGCAAGTCGACGCTCGCCGCCCGCCTCTTCGCCCCATCCGAGATCCTCTCGTCGGACGCGTATCGCGAGGCGGTGTCGGGCGATGCCGCGGACCAGCGGGTGACGCGGCTGGCGTTTGCGATCCTCCATCGAGAGCTGGAGAACCGGCTTGCGGTGGGCCGGCTTGTCGTCGTCGACGCAACCAACGTCGAGAGCGGCGCACGGCGGGCGCTCCTCGCGCGAGCGGCCGCCGCGCAGTTGCCAGCCGTCGCCATCGTCCTCGCCATCCCGGCCACGACAGTTGTCGCCCGGAACGCCGGACGAACCGGCCGGATCGTCGATCAGACGGTCGTCGACCGCCACCTGCGGCGATTGGCGACTGTCCTGGCGGCCGATATATTGGCCAGCGAGGGCTTCGCGGCCGTCCATGTCCTCACCACCGCAGCCGATGTCGATGCTCTGCGAATCGCGCGCGTGCCAGCGGGCTGACCGTCGGGGCGTAAGTAGGCCGAGATCGGACGCCGCCAGAAATCACTTCTACCCGATCGGATCGTCCGAGATCGGAATCCGGATTCGCCGCAAGCAGCGGAATAGAAGTGACTTTGGCGGGCGTTCGGATTCGGACGATCGCCTCGGTCATGGCGGCGAACCTGGCCGCTGACGATCACCTCGGACCTGCGCCGAAACCTTCAGCCGCGAACGACTCGCCCGAACGGCCACGCGCGGAGCTCGACCCAGACCCCGTTTCGCATGTAGACGTCGTCGCGGCACAACTCGAGAGCCGCCGCCTCGTCGGCCGCCCGGATCAGCAGGACCGAGGCCGAGACATCGACAAAGGCCCCTGCCTCGATGACGACGCCAGCGTCCTCCAGCTCGATGAGCCTGGCCAGATGCTGAGCCCGGAACGGAACCCGGGTCTCGGCGGCATCGGGCGCGTACGTCGCCTCGACGAACCAGATCGCCTCAATTGCGGCGGTTGGGGTGGGATCGGGCATCGGTCTCCTCGCAAAGGCCGGGGGTTGTTGATGGCAGGGAATGGGGACTGGGATCAGAGATACCAGCCTAAAGGACGCGGGCCGAGCCTAAAGGGTCGGGCGACTCGAATGCGACCAGAAATGAAGGGTGCAGGGCGCCGGCAACTGGGCGATCGGGCGATGGCAGGCGGCTCGTGCGGGCAGAGGATGTGGACATCAACAAATCACCAGACAGGCCGAAGGGGAACACGAGATGACCACCGATTTCCGATACCAGCCCGCGACGATCCGCCAGCAGGAACTTCTCGATGACGCAGCCGCCCGACGGCTCGTCCGCCCCGACCGGATGGCCGGCCCGAATCGCCCGGCGGCCACCACCGTTCGCTTCGGTTGGCTGCTCCGCCGCCTCGCCGGGCCGACCGCGGCCTGAACCAATGACCACGAAGAGCATCGCCCCACGAGACCCGACGGGCCGGCACCAGCCGGCCCGTTTCGCTGTGCCGGGGATGGGCTCGTTGCCTATGATCGGGAGCATGGCGAGACGTGTCTCGAGCCCTGTCCTCGTCGGTCGCGACACGGAGCTTCGCGCCCTGGTATCAGCGTGGCAGGCAGCGGTTGCCGGCCATCCGTCGACCGTCCTCGTCGGTGGCGAAGCCGGGATCGGCAAGAGCCGTCTCGTCGGGGAGCTCGGCCGGATCGCACGCGACGACGGAGGCGCCGTCCTCGAGGGAGCCTCGATCAGTCTCGGCGACGACGAGGGTCTGCCGCTCGCCCCGATCGCCGACGCCCTGCGAGCCCTGGCCCGGCAGCTGCCTCACGATGCAGTGCAGGACGTTGTCGGCTCGGCCGGTCCGGCCCTCGGGCGCCTCGTCCCGGAGCTCGGTGGCATCGTCGACGCAAGCGACGCGGCGACCCGCCCGGACTGGGTGCAGGCACGGATGCTGGAGGCGGTTCTCGGCGTCCTCCACCGGCTCGGGGAGCGGCAGCCGGTCCTGCTCATCGTCGAGGACCTCCACTGGGCGGACCGCTCGACCCGCGACGTCATCGCCTTCATCGCGCGCACGGCCCGGACCGAGCGACTGCTGGTCGTCGGGACCTACCGGACCGACGAGATCCATCGCCGCCACCCGATCCGCCCGTGGCTGGCCGAGATGGAGCGGACCGCGCGGGTCGACCGGCTCACGCTGGAGCGCCTGGGTCCCGCCGCGCTGGCCGAGCTGGTCGATGCGATCCGGGCCCTGCCGCGGGACGAGACGCTCCTCAAGGCAGTCGCCGGTCGGTCCGAGGGCAACCCCTTCTACGTCGAGGAGCTCCTGGCGGCCGGGGTTGACCAGCCCAGCGATCGGTTGCCCTCCGACCTGCGGGAGGTGGTCCTCAGCCGCGTCGAGGCGCTGCCGAGCGAGGTCGCCACACTCCTCGGGTTTGCGTCGGTGGCCGGCCGGTCGGTCGAACACGACCTGCTTCGTGACGTCGCCGCGGTCGACGACGAAACCCTCGAGGCGGCGATGCGGGAGGCGGTGGCGGCCGGGATCGTGGTCGCGACGGCCGACGGCCCGACCGCGGTGTACGCCTTCCGCCACGCGTTGCTCCAGGAAGCGGTCTATGACGACCTCCTGCCGACCGAACGGCGGCGCTACCACGCGACCTATGCCGCGGCGATCGGCGAGCGACCCGTCCCCGACGGCGCGGCGGGCGCCGGCCACCTGGCGGCACTTGCCCACCATGCGTCGGCGTCGCACGCGCTCCCGGCGGCTCTCGAGGCGTGGATCGCGGCGGGCCGGGCGAGCGTTGAGGCCTACGCATTCGCCGCCGGCGCACGCAGCCTCGAGCGAGCACTCGACCTCTGGGAGGCAGTTCCCGCCGACGACCGACCGGTCCGGATCGACCAGATCCAGATCCTCTACGAGCTGAGCTTCGCGCGGATGCTCGCCGGCGAGATCAGCGGTGCGGTGGATGCGGCGCAGACGGCCGTCGACCTGTGCGAGCCGGCCGCAGATCCCGCCCGGGCCGCGATGCTGATGGAACGCCTCGGCCGCACGGAGTGGGTCGATGGCGACCTCGACAACGGGCTTCGTCACCACGCCGAGGCGGTCGCGCTGCTCGAGGGCCAGCCCCCATCCCCGGCCATGGCCCGCGTCCTGAGCGGTTACGGCTCCATGCTCATGCTCCGCGGCCTGCACCGCCGCGCTGTCGAGGTGTCGACCGAGGCGATCGACGTTGCCAGGGCCGTCGGCGCCGAGCAGGCCGAGCTCTACGCGTTGAACTCCCTGGGCGTCGCGCTCGCCCTGCTCGGTGACTGCGCCAAGGGCATCGAGATCATGCGCGATGCGTTCATGCGGACGAAGCGGCTCAACGACCTCCACGATCTCGGCCGGGCCTACGGCAACTATTCGAGCGTGCTCCAGGTCTGCGGTCGGCTCGAGGAATCGGCGGAGATCGCCGCGGAGGGTTCGGACTGGGCTCGGCGCAGCGGGGTTTGGGGGACATACGGCGCGTTTCACGATGGCAACCGCGCCTCGACATTGATCGATCTAGGTCGGTGGACGGAAGCACGGGACCTGCTGGCAAGGGTCGCCGAGGGCGGACCGCAGGGCGTGGCCATTCTGAATCACGCCGTCAACAGCGGGCCCTTGGCCGTCCGAATGGGCGATCTCGAGCTGGCCCACTCCATTCTCGGCGATGCAGCCGAGCGAGTGGCATCGTTCCGCGATGCCCAGTTCACGGAGCCGATCCTGGTCGGCGTCGTCGAGCTGGCGCTCCTCGAAGGCCGGCTGGACGACGCATGGTCCACGGCCACTGATGGGATGACGCGCATGGCCGAGACGGACGACGTGCCGCTCGTCACTCGGATGCTGTCAGTCGCCGCGCGGGCCGCGGCAGATCGTGCGCTCGCAGCCGGGGCGGCACATCGGAGCGCGGAGCGTGACGCCGCGGTCGCCGACGCCCGTCGTGCTGCGTCTGAGGCGGCCACAGTCGTCGCAACGCTCGATCCGACGAGCTCGGCCGCCGCCGAACCGCTCGGCCATGTCGCAAACGCCGTCGCCGAAGCGGCCCGGGCCGCAGGGCCGGGAAGTGGCGACGAGTGGGCGCGGGCGGCCGAGCAGTGGACGCGGCTGGGCCGGCCCTATTACGTGGCGTACGCACGCTATCGCGAGGGCGAGGCGCTGCTCGAGGCCGGTGCACTCCGCGCCGAGGCGGCGGCCCGATTGGGCGATGCCCGGGCGACCGCCGAGTTCCTCGGGGCCGTCCCGCTACGGGACGCGATCGATGGCGTGGCCCGGCGGGCGCGGCTGACCGTCCAGCCCATTGCGGTTGCCGATGGCCGGGATGGGGCGCGGACCGCGACGCCGCCGGCCGAGCCTGCAGGGCCCGAGGACCCCTTCGGGCTGACGACTCGTGAGCGCGAGGTGCTGGCGCTCGTTGCGGAAGGCCAGACGAACCGCCGGATCGCCGAGACCCTGTTCATCAGCGAGAGCACGGCTGGCGTCCACGTTTCGAACATCCTCGGCAAGCTGGGCGTCGCGAGTCGGACCGAAGCAGCCGCCGTCGCCGTCAGGCTCGGCCTCGCCGGCTGACGAAGCCCGGCGGGCCAGATTAGTCCGATATCGCACGCCGCAGAAACTCAGTTCTGTCGCGCGGGGTCGTCCAGATTCGGATGCCGAATTCGGACGAACGGGCGGAATCGAAGTGACTTTCGCGGCCGTTCGGAATCGGACTACCGCCAGCCCTGACGAGCTGCGGCGTTGTGGCCACCCAACCGGGACTCGGCCCCGACGGGGTCGGCGGCGGCGGGCGGTGGGATGCCGAAATCAGGCGCCGCCCCCGGCGCCGATGAGGGCGATTCCCACGACCGCGGCGGCGATCCCCGCGGCATGGCTGCGGGTGACTCGCTCGCCGAGCAGGGCGATTGCCAACAGGATCGTCGTGACCGGATAGAGCGACGAGAGCGTCGCCGCCACGTCCAGCCGACCGGCCTGCGTCGCAAGCACGTACATGGCGTTGCCGGTCATGTCGAAGACGCCTGCAGCCAGTGCGACAGGCAGCACGGCTCGCGGCAGCCGGATGTTGCGCCGGCCGCCGATCGCCAGGCCGACGATGACGAGCGTCGCCGCCAGCTTGACGATGAACAGCGGACCGAATACCTGGCCGTGCGGCAGCTCCCCGATGAGGATATTGAACGACCCGATTCCGACGCCGCCGACCAGTCCGAACTCGATACCGGAGCGGGCGCCGTCGATGCCCGGAACTCGCGAGACGAGAACGACCGCAACCAGGGCGAGGCCGATCCCCGCCATGACCGGCGGGCTGGGCAATCCCGCGACGATCATCCCGAAGACAACCGGCATCGTTGCCGCGATCACGGCGGTCACGGGTGCAACGACCCCCATCCGGCCAACGGCCAGACCCTGGTACAGGCAGAGGATCCCGACGACGACGGCCACGCCGGCGGCAACTGCCGTGACGATCGCGGCGGGTCCGAGGACGCCATCGGAGGCAAGGATCGCAAGACCGCCCGCGAGGATCGCCCCGAGCGCCTGGACGACGAGGGCCACGCCGAAAACGGGCCCGCGACGGCTGGCCAATCCGCCGCCGAAGTCGCCCGTGCCCCAGGCGATCGCGGAGGCGAGGCCGAAGAGGACGACCGACGAACCGGCCCCGAACGGGTCAGCCGTGGGCAGCGCCCTGCCCCGCCCCGACACCGGCCAGGTCGTCGAGTTCCGTCGGGCCGTTGAGCGGGACGACCGCATCGGCCGCTGCGTCGTAGCGGTCCGAGGTCGTGAGGTAGATCACCTGGAAGTCGCGGGCGATGTCGCGGAGGAGCTCGAGGGCGCGGGTCGCCCGGTCGTCGTCGAAGGTCACGAACGGGTCGTCGAGGATGAGCGGCGGCCGGCGATCCCCAGTGACGAGGCGGACGAGCCCGATCCGGGCCACGAGATAGACGAGATCGAGGGTCCCCTGGCTGAGCGACCTCACGTCGACCCAGTCGCCCCGCTCGGGGGCATGGACGCGGATATCGAGTGTCTTGTCATCGACCGAGACGCGCCGGTATCGGCCGCCAGTCACGCGCTCGATGTCGGCGACCATCTTCCGCTCGAGATAGCGCGTCGCCGATTTCATCGTCGCCTGCTCGGCCTGCTCGATCTCGCGGAGGGTCCGCTCGTAGATCCGGGCTCGGCGCTGGAGCCACGCGAACTGCTCGCGCCAGGTCGTCAGGCTCTCCGCGTGGCCGGCGACCTGCTCCGCGTCGACGACGTTCGCCTCGACCCTCGCCCGGGCGTTTGCCTCGTCGTCGCGGGCCCGTTCGAGGGTGGCCTCGAGATCACGGACCTCGACCTCGAGCCGTTCTCGGGCCCGCGGCTCGCGGGCGATCGGCCCGAGCTCCTGGAGGGCGTGGGTCTTCTGCTCGACCTCGAGGGCCGCCGCATCGCGCAGGCGCGGCAGCGCGTCGGCCGCCTCCTTGCCGACGAGGCCGTCGAGCTGAGCCTTCAGGCGATCGATCCGGGAGACGTGCTCCTGCTCGGCCGCCAGTAGGGATTCTGCCGCGGCCAGATCCTCGAGCCCGATCGACTCGAGCTGGCTCGCCGTATCGGCTTCGGCCCGGCGCAGCTCCTCTTCCATGTCCGAGCGGCCGCGCAGCCGGCGGTCGATCTCGACGTCGCGCAGCTCCGTCTGCATCGTGTCGCTGCGCCGGACCCAGAGCGCCACGAAGGCGAGGATGAAACCGATGCCCGCCGCGGCCCCGCCGATCAATTCGGGGACCGTGCCGATGTCGAATACGCCGGTCACGTGGCCGGCGAACGTCGCGCCGGCGACCAGTGCGCCGAGGAGCACGAACGCGATCGCGATCCGCGACAGCGGCCGCCAGGTCGGTTCCGGTGGCACCTCGAACTGGACCTCGATCTCCCCGGCCAGGGCCGCCCGGAGCTCCCGCATCCGACCGTCGAGAACGCGCAGGCGCCCGACCATCTGCTCGAGAACGACCGCGGGATTGGGCGACGGATGGGAGGCATGGAGCTCGCTCAGCTCCTCGGCCACCTTGACCGCATGGCGGAAGCGCTCGAAACGCTCCTGCGCGGCGAGTCGCTCGGAGCTCAAGCGCTCGGCCTGGCGGGCCTTTTCGAGGACCGAGCGGCGTTCGGCTAGATCGCCGTCCGTGGCGGCCCGACGGTCGCGGGCGCCGGACAGGGTGTCGCGATCGTGTTCCAGCTGGTCCAGGGCGAGCTCGCCCTGCTCGACGGCGGCCTCGGCCCCCGCGACCGCGTCTTCGGCGACCTTGAGGCGGCCTGGGTTCTTGGCCCCTTTCGTATTCAGGTCGTAGAGGGCTCGCTCGAGGGTGCGCTTCGCCCGTGAGGTGCCACGATCGGCGCCGCTGATCGAGGCCTGGAGGCGGTCGCGGAGCGTGGCCTCGTCGCGGTCGAGATCGGCCAGCTCGTGGTGGCGGATCGAGGCGGTCGATCGGAAGAACGCTTCGGTCGGAATGCCGGTCAACTCCGCGAGCGCCTGGTCGGCGAGCGTCGGATCGGTGATGACCTCGCCGTCCATCTCGAGGCGGACCGTTCCCTTCGACCCGCGGAAGGCCTTCTCCACGCTTCCGCGACGAACGCCCTTGTCGTCGTCGTCGACCTCGAAGTCGATCGAGATCACCGGTCTGGCATCGTCGGGGGCGTCCCACGAACGAAGCGAGTCGATCTCCGCCGCGTTGGTAGTGACTTTCTTCGTGAGAACCAGCTCGAGTGCCCGTTGGATCGTCGTCTTGCCGGCCTCGTTCGGGCCGTGGACGATCGTCAGACCCGGGGCGAGCGGGACCTCGAATTCGCGATAGCGCCGGAAATCGCGAACGCTGAGGCGGGTGATCCTCATCGAGCCCGGCCGGCGCTCATAGCGTCACCTCGTGGCCGGCGAGCAGCAGGCGCCCAAGTCGGAGTACATCGCGCAGCTCGGCGGCTTCGTCGACGTTCGCCTCGTTCGAGTCCGCCTCGAGCTCGGCGATGCGGGCCTCCACATCGCGGATGAACGCACCGGCGATCGTGTCCGGCGACGGTAGCGCACCATCCGTCAGGGCCGCGCTGGCAACATCGCGAAAGCGAACGCGGAGGAACGCGCCCTTGAGCTGATCCTCGACCTCGGTCGGGTCGACATCGAGCTCGTCCGGTCGAACGCCGGTCAAGCGCACGTCGAGGACGAGATCGGGATCGGCCATCGCCGAAAGCGTCGCGAGGAGCTCCGCCTGGGTACCGATCTTCGCTGCGTCGATGTCGACCTTGTCGAAGTGGGTCCGGCCGACCTTCCGCTCCAGGATCTGGATGGTTTTCGCACCGCCAGATTCCTCGAGCTGCACGAGGAGGACCCTGCCGGCGCCATCCTGGTTCACCGCAACGGGTTCCGGCGCCCCAGAGTAGGCATAGGTCGTGCGGCCGGCATTGCCCCGCTGAACCGAATGCCAGTGGCCGAGGGCGAGGTAATCGAGGCCCGTCGCTGCGATCTCTTCCTTTGTCACGACCACCTCGTCGCGGTCCGTCCGGTCCGGGATCGCGATCGATCCATGAACCATCCCGACGTGCCACGTGGCCGCCGGCTCCGCCGCCACCTGCAGATCGCGAAGCGGGCTGTGCGGCGCCCGCTTCGTGCCGAAGACCGTCGCCTGGACGACGACATCGCAAGAGTCGAGGTGGACCTTCGGAACGGTCGGCGTCAGGACCGTCACGAGATCGTCGTCCGGCCCGGACCCGGCGAGGGCGGGGAGGTCGTATGCCCGGTAGATCGACGAGCGGTCGTAGCAGTCGTGCGTGCCGGGGATGATGACGGTCCGGATCCGCGCCCCGCCCAACCTCTTGAGCTCGGCGGCAACGCGGTCGACCGAACGGCGCGGCTGGGTGTTCGAATCGAACAGGTCGCCGGCGATGAGGAAGACGTCGACTTTCTCCGCGATCGCCAGGTCAATCGTGGCCTTGAATGCGGCGAACTGCCGCTCGCGCTGGGCCGCCGCGGCCTCGCCGAGGTCATCATGGCGGGCGCCGAGGTGGACGTCCGCGGTGTGAAGCAATCGGAGCATCCGGTTGCGGCTGGCCTCCCTGTCCCGTTCGGATCGGAGCAACGAGGCGAGGTGGATCGTCCCCGGTGCCCTCGCCCGGCGGCGGATTTCGTGCGAGCGAGGCGCCCCCTGGCCCTCGCTCGCCACCTCGAGTCTCGGCCGCCATTGTGACAGGTCGGCTGTCACGGTCGCCAGTCGCGCCCAATTCGCCGCCTCAGGCGCGGTTCGCCGCCGTGCTCGCTCGGTGGTTCGACGGCCTCGAATCGGTCGCAATGCCCCGATTTTCGACCCGTTGTATTCTCGGCCGACGTACAACCGGTGCGCCCCGAATCAGGGACTCCAACATCGGCACCTGGATAGCGCGGCGCCGGCCGTTCCGACGCTCCTCGCATGGTTCCGTCCGCCGATGACCACGCCCCTTGGCGAACCGACCGCAGCGCAGAGGAGAGGAAGACTGGTGACCTACGCCGATCGGATGCTGAGCTGCGTCGACTGCGGGGTGGAGTTCATCCACTCGGCCGCCGACCAGGAGTACTACGTGCAGAAGGGGTTTGCGTCTGATCCCAAGCGCTGTGCGAGCTGTCGAGCAAGCCGCCGCGCCAGCCGTGATACCGGCTATGACGTCCAGGACATCGGCGGACCACGCGGCTACGAGCGCGGCGACGATCGTGGGGCGCGCGAGTATTTCGCCGTCATCTGCTCGTCCTGCGGCAACCAGGCGCAGGTCCCATTCAAGCCGCGAATGGATCGCCCGGTCTACTGCTCCGACTGCTTCCGCCAGGTCAAGCCGGACTGACGCTCCACGGGCGGCTGGTCCCCGACCGAGGCGCCCGGCCGAGAAACCCCGGCCGAGGAACCCGGCCTCGGCCGCCGGGCGGCCCCGCTCGGCGCGGTTTCATGCCAAAAGCCGCTCCAGCCAGCCTTGGACGCGGAATCGGGCCTCCTGGAGGCGGAAATGGCCAGATCGACGCCCTGGATCCGGCTATTCGTGCTCGGCCAGGAAGTGAACTGATGCGTCGACGCGGTTGCATCGCGCCCAAGGCCGCTCACGGCGGCAATTGGCAGGAAACTCGATCAGCAGGCACCGGCGACGGAGCGCCGGCAGGCACCGGCGACAGAACGGCCCCTACAGGCGGAAGATATCGCCGGATCGGAAGCGCTCTCGGCGGTGGCCGCGCCAGACCGTGACACGGGCGCGGCCGTGGACCTGCCACGAGCCGTCGCGACCGACCGCCGCGGTCTCCTCGTCGATACCCAGGATGGCCGTGCCGCGCGGCGCCTGGAGGGCCAGCAGCGCCGAAAACGCCTCCGGCCATGCGTCGTAGTGGGGCAGGACGGACGCGTCGGGCACGATCCCGAGGCCGGCCCGCCAGCGAAGCGGCCAGAACAGCCGGCGACGGCGAAGATCGAAGTGGCGACCCGTCAGGGCCATCGCCCCGGCCGAACAGCCGGCAAGCGTGGCGCCGCGGTGGTGCGCGGCCACGAGCGCGCGCCCGACGGCCGTCCCCTCGAGGATCGCCG
>WNGI01003363.1_pt1 | contig 14095 bp, 11 predicted proteins | sample 5400621 | NCBI WGS metagenome assembly WNGI01 (sample SAMN13153374, study PRJNA577476) | soil metagenome | isolation source: 20 cm soil or saprolite under Garry oak tree replicate 1 | place: USA:California | collected 2016-06-15
CCCAATGGGCTGGTCGCAATTGGTCATTCACCTGTTTTGCGTAGGCCTGCCCATTGCGCTGGTGATGCGTCAATACTCATCGGTTCACCGACGGTAGTGGTTACAGCATCGACGCGGCATAGCGTAACACTTTCAGAGGCCGCCTCTGTCCGTTTTAACGCTTCAAGGTCCTGACGCTTCAAGCCCGCGAAGCCAAAGTGGCCTTGTCGTACCGCGCCGACTGGACATTGTAAATAAAGTCACGGTCGAGAACTTGGCTGAAGCATTCACCGCAGCCATGAATCCGAAGACCGTTGGTTTGATTATAGCCGAAGAGATAGCTGCGGCTGATCTGACGGGTATCGCCGAAGTTTTTTCGCGGGCAACAATTCGAAGGAGTGACCAGCCGGAAGGGCGTGAATCCCGTTGCTACCGAGTGATGACCATTAGTATCAACGCAGAACCATGCGTCACAGAATGCGGTATCGTGATCAGTCCACATGTTGACCTCGAAGCCGCGCCGCCGCTTGATACTGTGTTTGTTTGCAGCGGCAGCAGATCTCACGGCGACAAAGTTGACAGGAGGCTCATAAAATGGCTAAAGCAGCGGGCACCGAATACGCGACGCATCGCAGCTCTTGGAAGAGGTATCTACGCGCTTGCGGCAACCGGGCTTCTGGATGGGCGCCACGCAGTGATCCATTGGCGGTTTGCGAAGGATGTCGCTTCGAGGTTTCCGAAGCTCCGTGTTATTCCAAACAATCTCTTTATCAAAGACGGCTCTTTCTACACTTGTGCCGGTGGGACCTCCGCGGTCGATTTCGCGCTTTCCTTGGTCGAGGAAGATTTTGGTCGTCATGTCGCGTTGGCTTTAGCGCGCGAATTAGTAGTTCCGGCTAAAAGGTCCGGGGAACACGAACAGTACTCGGAAGCGCTAAAGTTTCAGATCCAATCGTCTGACCGTTTTGCTGACCTTCCCGCGTGGATTTTTTCTCACCTCAGCGACGACCTTTCCATAGACGCCCTCGCCCAAAGAGCTGCCATGTCCCGCCGTAACTTCACTCGTTTGTTCCATGAAGTTTTTGGCAAAACCCCTGCTCAGTTTGTAGCAGAAGCGCGTATTGCCGAAGCGCAGCAACGATTGTTAATTCCTCGCAACAGCATTGAAAGCGTTGCTCAGTCTCTCGGATTTAGAAGCGCAGATGTTTTTAGTGTGGCTTTCGAGCGGTTCACAGGCATTCGACCGCGGATCTACCGCACTCTGAGGCGAGCTCCTAAAAGCAATGGTTCGTCGAACGTGGAGCCTCACAAATCTGGTGCGCGCGGAAGATCGACTGTATTGCGTGCTGCATAGACCTTATCCCAAACGCGCTGTGCTGTAGCCACGGCAAAGCCGGCCCGCCGTAGCGGGATGTCGCCGTCCCACCCGAGGCAACGACGCGGGCGGAGCGCCTCGACACAAACGAGGCTGCTACAACATTTGTAAGAGCCGTTCTAGCGTCATTGGTGTGGAGAGATCCGCTGCCGTCTGGACGGCTCGGGATGACAGAAGAGGCAGCCCAAGCGGGCTGCCTCTTCTGTAACCTAACTAACGGAGAAATCTAGAATCTCTTCTTTAGCCCAACGTACCAGAACCGGCCTTTGATCGTGGTTAGTGACTCGTCATACCCGTTCTCAAAGTTGCCAGCTACAAACGGTGGATCTTCGTCCAACACGTTCTGCATGCCGAGAGTAACAGTGGTGTTGTTAAGCCACCATTTCCAGTTGCTGCAGCCATACTCAGCCGTGGAGACCGGGACGACATTCTTTTCCTTCCCATCCTTCATCTTGACATTCTTGCCGCCATCCTTGGCAAAGCCAGGCACCTCGGCGGGCGCAGGCGGCGGCAGGTTAAACGTATAGTTTAGGATCAGGTCCAGCGTGACCCAGCCGTCCACTTTGCGCGCAAACGGGCTCTCCTCGCCAGCAGTAAAAGTCTGACCAGTGCGAGTGACGGTAACTTCGCCTCCTGCCGGGATTGTTCGCGGAGTCTGCGGTTTGCTTCCAACTATCGACTGGTTGTCATCTTCGTATTGACCTATCCAGTGGACAACCGCTCCCACATCCAAGCCACCCAACCATGTGTCAGCCGGGCCGTCATAGAAGATACTGAAATTGGCCCGATTCCGCGGCAGCGAACTGGTCAGCGTGAATGATGTCGGTAGGAATTCGCCAGCGATACCGAAACGCTTGGACCCGGGACTAGGCTGAAGCTCAGCCCGGGACAGCCAGGTGCCGTTGATCGTGGTGGTCAATCTACCGAAGTCTCCGCGCCCAAAGATGGATGAATCCAGGATATAGATCGCCTCGTAGTCGAGACCTTCGAAGATTGCGCCAGAAAGATTCTCGTTCGGATCGAGGACCAGAGTAACCGGGCCCAAATCCGGCCCACCGTACGGGGCCGGAGGGGCACCGGGCGGTGGAGGCGTCCGAATCACGTTGCCGGCGAATGCTGGGTTAAGACTGTTGTTGATAAGGAACTGCGAGCCGAGCGTCGCAACGATGGAGCGCATGTCGATGTGCCACCAATCCGCACTCACCGTCAGACCCTTGATCCACTTGGGACTGTAAACGGCTCCGTAGGTCCATTCATAGGCAGTTTCAGGGTGCAGTAATGGGTTCCCGTTAATGCGTTCCTCGACCTGATTCAAAGTGAAGTTCGAAAACGGATCCACAACTAGAGGGAAGGCCTGCTGGCCAGCGGGCGAAAGCTCGAGCAATGTCGGCGCGTGGAACGCTTCGGTGTAACTGCCACGCAGGGTCAGCGCTCCGATATATTTCGGATCGATCGGCTGCCAGCGTACCGATACTTTCGGTTTTTGCGCGTCGTATGTACTATGCGCTGCCGGGAACGAGGTACTTAGCACTGGCGTAGTATTTTGGCTGAACCATTGCTCGCGCTCGGCAAAGTCAACCTCCAAACTATAGAAGCCGGGGAAGTTCCACGTCGGGCTCGTAAAGGGTACCCGCACTTCCTCGTAGATACTCCAAACATCGCGGTTCACCCGTGAGCCCTCGGAGTCGACAGAACCGATCGTTTGGAATGTTGTGTTGAGTGAGTCCGGTTTGCGATCCCATCTTTCACCGTAATATTCGCCGCCGATCGCAAACGACACCGGTCCCGCCGGGAGATTAAACAGGTCACCGTTAAACGTGGCGTAAGCCAATGGCAGCTCAAAGGTCGCCGTGTTATGCAGGTTGACATACACCCGGCTTATCGCCGCATTCGTATTGCGACCAAAGAAACCCAGGAAAGGATTGAAGGCCGTAGCCGGGTTCGTATCCAGCAACGCATCTCGCAGACCGGGCTGGCTGACATTGCCCAGGGCCAAGGCCTGCCCTTCGTTGCGAGCGTAGCGGAAGCCCAATTCCCAGTTCCACGTCTTGAAGTAATCACCAAATTCTCCCATCTCACCTTTCAATCCAACATCGAACAGGTAATCCCAGTAGGTAAACTTCGCGCTTCTGAGACCAGTATCGTTTTGGCCACGGAACCGGACTCCAGTACTCACGGGGACTGGGACTCCGTTAATAACCAATGTCGTATCCCCCACAGTGAAGGGATTAAACGGATTGGAGATTGGAACGCTGATACCGGAAGGACTGAATCCCACGCTGGTACCCGGAATCTTAAATGGATCCGGCGTGAACGGCACACCCGCCAGGGCTGAATCGAAAAACGATCTCGCAACTTTGAAATCCGCAAACACCGTCAGGTACTTGTCGCACAGATCGCGCGTAAACGATCCGTAGAACACTTGACGGTCCGCCGGCGGCAGCGCCGGCGTGAAAGCCGCGAAGTTAAAGGCAATGTAGTTCCCATCGCCCAACACGGAATTTTGAATTCCAGGGACGTTCCCCGGCGGAGTATAAAACGGAGAAGTCGCGACATTAGCAGCCGAATGTGGAGGTGGAGAGTTCGCGCTGAAGAACAAACTCGGGATCAAACGTTCACCCTGCACTCGGCCTGGGAAGTTCGAGCTGCGAACGTCGAATCCTCCAAAGGGTCGGAAATTCCCGTTGGAAGAAATGTCGCGGTCACGACTGAACAGGCCACCCGTGCGCTGATAGAAGTCGGCGATCACCACAATGTCCGTCTTGTCATCGCCGGTGCCGGCTTTCAACCACGCTTCCCATTCACCCATGTCGTTGGATGCTCCCATGTTTGTGTTCCCGTACGTGCCACCGATCTCCAACCCACGAAACTTGTGGATCAAGAAGAAGTTGACCACACCAGCCACCGCGTCGGCTCCGTACACAGCCGAGGCGCCGTCCTTGAGGATGTCAATGTGATCGATCATCGAGAATGGAATGAGCTGAACGTCGTAACCGAAGAAAATAGCCCCCTGTGCGATGCGCTTGCCATCCACCAGGACCAGTGTCTCTTTCGGCAGCAAGCCGCGCAAATTGAGTTGCACGGTACCGTCACCGCCGTTGCTCATGTTCTGGTTGACCGTGCCGCCAGCTTCTTGCGGGATGAACGTTGTGAGGTCGGTTGCGTTGCGGATACCCAGTTTCTCGATGTCCTGCGGCCGGTAGGTGTCCACCGGGTTCGGGCCGGTCTCTTCCGCAGTGGGAATGTTCGAACCGGTCACGATCACGCGCTCGACTTCAGCCGCGGGCGCAGGTGTCATTCCCGGAACAGCCGGAGCAGGTAATTGTGCGAATGCCTTTGTTGCAAAAATTAAAGGTAGTCCGACGCTCGCGATGAAAGCGACGCGCACGAACTTGGTCAGCACTTTTTTTGTCATTTAGTTTCTCCTTATGGTTTTGGGTTGCTGTGTGCGGATCCCGCACATCAGGCGGTATAACTCGGGACGCAGTTTTCCCCCTAGGCCAAAGAAACGAGGGTTTGGGCAACCGTCGGTTGGAGCTCTCGATTGAATAGAGCACTCGTTTGCGTGCTCGCGATCGCGAGCAGCGAATGCAAGCTGACGTCAAATGCGCCTGGGGCTAGCAGCCCCGTCTGATTTAGGAAAGGTCGGTTAAGCTATGTAGCCGTAAAATGTAAACTGCGTGATTGTGCCGCTGGTGCTGACAGTCAAGCCGGCGCCGGCCGGAATTTAGCGCTGGTGAAGCCCCGAAGGTGTTCCGGGGTTCTTCACAGGCATCGTCGTGCACCTGCTAGCCGCTATGTTTCAGTTTGCACGAATTATTCTACTGCCTTCTGAGGCATAACAGACCTAGCCTAACAGGTGGTCAGTCACCGACGCTACTTAGCTGCACCAAACAGCGGCGCCTTCGACAGAAAAGTTCTAGGCTTGCGCAGGCCGATCGTCGCCCGGCTTTCCGCCAAGGCTTTGTAAGAGTGACGGCAGCAGAGCAGCCAACCCTTGCTGATGGTCCGCGGTAGGATCCACCTTTCCCTTTGGTGTTAGCTTGTCGACGATCTTTGGCAGGTATTCAGCGAGGAATTGCGAGGCAAGGGCCGGATCCACTCCCATCCTTGCAGCGAGCGCGCTGATTTGGTCGGAACCAAGCGCTTTTTGAATTTGATCGCTGGAAACCGGCTGATTTTCACCCATGCCAACCCATGATGAAAATGTGTTACCCTGACCGCTCTGTGAAAATTTGTTGGCAAGGCCTTGCAAGCCTCCGCTCTGTGCGAGGATACCGCTGAGAATCCCTATGAGCGGGGCCGCTTCGCCAGAAGCGTCACTTTTTCCACTGACTGCGCTCAGTATCGAATCGAGTAATCCCATAATTTTGTTGCTCCTTTAGTTTGCGTTTATTTTTTCGAACAAAGATTGATGACGCGCCAATCTCCCGAGGGAAAGTATCGGAGCAGAGTAAGCACAAACAAGTCAAATTCGGGAGCCGGCGCCCGCTCATCTACTTGTCACTGGAAGACTCATCACGTCCGTTACCGCGAATTGCAAACTCCACTTGCTCAGTCTCGTGAAGGCGGCCGTAATCCACGGTCAGCCGGCCGCCGCCATCCTCGGTATACATCTCGGCGAAACGTTCGCCGAAACGGACGTCGCGCCAGCTGTAATCCCTTTGCGTTTGAACCGCGGCCGCAATGACTGGGTCGATTCCAACCACTGAGACAATCAACAGGACCCGGCTGGATTCGAGCGATTCGGGAGTTGCGCCAAAGAGAGGACTCGTTTCATCGATGGTGTGCCGCAGAGTTAGGGCGGCCGGGAAAACCGTGAGCCGATCGAAATGTAGTTTCAAAACATAGAAGTACCTGAAATCGCCGCCTTCGAGCAATGGTTCATCGCGCGAAAACATGATCCGAAACTCCGCTTCGACCATGCTGTGTTGATTTTCATTTCCTACCCGCACCATCAACGTGGGCTTTCCATTTAATGGTGCGATCACGATTGAGTTACTGAAAACAACTCGCGCACTCGGTCGCGAGAACCGGACAAAGATCAGCCCAGTCATCACCGCGAGCAAAAAGATGCCGCTCATGATTTCGATGGTAGTGACGATGTGGCCATAGAGCGTTTGCGGATACATATGGCCGTAGCCCACAGTGGCCAGCGTTTGCACACTGAAGAAGAAGCAATCAAAAAACCAATGCCCACCGGTGGTGCCAGCGATACTGCCTTGCTGGAGACCATAAAGCGCGGCGAAAAGAAGATTGAGCGCGATATAAAGCGTGCCGACAAACACCGCAAACTGTGGCCACCGCAAACCAAGCAGCCAGCGATAAATGTCACGCCATCTCCATGCGTCGGTATTGACTTTCACGAACTCAATCTGGCCGGCGCGGACGGAATGAAACGCGCGCGATTTAATGCTCCGTCTGCGGACTTCGGCTAAAGAAACGGGAGTAGGTTTCATCTCATTTTGGTATCGGCAACCTATAGCGACAACGGCGAAAAAATCGTGACAAACTTACCGCCGATTTGATAAGCACACTCTGTGAAAGAGGCAGGGTTTGCAACCATATTGACAGCCAGCCTCGTAGTGAACGACTTATCGCATGCATCCCCACAACCAAGCAAAGCCGCAGCAAGCGGCACAACTTCCGGCAAGACGGACGCTGTTCATCTCGTTGTCCATTCCGGCCCTGAAGCCAAGCAAATCTTCACGTATTTTCCGTATCCTGATATACCTGCCCGGTATCGTTTTGCCAAAATCAGTGGCACAGGCATCTATCGATTGACAGTCAGTCCACAAGGTAACGTTGTTGAGATCAAAATCTTGAAGAAGATGGGAGTCTTCGGTGATTGGCCTGCGGATGTGACCGCACTAAAGACACTCATCCACTGGCGAGCTCAGCCTGGCCCGCCTCGCATTGTGTGGACGTTCCGTGGAGCATTACTCCAGGCCGCCACTTTATTACCAACGAAGGATCGCATATCCCAAGGCGCTAACGTTGTAGTTTTCCAGTTACTGCGGAAAGAAACTCCGTGATTGATTGGAAGATTTGTTGATCGATATCCGTCTGGGTTTTGCCGCTCGATTGAAGCTGACGTTTCGGCACCCGCAAGGAATGATCGCCACCTTCAACGACGTGTAGAACGTTTTGCGTTTTCATTTCCGTACGCACACGATCGAGGAGATCCAAAGGGGAAAGCGGGTCTCGCGTACCTTGCACAAACAGAATTGGTGTATTCAGAGCCCGCAAAACTTCATCGCGCAGCTTTGTGCGATCTCCCATGGCGCAGAGCGGATATCCGAGGCAAATGAGGCCGTCCACCTTTTCTTCGAGTGAAAGATGACATCCAACGCGGCCACCCATGCTCTTGCCAATCAGGACCGTTGATTCGGCGGGATGCCGTTTCCTCGCGTCGCTCAACGCTTCTCGATGCGCCGCGATCAGCTTTGGCAATGGATCGGGGCGTTTCCGCTTCTCGCGCATGTAAGCGTAATCGAAAGTTTCAACGTCACCGATCTCAGATAAGCGACGCTTCCAATTTTGCATCCAAGGATGGGCCGAGGGGGCGCCTGCTCCGGGAGCAAATAAGAATAAAGATTTCATCAGAAGATTTTTCAACGCTCAACGCCCAATTCAATAATTGAGCGTTCGGTGTTGGAAGTTGGGCGTTGGGCGTTTCCCCTTACTTTTCAAAAACCAACGCCGCTCTATTGCACCGTCACTAACGTTCCAATTGGGATCTCGGAGAAGAATTTGCGCGCAGCCTCCTCGGGCAATCGGATGCATCCGTGTGAGGCCGGATAATTCGGCACGATCCCGGCGTGCATTCCGAAGTCGAGGCAGCTCAACCGCATGAAATAGGGCATCTCCACGTGGTAGATGGTAGAACGATGCTTCCGCTCCTTATTCGTGATCACAAATTCGCCGGTCTTCGTCGAGTAACCCTGGCGCCCGGTCGAACATTGCGTGCGATATACCGGCACGCCGTTCTTGACGAGAGCGACCCGTTGCAAGGCAAGAGAAATTTCGATGCGCAATTGGTCCGGAGTAGGCCCGCCGCCGAGAAGAATTTGCGAGGAACGCCAGTGACCAGTCTCCGCGGCGATATCCAGCGCAGACATTTTATCGCGCTTGGTTAACTGGTTCCGGCTAGCACCTGCGGCAAGCAGAGCGCGGAGGTAATCTTCCCGACCAAGGCCCGCTGCCAGCATCAGCACTGTGAGACCTTTGTCTCCTTCAACGTAACTGCTGAACGATTTCGACGGGAGCATCGCAAGAAAATCCTTATCGCAGCGCGATGGCAGCGCCGTGTTGGGATCAGTGCCACAGGCCAAGAGCGTGCCAAAAAGCGAGGAGTCGTTTCCAGCGACAGCATACGCAAGCAGCGGCACATTCTTCCCGTCGGGCGTTGGAGGCACTGAGTGCTTGCTGAGCAGCAACTGGATTTCGCTCTTGTCTCCAGTCATCAAGGCTGCTTGAAGAGCGCGCCGGGTACTGGTTCGCCATTCACGCAGTGTGGGCAAAGATTCCACAACAAACCCTACGATTTTCGGATTGCCGCCATCGAGGGCCATTCCCAGCAAATCGCTTCCATCTTTGCAACGAGCTTCGGCATGAAAATTGGCAGAGCGGGCCAGCAACTCCCGAAAGATTTCGAGATGGCCGTGCATGGCGGCGGCCATCAGTGGCGTAAAACCATTCTTGTCAGCAAGATCGACAAGCGCACCGGCGCCCAGCAGGCGCTGCGCCGTTTTCCAATCTTGTTGTGACGTTGCGATCAGCAACGGCGTTCGGCCCTGGGCATCATGCCCATTTGGATCGACGTGGTCGATCAGGCATAATTCGATGAGCGAGTCCCGCTGGATTGTGACAGCGCGAACAAGTTCGCTCGGCGAAATGGAAATGCGCGCGGGAGGTTCCGGTCCGAGCGCTGTCGCCCAAAACAATATCAAAAGTACGACGCCGATCCGAAAGACAAATCGCCTGTTGAACACGCGCATATGCAGGGTTGGGCCGGATATTATACGGGCCGTGTCCACCACTGTAATAGGGGCTGGATTGAACTGCGAGCCCACCTTCGAACAAGCAGGGATTGGACGTATCCAGTTGAACGTTGCATGTTCCGTGGTGTCCAAATTCCAACCCATGCGCTTATCCATTTTAGCCCTGTGCGTTGCACTGAGTACATCGTTCGCCGCACAACCTGAGGTTGTCCCCATGCCGACTGTCCCTGCCGCTGTGGCCGAGGCAGGCAAAGATGTCGTTCATCAATTGAACAATGCGTTTGCAAAAGTCTTCGAAACCGTCGCGCCGAGCGTTGTCATTATTGAGGTTTCTAAGAAAAACGATATCGGCGAAAGTTCGCCACTCGACGATCTGTTCTTCCAAGGGGCGCCGGATGACAATAATCAACGGCGCAACCCGGGCGGGCCCCGCCCGATCCAAAGCGAAGGCTCCGGTTTTATTGTTCGGCCAGACGGCTACATCTTTACGAATTTTCACGTGGTCGAAGGCGCAGACAAAATCGATGTGAAATTGAGAGACGGCCGGAATTTCTCCGGGAGGGTGGTTGGCACGGACGAGAAGACCGATATTGCGGTCGTCAAGATCGACGCCAAAGATTTGCCGGTCGTTCAGCTGGGTGACAGCGATGCGGTGCGGGTAGGCCAGTTTGCATTCGCGATCGGCGCGCCGTTCAAGCTCGATTACACTTTCACGTACGGTGTAGTCAGCGGCAAAGGTCGCAGCAAATTGCTTCAGACCGGCGCGTACTCCATTTCAGATTATCTGCAGACCGACGCATCGATTAATCCGGGCAACAGCGGAGGGCCGCTGTGCGATATCGATGGCAAAGTGATCGGTATGAACACCCTGATCAACGGGATGAATCGCGGCCTGGGCTTCGCAATCCCCGTTAACATGGCCAAAGAAATCGGTACGGAATTAATTGCCGGTCACAAAATTATGCGACCCTGGTTGGGCATTCGGATCGAAACGCTCGGTGACGACCCTACGATTCGCGATTTGTTTAAAGGCGCAGATAAAGGCGTCGTGGTGCGCACAATTGAAGCCGATGCGCCTGCTTCCAAAAGTGATTTGCGCCCGTTCGACGTAATTACCCATGTGGATGGAACACCGATCGACTCAGACTCACAGCTGCAGCATGAGGTTTTGAAAAAGAAAATCGGCCAAAGTGTCCAGCTAAGTGTTTGGCGCAAAGGCCAGACCATCAAAGTCCCCATCAAAACTGGCGAATTGCCAAACGAGATTGCGCAAGCATCAAATGCGTTGCCGATTCAACCGGCGCCACCGACGCAGGAAAGTGTCGGCAAATTCGGTTTGCAGGTTCAGGAACTAACGAAAGATGTTGCCGAACGTCTTCATCTCCCTGTCCAGCAAGGCGTGGTCGTAACCGATGTTGAGGACAACAGCATCGCTGCGGCTCAGGACATTCAGCGCGAAGACGTCATCACTGAGGTGGATGGCAAGCCGGTCACTAACGTGAAGTCGTTCCGCGAGGCGCTGACTAAAGCCGATCCGAAGCGGGGCGTCCTTCTCTACCTCGATCGCAAAGGCAGCAAAACTTTTGCCGTGCTAAAAGCCGGCGATTAGCTCTTCCTGCTGCCGACGATTACGAGAACTACTCCGCCGAGAATACAAATTCCGCTTGCGATCGGCGGAAAAGCGAAGCCGTGGCTTTCCTTGTGAGTGATCTCGAGGGGGCCTAGTTGGGCGTCTTTTTTCTGTGTCGTCCAGCCCAGACCGCCATAAGCGAAGCCGAGGATCCCGATAATGATGAGAATAATGCCGACAATCGCGGCCAGTTTCATTGGGGCGAGCTTACAACGGCCGGCGGCCTTGGATCAATTGGAGAATCAGCACCACAATCGCAATGACCAGCAGGATATGAATGAATCCCCCAAGCGTGTAGGAGCTGACCAGCCCAAGCAGCCAGAGCACCAGCAAGATCACGAATATTGTCCAGAGCATAAGGTTCCTTTCGGTTAAGTCACATGTTCCTTCGTCCGATGCGGTTCCGCTGCGCTTATGGAAATTAAAATTTCTGCACCGATCACGGATTTGTAGCGTGTTCCGTGACTGGTCACGGCTACAGTTTCTCGACTACGGCACGCAGGTTCCAGTCCGCTGCTTCGAGTCGTCGCCGCGCAGACTCATAATCGCATTGCGCTAAATCGGCGACGACCCGCACCGCGCGATTGCGCAGCTTGGCATTGGTGGTGTGGAGATCAATCATCAGATTGCCGCGCACTTTGCCAAGCGCGACCATCGCGCCGGTGCTGACGATATTAAGCGCCACCTTCGTCGCAGTTCCAGCTTTTAGCCTGGTCGATCCAGTCAGGACCTCGGGGCCAACGGCGAGTGGGATCACCAGCTCGGCATCCGCTGCAGAGGCAACCGTGCCCGCTGCAGCAGGCGACACGCCTGCCACCACAATTGGATTGGACGTGAGCAGGATTGTTCTTGCTCCTACCCATTTTGCGCAGGCGAGCGCGCCGAGGACAAAAGGCGTCCGGCCGCTGGCGGTGATCCCAATGACAATATCGCTATTTTTTATTCCCCTCTCACGAATGGCCAACGCGCCTGCGCTCTCCTCGTCCTCCGCGCCTTCGACGCTGCGATAAAGTGCGGTTACTCCGCCGGCAATTACTCCCTGCACGAGATCAGACGACGCGCCAAAGGTCGGGGGAATTTCGCTCGCATCGAGGACGCCGATGCGACCGCTGCTGCCAGTGCCGACGTAAAACAAGCGGCCCCCATTCCGGAGCGATCCAGTCACCATTTCAATGGCTTTGGCAAGCTCCGTAGTTGCTGTGCGCAACGCATCCTGAACGAATTTCTCTTCCTCGACAAAGAGCTCGACCAGTTCACGAACGCTCATCTTTTCCAGGGTCTCCGAGCGCGGATTGCGTTGCTCGGTAAGCGCAGCAGCCAGATCTTCGATTTCTTTTTCAGAGAGCTTTGGCCGAACCGTAACAGCATCGGGCGTTTCTGCCGCAAGCCACGCCGCGCCCAGTTCGGGAGGTCGCTCTGCTGTAGTCACCCGAGCGTCGGGCAAATTCTTTTTTAGTCGGCGTCGAAACGAGTGCGTATAGATCGAGTCGCGGTAAAAAAGGCCGCCCATCAACGCGACTTTGGGAGCAAGCAGATGCAGGCGAGACGCGACAGCCTCGGTGTATTCGCAGAGGACACGCGCGCCTTCTTCGACGATCTCGTTCACACGCGTCTCGCCACCGGCAGCAGCTTCAAACACAACCGGGGCCAGCATCGCGATCTCGTTTTTGTCCGCTGTTTGTGCCCAGCGCACGAGCTCGTCAAGATTGTTCAACGAAAGTGCGTGGAGAATCTTCGCAGTGAACGGCATCTCACCGCAATGCAAGTCATGCTCGCGCAGGATCAGACGCAGCGCTTCAATGGACAAAAAATAACCGCCGCCGGTATCGCCCAGAATATGTCCCCACCCACCGGCTCTTTCGATTCGGTCGCCTCGCCGGCCAGTCACCGAAGAACCACTTCCCGCGTTTACAACAATGCCGTCTCGGTGGTCGAGGGCCGCCGCAAGGCCGGAATCACGATCGCTGCCCGTCACAATTTTCGCATTTGGCCAAATGTCTCTGCAAATGAGCGCAAGTGATTGACGATCTTCCTCGGTGCCACAACCGGCAAGAAAAACTCCCGCGCGATCGATTTCCCTTGATAACCCGCCAAAAATTTCGCGCAAACGTTCCGGGGTAGTCAGGCGCAAATTGGACGGCGGCAGCTTTCCTTGATCGAGAATCAGCCATTGCGAGCCGGGTTCAGCGCCCCCAGCTACAGGTCGTTCAACTAACACCCAGGCGGTTTTTGTTCCGCCTCCCTCGACGCCGAGGATGCGCTCGCCTGCGCTCACATTCAAATTGTAGGGCAAGCCCTTCGCTTGCTGCGAGTTTGTTTTTTTCGAACTGCATTTGCGGCGCCAACGCGTTCCACCTTTGCCGAGATTTTCTCTGGCGGTATGATGGAACAATGCCCAAGGACGAAACGCAGGCGGCAAGGCGAATGAAGCAGTTACGGGACGAAATCCGCAAGCATGACCGGCTCTACTACGAAGAGGCTGCGCCAATCATTAGCGACCGCGAATACGACCGCCTCTACAAAGAACTTGTCGATCTGGAGACGCAGTTTCCCGATCTGGTTACGCCTGATTCACCCACTCAGCGAGTCGGCGGAAAACCGCTTAAAGCGTTCGAGCAGGTTGCGCATCTGATCCCAATGCTCAGTCTCGATAACACTTACTCGGAAGAGGAAGTGAAAAATTTTTACGCCCGTATCCAGCGGCTTTTGCCTAACGAAAAGATCCCGGTGGTAATCGAGCCAAAGGTGGACGGCGTTGCGGTTTCGTTCATTTACGAAAACGGCAGGCTGCGCCAGGCAGCAACGCGTGGCGATGGAAACCTGGGCGACAACATCACTCAAAATATTCTAACGATCCGTTCGGTGCCCGAGCGTTTGCGTGGCACTGCCCCAAAACTTTTGGAGGTACGCGGCGAAGTTTACATGGACAAACACGGCTTCGAAAAATTAAACGACGAACGGCGCAAGGCCGGTCTGCCGCTGTTTGCCAATCCGCGCAACGCCGCGGCCGGTTCACTGAAGCAACTCGATCCGGCGATCGTCGCAAAGCGCCCGCTCGGTGTTGTGTTATACGGAACTGGCGCGACCGAGGGTGTGGCCGTCGACGTT
>WNGI01006960.1_pt1 | contig 14095 bp, 13 predicted proteins | sample 5400621 | NCBI WGS metagenome assembly WNGI01 (sample SAMN13153374, study PRJNA577476) | soil metagenome | isolation source: 20 cm soil or saprolite under Garry oak tree replicate 1 | place: USA:California | collected 2016-06-15
GTGTACCTGATCAGATTTCCACAGAAGACATTGCGCGCGTGGACTTATGAGATGCCGGATGGGAAGTTGGAGCAGTATCAGATTGCGGCGCAGAACTGAGTTACTCCCTTCTCCCTTTGGGAGAAGGGCCGGGGATGAGGGTTTAGCTGATGATGTAAATCCCTCTCCCGGACCCTCTCCAGAGGGAGAGGGAGCAAAGACCCCTTTCGTTTGTGATCCACGGCACAATCCCCGTTAAAAAAAACCTCTTCTCAATGACAAACCGATGACAATAGAAATCTCTCCTTTCTTAGAATATTCGCGTGATAGACCAACTGGTCATCCTCAATCTGCGACACGAGGCCCGGGCGAAGATGCCTGCTGTGCTTAATGGCCTCGAGTGGCAAACCTGTCTGCGAAGAATTCTGTTTCTAAATCGATTCGAGAACAGCGCGTTGATCGAAGCAGCCGAGAACTCGGTTTCGGGAAGCGTCGAGGTCTATCGCGGCGGAGAAGCGTATGGGTTCCTGCTCGAAGTGATCTGCGGTCTGAACTCTCCACTTGTCTGTGAGACGGCGGTGATGGGCCAGTTTCGAGAGTTCTGTTCGCACGCAAGACTTTCCAACACCCCATGGGGCTGGTTCCTGCGGCAGTTCACTGCCAATGTCCTCGTCGACGCCAAACGCGTGCGCCACGATCATCTGCAGGGAATCGGCAGCCAGTCTTACGGCAGCCTGGTAAGACAACACGTGAAGGGCATGCCGACGGTCGCGGTCCTGGGCGCCGGCAAGTTGGCGCGCGAGATTCTGCCGTGGCTGATCGGCAAAACACGCGCCCGTTTGTTCTATCGCAATTGGCAGCACGCGAAGGATCTCTTGAACGAATATCCCGAGTTGCAACTCGATCAATACTCAAACGGCGATGCGGGTTGGCAACAAGAGGAAACGGGATTAGTAATCGCGGCCCCACTAAAAGCTGCCAAGGTCGAGAGTTGGGTGCGATCGCAGAGTTCGACTTTTTCAAAGTGCCTGGATCTTCGCGGCGACGCGGCGACTGATCCGATCACGCTGTCCATCCCGGTAATAAAGTTGTCCGAACTTTTCGACGCGCTCCGCACGGAGCGGCAAAGATTAGAAGGTCGGGTCGAGGCAGCACGCGCCGAAATCAAACAGTTGGCCCAGCGTCAGGCTCATCAAGCCCAGTTCCGGCCGTTTGGATGGGAAGACTTATGCGCGTGACGATAGCGTCGCGTCGCAGCGACCTCGCACGCATCCAGGCCTACCAGGTTGGTGAAGCGCTCAAGACCGCGCACCCGCAGATCGAGATCGACTATTCCTTTCACGAATCCCTCGGAGATCGAAATCAAAACGACCCCCTCTGGCAAATGCCGGAGAAGGGAGTGTTCACGCAGGACTTTCGTGAAGGCCTGTTGCGCGGCGACTTTGATCTAGTAGTTCACTCCTGGAAAGATTTAGCGATCGAAGAGGATCCGGAAACCGAGATCGCCGCGACCTTGCCACGAGCAGACGCTCGCGATCTCTTGTTAGTACGCGAAGATCGTTTCAGAGAAGTCGAGCGCACCGGCGTCATGACTATCCTCACTTCGTCGCCGCGTCGCAGCTACAATCTGGAATCGTTTTTGCGCGAGGCTTTGCCGGCCAGGCTGCGCGAGCTGAATTTCATGAACGTGCGTGGCAACGTGCCGACACGCGTGCGTAAGCTTCTCGAATTGGACGCCGATGGATTGATCGTCGCCAAGGCTGCTCTCGATCGTTTGCTCGAGGCGAAGCAGAGTGAATTCGCGGCGACCCGGGAACAATTGCGGCGGGCTTTGTCGCAGTGCCGTTGGATGGTTCTGCCCTTGCGCGAGAATCCGTCGGCGCCGGCGCAGGGAGCTTTGGCGGTCGAAATTGTGCGCAGCCGCGGCGATATCCATGAGTTGCTGGCGCCGCTCAATTGTTCTGAAACCTACGCTGCGGTTACTCGCGAACGCGAGATTCTAAGGGGCCACGGCGGTGGCTGTCACCAGAAGATTGGCGTCAGTGTTCTGCGACGTCCTTTTGGCGAGATCACATTCGTGCGAGGCTTGACCGATAATGGTCAGGTCCTCGATAGCTGCTCTTTGTGCTCATCACGGCCACGACCACCAAAGATTCCCAGAGAAGAATTGTGGCCGTTAGAATCGTCCGACTCGGACTGGTTCGACCGAGAAGCGATTTCGGTAAAACCCGCTGACGGCGCTCCGGCGCTCTGGATTGCCAAAGCCGATGCTTTTCCGGCTGATTCGCGCCTCGGTGCGGAGCAGATAGTTTGGGCTAGCGGAATGCAGACGTGGAAAAAACTGGCGCAACGCGGTATGTGGGTAAACGGCTCTGCTGAAAGTCTCGGTGAGCAGGAGCTGCAGAATATTGATACGCTGGCCGGCAAGCATTTGAAGTGGCTTAAACTAACCCACGCGGCTGGTTATGATGAAGGCACGATGCCGGTGCTTCAGACCTATCGGCTTGTGCCAAAGGATGGTCATTTGAATCTCCAGGGTAAGAAGTATTTCTTTTGGAAGAGTGGCTCGAGCTTTAAGCATGCGCTATCGCTCAATCCCTGGATAAGGCCGATGACTCACTTCAGTGGACCCGGCAATACTCAGCGGATTCTCGAGAGCAACGGAAGCAAGCCCCATATATTTCTTGATCATGCGCAATGGTTAAGGGAGATGTCGGAATGATTAAGCAAGACCCGATCGCTACCCCTTCCGGTTCTGACTCCGCGAAATGGCTGGAGGGGAGGTCGTTGTGATGAAGAGACTGATGCGCCTCAGAGGTTCCCAACACCTGCGCGACTTGTGCGCCGAGACTGAGTTCAACCGCGCTCAGTTGATTCAGCCGTTCTTCGTGGTTGAAGGGCTGGCGCAGGACGAACCAATCGCCGGCCTGCGGGGGAACGTTCGCCATAATGTCGCTTCGGCTTTGCAGCAGATCGAAAAAGATCTGGCGGATGGCGTCACCCAGTTTCTGCTCTTCCCGGTTCCGGCAGAGAAGAAGGACGGCAACTTTACTCATCAACTGACTCACCAAACTATTTCTGAAATCCGCCGGCAGTTTGGCAACAGTCTGTGCCTGTGGGTTGATACGTGCCTGTGTTCGTATACGACGCACGGCCATTGCGCGGTGATGAATGAAAAGGGAATTAATCTTTCGGCGACACTCGACGAGTTGGCAAACTCTGCGGTCGCTTTCGCGGAAGCCGGCGCAGATGGCATCAGTCCCAGCGATATGATGGATGGCCGCGTGGCGCGGATTCGAGCGGCGCTTGACGAAAAAGGTTTTGATCTGGTCCCGATCATGAGTTACAGCACAAAGTTCGCCAGCAACTTCTATGGTCCGTTCCGGAACGCTGCTGACTCAGCGCCGCAGTTCGGCGATCGACGTCATTACCAGCTCGACGTGCGGCATAGAACGGATGCGATTAATGCCAGTGTTCGTTGCGCGGAAGAAGGTGCGGACCTGCTGATGGTCAAACCGGGAATGACTTCGATAGACTTGATCCGGCCAATCAAAGAACAAACCGGGCGTTTAGTCGGCGCCTATCAAGTGAGTGGAGAATACGCCGGCCTCGTGCTATTGGCTGAGCAGGAGTTGATAAAGTTCGATGAGGCTCTGTTGGAAACGTGGCACGTATTCAAACGGGCGGGCGCCCAGTACATCATCACTTATGGCGCGCGCTATGCGAAGCGGCTTGGCATCGGAAGATGATGGGTCGCGGGGCAGTAGCCCGACCGTAAGGGAGGGCTCTGCTTGTGTGGGTGAGGAGCCCTCCCTCACGGTCGGGCTACTGCCCCGTAATCGATCTTGTACGATGAAATAAGATGGCCTCTGAACAAGCAGCATTAGATTCGCACAATCTCTCTCTCGAATATTTTGATCGCGCCCTGCGCGTGTCGCCCGGCGGCGTGCACAGTCCGGTGCGCGCCTTCAAAGGAGTTGGTGGCACGCCCATTTTCTTTCGCAGCGCGCAGGGCGGGACGATGACGTCTGTCGACGGACGCGAGTACATCGACTTCTGCCAGAGCTTTGGTCCTTTGATGCTGGGCCATCGCGATCCGGAAGTCGCCGAGGCTGTAAAGGAAGCTATCGCTACCGCCTGGAGCTTTGGCGCTTGCGAACCGTATTCACTCGAGTTGGCCGAGTGGATCACTTCGCGTCTGCCATGGGTCGAGATGTTGCGGTTTGTCTCATCCGGCACCGAGGCGGTGATGAGTGCTTTGCGTGTAGCCCGCGCCGCGACCGGACGTGACCTGATTCTGAAGTTCGAGGGTTGCTATCACGGCCATTCGGATTCTTTGCTGGTCAAAGCCGGGAGCGGTTTGGCCGGCGCGGCCGCGAGTTCCAGTGCCGGCGTCTCTGCGAATGTAGCAAGCGAAACCCTGGTGGCGCCGCTTGATGATGAAGACGCAGTGCGCAACATCTTTGCTGAACAAGGCAAAGACATTGCCGCTGTCATTTTGGAACCCTTGCCCGCCAATTATGGGTTGTTGATTCAGCGCCGAGATTTCATCGAAGAGACGGTGAAGATCGCCCGAGACCACGGAACTCTCGTGATCTTTGATGAAGTGATTTCCGGTTTCCGTGTTGCCCTCGGAGGGATGGCGGAAGTGCTCGGCATGCGTCCCGATCTGGTGACTTATGGCAAAGTGATCGGCGGTGGATTTCCGGTGGCGTGTTATGGGGGCAGAAAAGATTTGATGGAACTGGTTGCACCGCCAGGACCCGTTTATCAGGCGGGAACGTTGAGCGCGAACCCGGTGGGAATGCGAGCCGGTCTGGCGACGCTTCAGAAGATCGAACGAGTCGGTGCCTACGCATTACTGGAAGAGAGAACGCGCGGCTTCTGTGATCAGTTGAATGACGAACTGCAACAGCGCGGGCTGCCGTTTCAGCTTGCTCGAACTGCGTCGATCTTCTGGCTGCATGCGCGGACGGACGACGTGATCCGGTGCATCGATCAGATTCCTGAAGGACACGCAAACGCTTTCGCGAAAGTATTTCATAGTGCGCTGTCGCGAGGTGTTTACCTGGCGCCCAGCGGTTTCGAGGTAAGTTTTATGTCGCTCGCCCATGACGACGAGTTGCTGGAAAAAGCCAGAGAGGCGATTCTGGCGGCGGTTTCAATATAGGTCCGATAGGTCGAATAGGTCCTATTAAAAACTATGAGCACTGCCGGGAAGCGCAATCGAATCGTAATCGCCCTGGTCGGACTGTGGGTCGTGTTCACAGTGACGCTGGCCGGCTGGTGGTTGGTATTTGGTCTGCGCCAACTCGATCTGCTAAATCGCCTGAAGCTCGAAGGCGCTGCCGACTTTCATCGTCACTATCAGATGCTCCTGTGGGAAGGCGGCATCCTGATCTTGTCGTTGATCGGTGGCGGCTTGGCGCTGTTCTACTATGCGCGGCGGGAACAGAGGCGTCACGCGCAGGTGGAGGAGTTCTTTGCCGCGTTCACGCATGATGCCAAGACCGCCCTGGCGAGTCTGCGCCTGCAAGCGGAAAGCCTGCGCGAGGATTTTGCGAACGCCGAGCCCAGTCCGCTGCTGGATCGTTTATTGAGCGACACGTTGCGCTTGCAGCTACAGTTGGAGAATTCGCTTTTTTTGGTAAATCTGACGCGGGGTGCTTTCTTTCTCGAACCGATCAGTCTGCGCGACCGGGTGGACACGTTGCGGCACCACTGGCCCGACTTACTGATCACGCAAAGCGGCGATGGCGTGATCATGGCCGATGCGCGGGCGCTGGAAAGCGTACTGACGAACCTGGTGCAGAATTCCGTGACGCACGGCCAGGCTAGTGAGGTTGAAGTGATCGTCAAGCGCAGCGACAACGGGCGCTTGATCGTGCGCGTCAGTGATAATGGCCACGGCTTTCACGGCGATCTTAACCGCCTGGGCAAGTTATTCGAGAGGCATACGCGCGGCAGTGGCAGCGGCGTGGGGCTCTACATCGTCCGCCAACTGGTGAAGCGAATGAAAGGCACGATCAGGTTTACCGATGCCAGCGCGAGCGGGTTTGTGGCTGAGATAGATTTTCCGAACGCCGGGACTTCGGATTCAATTCGGTCGGGGCAAGCCAGTTATGAAGCGACTGTTGCTGGTCGAAGATGATCGCTCGTTGGGCGCGACATTGCACGAACGGCTGCTGCGCGAGCCGTACGACGTCGCCTGGGTCGAAACCAAACAGCGAGCGCTAAAGAAACTGAACGAGGGACTTTGGGATCTGATCATTCTTGATATCGGCTTGCCCGACGGATCGGGTTTCGAGTTGGCGCGTTATATTAAGGAGAGCACTTCGGTGCCAATCATGTTCATGACCGCGCTGAGCACCGCGGAACATCGTTTGGAAGGGTTCGAAATTGGCGCCGAAGAATTTGTCCCCAAGCCGTTTCATTTGCGCGAACTGCTGCTGAGGGTCAAGCACGTACTCGAGCGTCATCCGGTGCGTCATCGAGTGTCATGCAACGGCCGGGTAATTGAATTGGAGAACCGAGCGATCGTCCAGCCCGACGGACGGCGAGAACATCCGGCCGCGCGGGACTTTGATTTGCTGCAGCTACTCGTCACCAACAGTCCGGGCGTGATCAGCCGCAACCAGATTCTGGATGTGCTTTGGGGCGAGGACAAGTTCCTGAATCAGCGCACGATCGACAACATGATCGTGCGCCTGCGCCAATCGCTGGGTGACACAAACAGCACCTTCATACGCTCGGTGCGCGGGGTTGGATATCAATGGTGCGGCGATGGCAGTAGTACAAGTTGCTGATAGGACCTATCTGACCTATTGGACCTATATCACGACAAAACTTCGAAATGAGTTTATCCGCAGTCACAGAACAAATCGGCAACGCTCGTTTCCAAAACGCGCTGGCCCTGCGTCCGCAAACTACTCCGCCGATCTGGCTGATGCGCCAGGCAGGTCGTTATCACAAACATTATCAGGCGCTGCGGCAGAAGTATTCGTTCATGGACTTATGCAAACAGCCTGAGTTGGCGGCCGAAGTCGCCCTGGGCCCGGTGCTGGATTTTGATTTCGACGCCGCGATTCTGTTCAGCGATTTGCTTTTTCCACTCGAAGCGCTGGGCATGGGATTGGAGTACACCGATCGAGGACCGCAGCTCGGCTGGAATCTGAATGAGGACACCCTTTCACGACTGCGTTCGATCGAAGACGCGTGGCCGCAGCTACTGTTTCAAGGCGAGGCAATGCAGGCGACGCGTGATCGTCTTCCATCCGATCGCAGTCTGATTGGATTTGTTGGCGGGCCCTGGACGCTGTTTGTTTATGCGGTCGAAGGTTCGCACAAGGGCTCGTTGGTTGAATCGAAAAAGCTTCTGTCGTTGTTTCCGCGATTCTGCGAAACGATGGCGCCGTTGCTGGTGCGGAACATCGAACTCCAACTAGATGGCGGCGCCGAAGTGGTAATGATCTTTGATACGGCGGCCGGCGAATTATCACCTGACATCTTCAATGCGGAAGTCGTGCCGCAACTCCGGGCGCTGACTCTGAACAATGCCTTACGCATAGCCTATTACTCCAAAGGCACTCAGCCCGCTCACTTAAGTGATTCACTTTTCACTGACGGTCTGGCCGGAGTAGGTGTTGATTCCCGTTGGAATATGAGCGAGGCCCTCGATCTCTTCCCAAACGGTTTTGTTCAGGGCAACTTCGATCAGGCTTTGTTGTTGTGTGAACGTGAGGAACTGACGCAGCATCTGACTCGCTACCTCGAACCGCTGGCGAATCGGACAAGGCCTGGTTGGGTCTGCGGCCTGGGCCACGGCATTTTGCCGGGCACGCCCGAAGACAACGTTAGACTCTTTGTGGACACAGTCAGAGAGGTAATGCAGTGACTGATCTTTTTGCCAAGTACGACGTCCCGGCGCCGCGTTACACCAGTTATCCAACCGTTCCTTTCTGGAGCGATTCGCCCAATCCGGATCAGTGGCTGGACGCAATCAGAACGGCATGCGATGACCAGACCACCGGTTGGTCGCTGTATTTTCATCTGCCGTTCTGCGAAACGCTCTGCACTTTCTGTGCGTGCAACACGGTCATCACCCACGATCATGGGCGCGAAGAAACTTACATCAAACTGCTTCATCAGGAATGGCAACTTTATCGCGACGAAGTTCCCGAACTGCAACGGCGGCCGTTGCGGCAGTTGGAGTTGGGCGGAGGCACTCCGACGTTCTTCTCGCCCGACAACTTAAAACGAATCCTCGAGCCGGTTCTCGCGGACATTCAGGTTGATACGGAACAGTTTCGCGCTTCGGTCGAAGTCGATCCGCGGCGCACGACGCGCGAGCAGTTGGTGGCGCTTCATTCGCTCGGCTTCAGACGCATTTCGCTCGGCGTGCAGGATTTTGATCCGGTGGTGCAAAAGCTGGTCAATCGCGAACAGCCGCTGGAACAGACGAAGAATGTGACCGACGTGGCGCGCGAGCTGGGCTACAACTCGATCAACTATGATTTGATTTATGGTCTGCCGCGCCAGACGCCTGAGAGTTTCAGGCAAACCGTGGAACAAACTATCGAGTTGAGACCTGACTGTATCGCGGTTTACAGTTTCGCGCGCGTTCCCTGGATCAAACCGGCCCAGCGCAGTTACAAAGATGAGGATTTGCCGGTGGCAGGAGAGAAGCGCGCCTTATATGAGATCGCGCGGAACCTTTTGGCGGATGCCGGTTACGTCGAGATCGGAATGGATCACTTTGCGCTGCCCGACGATGGCCTCGCCTCTGCGCAGCGCAATGGAACTCTACACCGGAATTTCATGGGTTACACCGAATTGCGAACGCAGGTACTGTTAGGACTTGGGGTGAGCGCCATCTCTGAAACGCCGACGTGCTTTCATCAAAACGAAAAGGCTTTTCCAGTGTATGAGCGGCGGGTCCAGCAGGGCGAGGTGCCCACCCTTCGGGGACATCTGCTTTCCGAAGAGGATCGCCGTCTGCGGGAACAGATTCTCACGTTCATGACTCGCTTCGAAGTTGAGTTGCAGCCAGAACAGTCACTAGACGCGACAACCTTCCTCGATTCATTGGTAAGCGATGGCCTGGTTGAAGTGCGCGACCAAAAGCTGATCCTTACCGATCGGGGCCGGCCATTTCTGCGGAACGCCTGCATGTTCTTCGATCAACGTCTGCGTCAACAGCAGGAACGACCCAGGATTTTCTCTCAGGCGCTATGATGACTCAAAAGTTCGCCAGGTGTTTTTGATGAAATACACATAATTCGTTTAGAGTCGGGCTACTGCCCGACCAAAGCGGGCGGCAGCCCGCTTCTAAACGTGGCGGTAGCCCGCTTCTAAACGTATCAGCTCGCCCGCCCGTCATCCGCTCGTTCAAATATGCAAGTCAGAGTTGTCGGCGCAGGTTTCTCGGGATTGGTAACCGCCTACTATCTCGTCAAAGAAGGCTTTGCAGTCCAGGTTGTCGAAAGGAACTCACGTCCGGGAGGTTTGATTCAAACCGTTCAAACTGAACACGGGCCGGTGGAGACTGCCGCGAACGGCATTCGCAATTCGGTAAGACTGGAAGCGATGTGCGCGGACATTGGTGTGCCGCTACAGGCAACGCGTCGTGAAGCGCGCGCCCGATTCATTTTTCGCGGACAACCGAAACGGTTTCCGCTGAGCGCGACCGAGGTGATGAAGCTCGGGTTCAGATTTGCCGCGAGCGCAACCAGTCTGCGGCCCCGGCCGTTTGAAACGATTGTCGATTGGGGACGACGCGTGGTCGGCGCCAGTGCGACTGAGTTCTTCCTGGCTCCAGCGCTTAGCGGGATTTATGCCGGAGATCCTGAGAGACTCAGCGCCCGTCTGGTTCTTGGTCAGGCAGTTTTGCCGGCTCATCTGGCGACGACTCGCCCACTGCGACCAAAGACTCGCGGCACGGTCGCGCCGCCGCGCGGAATGCAGCAACTCATAGACGGGCTGCATGAATATCTCGAGCACGCCGGAGTGGAATTTGTTTTTGATCACCAGGCGCGGCTAAGGCCAGGAGAGCCGGCGGTTGTTTGTACTTCAGCGCGCGGAGCCCTCGAGTGTCTGACTGACGTGGCCCCGCAACTCAGCGAGAGCTTGCGGCAAATCGAGATGATGCCGGTGGTGACGGCGACCTGTCAGTACGAACCCGCGGCCGGCAAGCTGAAGGGCTTTGGTTGCTTGTTTCCGCGCGGCGAAGGTTTTCGCGCGCGCGGCGTCCTGTTCAATGAATATATCTTTGCCGGTCGAGGTCCAGCGCACTCTGAGACCTGGATTTTCGGGGGCGCGCTGGATCCGGAAATGACTCAATTAAGTCGAACGGCTGTACGGTCGGCATGACGAACCGATGGGAATTCACCTGACCAACTGGCCCGAGGCGCTGCCGCACTATTCAATAGATCTGGAACGCATATTGACGCAGTTGCCAGCACCGCCGAGAAGTGTAGCCTTAGTCGGAAACTATCTGGGTCGCATCGGTCTGGCCAAGCTGATTGAGCGGGCCGCTTTCGTCGCCAAGCAGTTCAGGAGCAATAGCGTGACCGGGAGGGAAGGCTCTGCTTGAAACGAATCAAAAAGTTCAGTTGCCTGAAGGTTCGCCGCTGCTGGTTTACACGCGCGAGTTGGCAGAGAAGGTCGCGGCGGTGCTCGCGGGCGACGATCGTTACGTGGTCGAATACGCGATGCGTTACGGCAATCCTTCGATTGCGTCGGCTCTCGCCCGAATCGACACCCCGGACATCTCGCGAATTATCGTCCTGCCGCTTTACCCACAGTACGCTGAATCGAGTTATGAAACAGCCGTGGTCGAAACGAAAAGAGTGGCGCAGGAACTTGGGTGTGCTGATCGTCTGTCTTTCATTCCACCGTTTTATGATCGGCCTGAGTTCATCGCCGCGTGCGCGCGCTTGTTAGCCACGACGCACGAAAAGCACGCGGCGGATCACGTCGTGTTTAGCTTTCACAGTTTGCCTGAACGCCATCTCAGACGATTAGATGAGACGCAACGACACTGCTTGATTAAGTCCGACTGTTGCGATCAGGTGAGCGCAGTTAGTCGCAAGTGTTATCGGGCCCAATGCATCTTCACGGCGAGAGCGATCGCCACAGAGTTGGGACTGAACAGCGACGATTACACAGTATCGTTTCAATCTCGGCTCGGCAGAGCGAAATGGATCGGACCGACCACCGAAGTCGTGCTACGGGAATTGGCGCAGCGCGGCGTGGAACGGGTCGCCGTTTCCTGCCCGTCGTTTGTGGCCGACTGTCTGGAAACTGTGGAAGAGATGGGGATTCGCGGTCGCCAGACCTTCATCGACGCGGGCGGCGAAGAAATGTATTTGGTGCCGTCGCTTAACGCTGATCGCGCCTGGGTCGAGACAGTTGCAAATTGGATCCGCGAAGTCGCGAAGTAGCGATGTTAGGATCGCCGAAAAAACTGAATTGAGCGAGGCTCATATCAACCGCTTTTCAAGGTGCGCCGACCTCCATCCCGTACCGTTGCGTGTAAAGCTCGCGGTAGGCGCCGCTGCGAGCGCGCTCGACCCAGTCAACGTTGGTTTGGTACCACTCGATGGTTTTTCGCAATCCGCTTTCCCACGTTTCGCGGGGGGACCAGCCCAACTCAGTTTCGACGCGCGTTGGATCGATCGCATAACGACGGTCATGACCGGGTCGATCCTTCACGAAGCGAATCAGCGAGTGCGGTTTACTCAGCGAATCCAGCACGGTTTTCGCTACGTCCAGGTTGCGTTGTTCGTTCCTGGCTCCAATATTGTAGGTTGCACCGGGGGCGCCTTTTTCCGCCGCCAGCAAAATTGCCCGACAGTGATCTTCCACATAGATCCAATCACGCACATTCAGGCCATCGCCATAAACCGGAATAGGTTCCTCGTTCATCGCGTTCGCCAGCATCAGAGGAAGAAACTTTTCGGGAAACTGTCGCGGGCCATAATTGTTTCCGCACCGCGTAATGACGGTGTCGAGTCCGAAGGTGTGATGGGCCGCGCGTACGAAGTGCTCGGCCGCGGCCTTTGACGCGGCATAAGGACTGCTCGGATTGAAGGGAGACTCTTCGGTGAAGAGCGCATCCTCAGCCTCGGGCAGGCTGCCCATTACTTCGTCGGTCGAAACCTGAACAAAACGACGAACTCCGCGCTCGCGCGCGGCGTCGAGCAGCACCTGCGTCCCGATCACGTTGGTGTGAAGGAATTCCTGCGCCGAAGCGATGCTGCGATCGACGTGGGACTCGGCGGCGAAATTAATCAGGACATCCGTTCCTTCAGCCAGGGCGCTCAGAACGGCGTCGCGATGACAGATGTTACCCTGGACAAATCGATGACGCGTCGAATTAAGACTCTTGAGATTATCGGGGTTTCCGGCGTAGGTTAAAGCGTCAAAGTTTGTTACTTCGCAAGCAGGATTTTCATCCAGCAGCAATTGTAAGAAGCCTGATCCAATAAATCCGGCGCCACCTGTGACGAAATACTTCAGCATTCGTCATCCCCCTTTTACGTTAACCCACTCATCACTAGAGGCCTGACTTGTTTTCGATCATTACGGCAGCGTGTGGCCCGTCGTGGCAGCCGATTCATTCCCGGGCCCGGCGTCGGGCAGGAGTATGATCCAAGTCCTGTTGTTCGATTTCTTACGCCCATCAAGTTTCTGAACGGAGTAAGGTACAAGCAGCTAGTTTACTCCCCAATGCGCTGCATGCTTAGCGCCTGCTTTCTGGCTATCGGCCGCCTGGACCTCTTGCTTCGCCAGTTCAAGATCGTGGTCGACCATGAGTCTTACGAGTTCATCAAACGTGACTTTCGGCTCCCAACCAAGCAGAGATCGTGCTTTGCTGGCATCTCCCAACAACGAGTCGACTTCCGTGGGCCGGAAATAACGGGGATCTACTTCGACATGTTCCTGCCAGTCCAAATCGAGATAAGAAAATGCTTTTTCGAGAAACTCGCGCACTGAATGCGTCTCGCCTGTGGCAATCACATAATCGTCGGGATGATCGACTTGCATCATCATCCACATCGCTTCGACGTAGTCGCGCGCGTAGCCCCAGTCACGCCGCGCATCGACGTTACCCATGTAGAGTTTTTCTTGCAGGCCGACCTTTATCCGCGTCGCCGCGCGCGTTATTTTGCGCGACACGAAGGTTTCCCCGCGGCGCTCTGATTCGTGATTGAAGAGAATGCCATTGCAGGCGAACATTCCGTAAGATTCGCGATAGTTCACCGTAATGTAATAGGCATAAGCCTTAGCACAGGCGTAGGGCGACCGTGGATAAAAGGGCGTCGTTTCGGTTTGGGGTGTCTCAAAAACTTTGCCGTAAAGTTCGGAGGACGAAGCTTGATAGAACCTGGGCTTGATACCGGCCTCGCGAATGGCTTCGAGGAACCGAACGGTGCCGAGTCCGGTGACTTCGCCGGTGTACTCGGGAATGTCAAAGCTGACCCGTACATGGGATTGCGCACCCAGATTGTAGATCTCGTCCGGCTGCACATGGCGCAGAATGGTATTCAGGGAACTCGAGTCGTTTAGATCGCCGTAAACCAAACGCAAGCGCGTCCCTTTCTCGTGCGGATCCTGATAAAGGTGGTCGATCCGATCCGTGTTGAAGGAAGACGAGCGACGAATAATACCCCATACCTCATAGCCTTTTTCGAGCAATACCTCGGCCAAATATGAGCCGTCTTGCCCGGTAATACCTGATATCAAAGCGATCATAGCCATAATTAACCCCTGATGGTTCGATTTGTAGGTAATGCCGAGAAGTGTCTGTTGACCAAAAGAATACAGCAAGCCGAGAGCATTTCAGCGGCGCGAAAGTTTTTGATAACATAGCCAACTCAACGCATTTGGGCAAGCTGGCAGCCAAGGAATGGCGGTTGCCATCGGTAAGACGTTACCATCTGTGACCGGCCGATACCTTAAAGAAGGGCTGCAGCTAACTTCAATTTTGAGCGACACCTTCCCTTACCAGCGAGTAACAGTAACCGGCGGCGCAGGCTTTCTCGGACGTTTCGTGACTGAGAAGCTGAAGGCTTTTAACGGGGTCGAGGTCTTCGTGCCGCGCAGCCGAGAATAC
>WNGI01003365.1_pt1 | contig 14094 bp, 8 predicted proteins | sample 5400621 | NCBI WGS metagenome assembly WNGI01 (sample SAMN13153374, study PRJNA577476) | soil metagenome | isolation source: 20 cm soil or saprolite under Garry oak tree replicate 1 | place: USA:California | collected 2016-06-15
CACGGTGCACCGACATTCCGTCACCCGGCTGCCGACGCGCCCGCCGTCCTCGACACAAATGCTTCCGGGGCTGGTCAGCCATCGATCGTCTACCAGGAGGCGATGGCCCACGCCAACGACCGGATCGATTTCACGCCCGGCGGACGGGTCCAGCAGGGCTTCAGCCCGCGCGCCGGCGACCGCTGGCCCGTCGACGGCAGGGCGCCCGGGGCGCTCCCGTCCGGCCGCGCGACCGGACGCGACATGGCCAAGAGCGAGCAGGGCAGTACCTGGGCGCCGCTCGACCGGGCGAACGGCCCGAACGGCCCGGGCCCGACGGACCCGGCGAGCGCTGAACCTTCCGCTTCTCCTGGCGACCCGGGCGATTCGGCAGCGCCCGCACCGGATGCGGTGTCCGCGCCGGTCGACGCGCCGATCGGCGGCTCGCCCATCCCAGCCGACGGCGCCAGCTACGTGGTGCCGACGAAGATCGCGTCCAATGGGCCGGCGGTCGCTGCCGGGCTGCGCCGCCAGGTCTTTGGCTTCCTCCCCTATTGGGAGACATCCGGCGCGGCGTCGACCCTGAACTACGACGTCCTCTCGACAATCGCCTATTTCTCGGTCGGTGCGGACAGGGCCGGCAACCTGCTCAAGAAGAACAGCGATGGAACCACGACCACGGGTTGGGGTGGTTGGACGAGCTCGAGCATGACCTCGGTCATCAGCGCGGCCCACGCCCGCGGCACGAGGGTCGTCCTGACGATCAGCGTCTTCGCGTGGTCGACAGGCCAGGCGACAACGCAGGCGACGCTCCTCGGCAGCCCGACCGCGCGACTTAACCTCGCCCGGCAGGCGGCCGCAGCGGTGCGCGACCGCGGCGCCGACGGTGTCAATCTCGACTTCGAGCCCCTCGCCAGCGGCTACGAGACCGAATTCGTCTCGCTCCTCCAGACGTTCCGGACCGAGTTGAACAGGATCCACGCGGGCTACCAGCTGACGTACGACACGACCGGATACATCGGCAACTACCCCATCGAGGCCTCCGTCGCGAGCGGGGCGGCCGACGCGATCTTCATCATGGGCTACGACTATCGGACCTCGTCGGCGACCTACGCCGGCTCGATCGATCCCCTTTCCGGGCCGGCCTATGACCTCGCCGACACCGTCCGCGCCTTCACGGCTCGGGTCGCCCCATCGAAGGTCATCCTCGGCCTGCCGTGGTACGGCCGAGCGTGGTCGACCGTGTCGAGTGCGGTCAATGCGAAGAACCAGAGTGGGACGAAATTCGGGGCCAGCACTGCGGTCAACTACGCGTCCGTCGTCGACCTCGTCGCGAAATACGGACGCCGCTGGGACAGCCGCGAACAGACGCCATGGATCGCCTATCAGCGCCAGAACTGCACGGCAACGTACGGCTGCGTCACGAGCTGGCGGGAGATCTACTACGACGACGCGACGTCGATGAAGCTGCGCTACGCCGTTGTCAACCAGTACGGGCTTCGGGGGGCGGGGCTCTGGGCGCTCGGCTACGACGGTGGCCACGCCGAGCTCTACAAGGCGCTCTCGGACTCGTTCCTCGTCGACAGGACCGGTCCCCAGGCGGGGATCACGATGCTCCCCGCGACCCAGGGCGACGAGGGCTTCGTCGTCACGTGGTCGGCGACCGATGTCAGTGCGATCGCCTCGTATGACCTCCAGGCCTCGACAGACGGCGGTCCATGGACGGCCTGGCTTTCGGGCACCACCGCGACCTCCGACGTCTGGCTCGGGCGGGACGGGCACGGCTACGCATTCCGGGTTCGCGGCAAGGACGCCAAAGGCAACCTTGGCTCGTGGAACGTGACCGCCACCTGGACTGCGAGTCCGACGCTGGCGGTCGGTGGGTTCGGCCGGGTCAGGATCGACGGCCTTTCGTATCGGGCCGGTCCGGACACGACGGCCCAGAAGCTCGGCTTCGTGGACACGGGGACGATCGTCGCAGTCACCGGTGGCCCGGTCGTCGCGGACGGCTACACGTGGTGGGAGGTCACCCAGCCGATCAGGGAATGGGGGTCCGTCTCCTTCGTCGAGCGCGGCGTGTGGATCGCGGGCTCCAACGCCACGACGACCTTCGTGGGAGCCTACCGGGCACCGAACGCGACGACCGTGGACGCCGGCCTGCGCGACTTCGGCTTCGGTTTCGGGACGTCGGCCGAGAGCATCGGGTCCACAGCCGGGGCAAAGGCCGCTCGTGCCTTCTCGCCGAACGGCGACGGCAGCGAGGACGTCCTCCGGATCCGCTGGACGAGCGCCGCTGTGCTGGACGGACTGTCCCTCAACATCTTCCGGGCGGATGGCACAGCCATCGGCGCGAACGCGGTCAGCGGCCTCGGGGCGGGCGCCCACACGTGGGACTGGGACGGTGGGCTCGGCGGTTCGACACTCCCGGACGGCAGGTATGTCGTTCAGCTCGTCGGGACCGCCGGCAGCACAACCTACCGGGCGCCATCGAGCCGGCCGGTCACGCCCGTCCAGCTCGCCGCCTTCGGGATCACCATCGACACGGTTCCGCCGACGATCCTGTCGGCCGCCGCGGCGACGTCACTCATCTCGCCGAACGGCGACGGGATCCGCGAAACCGCCGCCTTCTCGCTCTCGGCCGGCGGCGGCGCGACCCACTGGCAGCTTCGCATTCGAGACGCGGCCGGCGGCACCGTCAGGACGATCGGCGGCAGCGGCGCAGCGGCGTCGACGAGCTGGAATGGCCGCAACGACGCTGGCGCGATCGTGCCCGACGGCACGTACCAGGCCTCGGTCGTGGCCCTGGACGACGCCGGCAACAGCGCGACCCGGAATTTCTCCGTCCGGGTCGACGCGACGGCGCCGCTGGTCGCTTCCTCCGCATCGCCGGCCTCGTTCTCGCCCAACGGCGACGGCGCCACGGACCGGACGACGCTGCGCTGGACATCGAACGAAAGCGCGGCGGGTGTCGCCTCGATCTATCGCGGGACGACGCTGGTGCGTTCCTGGGCAATCACCGCGCGATCGTCCTGGGCCATGGCGTGGGACGGTCGGACTGCCGCCGGAGCGGCCCTTCCAGACGGCCGCTATCGCTACCGCGTGGACGTCCGCGATGCGGGCGGAAACCGCACGATCGTGTATGCGACCGTCACGATCGACCGATCCGCCGGTTATCTCCGCTGGTCCCGCTCGTTCTACCCACAGGATGGCGACGCGCTGACCCCGACGTCGGTCGTCAGCTTCAGGCTCGTTCGCCAGGCGACGACCACGCTCCGGATCCTCGACGCCAACGGGGCGCTTGTGAGGGCCGTCTGGGCGAACCGGGTCCTCGCCGCGGGCACGCGGACGTGGACCTGGAACGGAAGGACGGCCGCGGGCACCTATGTCGTCCCCGGCCGCTATGTCGCGGAGCTCACGGCGACGACCTCGCTCGGTAGCACGCGGCTCGTTCGGGTGGTGACGGTCGACGCCTTCGCCGCGACGGCGTCGGCCACGACGGTCAGGGCCGGCCAGACGTTGACGATCACATTCCAATCGGTGGAACCACTATCGACCCGCCCGACCGCGACGTTCACCCAACCCGGCAGGACCGCGGTCAGGGTGACGGCGACGAGACTGAGCAGCGGGTCCTATCGGGCCTCGTTCAGGGTCCAGGCTGGCGCCGTCGGGCCGGCCACCGTGCGCATCGCGGCACGAGACACCGGCGGGCGCATCAACGCCACAGTGGTCAACGTCACGATCGCTTCTTGAGGCCCGCCTGACGGCGGGGGCTAGACGCGGGCGGGTGTCAGCTCCAGCGCGGCATTTGCGCGGCGGCGGCAGTCCTCGGCTGCCGGATCGGAGCCCAGGAGGTCGGCCGCCACCGTCCAGAACTCGGCCGCCTCTTCCGCGGCGCCGAGGGCGAGGGCCTCCTCCGCCGCTTCGGTGAGCAGGGGCACGGCCCGGTCGCGGTCGCCGGCGGCCGCACGATGGCGGGCCACGACGCCGATGGCGACCCGGCTGCCGGCGGCCTCGAGCCGGTCTGCTACCCGAGCGTGGACCCGGCGGCGGCGCGAGGCGAGCAGACCCGCATACGCCGCATCATGGACGAGTGGGTGGCCGAACCGCCACTGACCGGCGCCGTCGATCGGGACGATGAGCGACGCCTCGGCCAGGCGCTGGTAGATCACAGCGTCGACCGGATCGCCGACGACCTCCTCGACGAACCCCTCGCGAAAGCTCATGCCGACAACGGAGGCGATCCGGAGGACCTCGCGGGCGTTCTCGCTGAGCGAATCAATGCGCGCGCCGAGCAGCGCCCGGATGGTCACCGGCACGCTTGCCCGCTGGCCGCCCCCCTCGAAGTTCAGGCGGCCGTCGACCGGCGCTCCGTCGTCGAGGACCACCCGCATCGTTTCGGTGATGAACAGCGGATTGCCGGCCGTCCGCGCATGGAGGCGCCGTTTATCTGCGGGGTCCACGGATGTCCCTGCCATGGCCTCCGCCAGTTCGCCCGTGTGGACTTCGTCGAGGCCGGCGAGCCGGATGCGCTCCAGGCCGGCAATGGATGGCATCGTCAGACCCGGGTGCGGTCGCATGCCGAACAGCAGGACCAACGGGAAACGATCGGTCAGCCCGACGAGCTCATCGATCATCCCGGCGCTCGATGGATCGAGCCACTGGAGGTCGTCGATGACGATGATTCGGGGGCCGGACACCTCGATCAGGCGCTGGGTGTACCGGACGGCCAGGTCGCGCATCGCCGTGGCAACGCGAGCGGGCTTGATTGGGACGAGACGGGCCTCGACCTCCCAACCCGTGAACGCTGCGTCGCGAGCGATCGCAGCGACCGCACGAGCCCACAATTGGACGAGGCGCTGTGGCGCGTCCGGCGTGAACAGGAGGCGCCGGGTCATCGTCCCCGAGTCGGTTCCGTGCTCGTCGGCGACGGCCTGGGCGAAGGCGCGGGCCCAGCGATAGGGCTCTCGGGCGCCGTAGGAGACGTTGTCGACCCATGTCCAGGCGTAGCCGGCGGCCCGGGCGTCGTCGGCGAGATCGGCCATCAGGCGCGATTTGCCGATGCCGGCCTCGCCCTCGACGATGAGCGTGCCGCCCGTTCGTCCTTCCGCAAGCATCTCCCGCAATCGGGCTCGCTCCGCGTGACGTCCGACGAGCTGCCCGACCGGCGGTCGCCATGGCTGGAACCCGGCTTCGCCGAGCAGGCGAGCAATCCGGACCGGCCTGGACTGGCCCCGCAGGACCTGCGGCCCGCGCTCCTCGATCGCGAGGTCCTTCCGCGCGGCGCGCACGGTTGCCTCGTCCAGAAGAATCTCGCCTGGCTGGGCCAGCGCCTGGATGCGGGCTGCGGTGGTCACCGCCGGACCCGTCAGGGACCAGTCGAGGGTCCCCGGCGTACCGCGCGGCGCGGCAACCACCTCACCGGTCGCAAGACCGATTCGGACCTGGAGCGGGTCGGCCGCGGGCGGGTCGTTGAGGTTGGCGAGCGCGGCCCGAATCGCCAGCGCGCAATGCGCCGCGCGCAGCGCGTCGTCGTCATGACCGACGGGCCAGCCGAAGACGGCGAACACGGCATCCCCGATGAACTTCTCGCGGGTTCCGTCGAACGCTTCGATCGCCTCGCCCATGGAGGTCAGGGCGGCGTCGACCCGTGACCGAACGTCCTCGAGATCGTGCTCCGCGACGAGACGAACGTAGTCGACGAGGTCGGCGAAGAGGGCCGTGACGATCCGACGATCGCCGGTCTCAATACCGCTGGCCTCTCGCGGCTGACTCGCGACGCTACGCCGGGCGCGGTCAAGCCGGCTCCCGCATTGGTCGCAGAATCTCGCCGTCGCCCGCGCCGCGGCGCCACACGTGCGGCAACGCACTCGGTCGCTGTCCTCCGGTCTCCCCGTCCCTGCCTCTCCCCCACGCTGAGTCTAACCCGGGTCCACCCGGTTCTGACCCAACGATTTCGCGCGGAACGGCGAAAAATGGGGCAACAGTGTTGCCACGGGGCCGCGAGATCGTCAGCTGATCGAGAGAACCGGCTGCTGATCCGCAGTCGCCGCCCGGATGCTGACCCGGGCCGCGACGGCGCCGGCTACCGCGGTCAGGGCTTTGGCCGCCGGTCCGGGTTCCCGCTGGGCCACCGCTGGCACGCCCACGTCGCCGCCCTGTCGAACGGTGATGTCGAGCGGCACACCGCCGAGGAATTCGATGCCGTGCTGCGCGGCAAAGCGCTCGCCGCCGCCTCGCCCGAAGATCTCGGTCAGCTCGCCGCAGTGCGGGCAGGCGAACGCGGTCATGTTCTCGACGATCCCGAGGATCGGGACGGAGAGACGCTTGAACATCGCCAGGGCCTTCGTCACATCCGAGAGGGCGACCTCCTGCGGGGTCGTCACGAGGACGGCGCCACCGAGCGGCACCGCCTGCGCGAGCGTCAGTTGAGCGTCGGAGGTGCCGGGCGGCAAGTCGATCACGAGGTAGTCGAGCTCGCCCCAGTCGACGTCGCGGAGGAACTGCTGGATTGCCCCGCCGATGAGCGGGCCGCGCCAGACGATCGGCTGGCCCTCGGGAACGAAGAACTGGATCGAGATGCATTTCACGCCGTGCCGCTCGAGGGGCACGATCTTGTTCGAAGCGCTGGCGGTCGGTTGACCCTCGACACCGAGCATCATCGGGATGTTCGGGCCCGTGATGTCCGCATCGAGCAGACCGACAGACGCGCCCGCCCGGGCGAGGGCGACGGCGAGGTTGACGCTGACCGTGCTCTTGCCGACGCCCCCCTTGCCGGACGCGACGGCGATGATGTTCTTGACGCCGGGCAGGAGCTGCTGGGCCTGCTGCGGGGCGGCCCGCCGAACCATCGCTCCCCACGTGATCTGGATCCCGCCTGCGCCGATTGCACCAAGCGCCGATCGGACATTCCGCTCGATCTCGTCCTTGAGCGGGCAGGCGGGGGTCGTCAGCTCGATCGTGAACGCGACATCGGCGCCGTCGATCGTGATCTCCTTGACCATGTTGAGGGTGACGATGTCGCGGCCCAGTTCTGGCTCCTGGACTTCGCGGAGGGCGTCGAAGATGGCACCTTCGGTGAGCGTCGGCATCGGGCTATCGGACCTCGGCGGACGGTTTGGATATCGGCGGGAACTGTGTCGATATCGCCATCGTACCGCGACGGCCCGAAGGAGGCGCTCGCACTCGCCCGCACCGGATTGCACGTTGTCCCTGTTGGCGTAACAACGCATCGCGATGCCTCGAACCCGGCCGGCATCGTGGGCTGCCCGCGCGTCCCTGCTCCAACGTGCGAGCTTCGATGAATCTGCGAGGAGTTGGTGCGAATCTCGTCGCTCGACTCCCGCCGTTTGGGTGCACTTCGGTTTCTTGACACCCCCGACGGTGCCACCTATTCTCCGCGAACCGAGTGGCGATCCGGAGGAGCTTGCCGGTCGGTCTGCGCTCGCCCGGATTCGCCGGGGCGAGCCGAGCCTCCGTCGACGCCCGCCAACCCGGACTGGGAGAGCCAACCGAGTGCCAGAAGTCGCGGTCCGGCTCGTCGACGTGGTCAAGAAGTTCGGCGAGACGGCCGCCGTCGATCACATCAACCTCGAGGTTCGCGACGGGGAGTTCTTCAGCCTTCTCGGACCGTCGGGTTGCGGCAAGACGACGACCCTCCGGATGATCGGCGGCTTCGAACAGCCGACGTCCGGTCTCATCGAACTGCAGGGCCAGGACGTCACCTGGCTGCCCCCCTATCGGCGCAACGTCAATACCGTCTTCCAGAACTACGCCCTCTTCCCCCACCTGACGATCTACGAGAATGTCGCGTTCGGCCTGCGCCGGAAGGGGGTCCGCAAGGACGAGCTCAAGGGCCGGGTGACCGAGATGCTCAAGCTCGTCGAGCTGCCCGGCTTCGAGACTCGCAAGCCGAACCAGATCTCGGGCGGGCAGGCCCAGCGTGTCGCCCTCGCCCGGGCTCTCATCAATCGGCCCGCCGTCCTCCTCCTCGACGAACCGCTCGGAGCCCTCGACCTCAAACTGCGCAAGCAGATGCAGCTCGAGCTCAAGCGGATCCAGCAGGAGGTCGGGATCACGTTCATCTACGTGACGCACGACCAGGAGGAGGCGATGACGATGTCCGATCGAATCGCCGTCATGAACAAGGGCCACTATGAGCAGCTCGGCGACCCCGAGTCCCTGTACGAGCGGCCCGAGACGAGGTTCGTCGCGAGCTTCCTGGGCGTGAGCAATCTGCTCCCCGCGACCCGTGCCGGCACGGCCGGCGGCTACGCGACCGTCACGCTGACCGATGCGACCGCGGTCCGCGTCCCGGTGGCGGCGGTCGACGGAGCCGACCGGGTCGAGATCGGCGTCCGGCCGGAGAAGATCCGAATGCATCATGTCGACGGCCCAGTTCCAGATGGCCACAACCGGCTCGACGGCACGGTACGGGACGCGTCATACGTCGGGGTGTCGACGAGCTACGTTGTCGAAGCGCACGGTGGAACGAGGCTGACCGTGTACGAGCAGAACGTCGAACGGGCCACACGCTCAGAGCTCTGGGCGCCGGGCGAGGAGGTCCGTCTCAGCTGGTCCCCTGATCACACCTTTGCCGTCCCGGAGGACGGCACCGCCATCGAGGAAGACGATGCCTGACGGGCGAGCCGTTGGGACCATGAGCGAGGAGAATCGATGAACGAGAAAGACGCGCGAACCGTCGACCTGACCCGCGACCTGACCCGCCGCCGCTTCCTCCAGGGCACGGCACTCGCCGGATTCTCGGCATTCCTGGCCGCCTGCTCCAGCAACGGCGGGTCCGCGGCGCCGACCGCGGGTGGCACTGCCGCTGCCAACGTCCCGACACCGCCGCCGGCCTCCGCGACCCCGCCGGCATCGCCGACACCGGTCCCGAGCCCGACGGGTCCCCTCCATTGGGCACAGTGGCCCGCCTACATCGACCTTACGGGGAAGGCCGGTGACGAAGGCGTCTATGCCCCCGGATCGTCACCGACGCTCGAGGCCTTCAAGGCGAAGTACAAGGTCGATGTCGACTACCAGGAGAAGATCGAGGCCAACGAGGACTTCTACGCCACGATCCAGCCCCAGCTGCAGGGCGGCCTGTCCACCGGCTGGGATCTCATCACCGTGACGGACTGGCTCGCTGCCAAGATCATCAGCAAGGGCTGGGCCGAGAAGATCGACCAGGGGAACGTTCCCAACTGCACGGCCAACCTCCGCGATCCTCTCCGCAACCAGGCCTGGGACACGGGCAACGACTACCACTACCCGTGGCAATCCGGGATGACCGGGCTCGGCTTCAACACCAAGACTCTCGCCTCCGCCAAGGTCGCCGAGCCCAAGTCGCTCGCCGACCTGTGGGCCATCCGTTCGGACAAGGTGACGTTCCTCACCGAGAAGCGCGACACGTTCGGGCTGGGGCTGCTCAAGCTCGGCAAGGCCGCGGATCCCGCGACCACGACCGACGACGACCTCCAGGCAGTCCACGACGACATGAAGCCGCTCGTCGACAAGGGCCTGCGCTTCACCGGCAACGAATACCTGCAGGACTTCGCGGCCAAGAAGGTCTATGCCGCCATGGTCTGGTCGGGCGACCTCGCCTCCTCGGGCACCGAGGGCGACACGTTCGCCTTCCCGACCGAGGGAACGATGATCTGGACGGACAACCTCCTGATCCCGAAGGGCGCCGTAAACAAGTACACGGCCGAGCTCATGATGAACTTCGTGTACGACCCGAAGATCGCGGGCCAGATCGCCAACTACGTCTATTACGTCTCGCCGGTCAAGGGCGCCGAGGATGTCCTCAAGGAGCTCAACAAGGACGCACCCCTGGACCAGTCGCTCCTCGACCTGCTCTTCCCGCCCGACGCCGTCGTGGCCAAGCAGCACAACTTCCAGTTCCTCAGCGACGAGCTCGAGGCAAAGATGAACGAGCTGTACGCGGACCTCGCCGGCGTCTGAGAGCGCCCGGCGGAGCCCTCGGACCGTGACAGCAGCCGCCGTCGCGAGTGGTGGCCCGCACCGCTGGCGACAGCGGCTGTCGAGGGCCGCCCCGTACATCCTCCTGGGGCCGGGAATCCTGTGGCTGCTCTACTTCTTCATCTGGCCGACCATCCAGATGTTCCTGATGTCGATCTCGTCCGGGACCCTCGATACTGGGTTCCAGGTGACGGGATCGACGAAGGCCTACGCGGACGCCATCGGAAAGTTCCAGGTCCAGTTCGGCAACTCATTACTGTACGGCGGGACGGCGACGATCCTCGACTTCCTCATCGGCTTCCCCGTCGCCTACACGGTTGCCTTCCGGGGCGGACGCTACAAGAACCTGCTGCTGTTCCTCGTCATCGCCCCGTTCTTCACGAGCTTCCTGATTCGGACGATCAGCTGGAAGATCCTTCTCGGTGACCAGGGCCCCATCTTCGGGTTCCTCAAGAACGACCTTCATATCGTGCCGACGGACTTCACGGCGATCGGCACGCCGTTGTCCGTCATCGCCGGGCTGACGTACAACTTCCTGCCGTTCATGATCCTGCCGCTCTACGTCGCGCTCGAGAAGATCGATCCGCGACTGATCGAGGCCGCCAACGACCTGTACGCGGGTCGATGGGAGGCGTTCCGCCGGGTGACCTTCCCGCTCGCGCTCCCCGGCGTGTTCGCGGGATCGATCCTGACATTCATCCCGGCGCTCGGCGACTACGTCAACGCTGAGCTGCTTGGAAGCCCCAAGACGCGGATGATCGGGAACGTCATCCAGGCACGCTTCCTGCAACAGAACGACTATCCGCTCGCCGCCGCGCTGTCGTTCCTGCTGATGGTCGCGATCCTGATTGCCGTGCTGTTCTACGCCCGGGCGCTCGGAACCGAGGAGTTGACCGGCTGATGGCGACGCTCGCGACCACCGCTCCGCGCGCGGCGCGCCTGCCAGGCATGCGGCGTCGGGCTTCGAACTGGGCGCTGCCCGCCTTCACGATGCTGGCGATCGGCTACCTCCTCATCCCGATCGCCGTCATGATCCTGTTCTCGTTCAACGACTACAACGGCAAGTTCAACTTCATCTGGAACGGCTTCACGTTGAACGCCTGGCTCCATCCCCTCGCCTGGCCAGGTCTGCCCGAGGCCCTGGGCACGAGCCTCCGGATCGCCGTCATCTCGACGCTCGCCTCGACCGTCCTCGGCACCCTCATGGCCCTGGCCTTGACCCGTTACAGGTTCCGTGGCCATGGATTCGTCAACGGCCTGATCTTCCTGCCGATGGCCACACCCGAGATCGTCCTCGGATCCAGCCTGCTGACGCTGTTCGTGAACACTGCCCTGCAGAACGGCGTCCTCCCGCCAGGGCTCCAGCAGCTGCCGCGGGGGACCCTCTATCCGCTGGGGTTCAACACGATCCTCATCGCCCACATCATGTTCAACATCAGCTACGTGGTCGTCACCGTGCGAGCGCGCATCTCCGGTTTCGACCGGCGCCTCGAGGAAGCGGCGATGGACCTTGGCGCGAACGAATGGACGACATTCTGGAAGGTGACCTTCCCCCTGATCTTCCCGGGCATCCTCGCCGCGGCGTTGCTCGCCTTCTCGCTGTCGATCGACGACTTCGTCATCACGAATTTCGTGTCGGGGACGACGAACACATTCCCGATCTGGGTGTGGGGCATCCAGAAGAACGCACTGCCTGCCCAGGTCAACGTCATCGGCTCGATCGTGTTCCTCTCGGCGGTCGGACTCGTGGCACTATCGACGCTACGTACCGGAAGGGTGCCGCGATGACAATCCATGAGGCGCCAGCCGCTTCCCTGCCCGATCGGTCGGTCGTCCCGCCACTGTGGGGTCGGATCACCAACCTGGTCGTCGACCGTGGCGAGGGCTCCTGGCTGATCACGACGGACGGCGAGCGCTACCTCGACTATTCGTCCGGGATCGGCGTCACCAACACCGGTCATGCCCATCCGCGGGTCGTCGCCGCGATCCAGGCCCAGGCCGCGAAGCTGCTCCACGGTCAGCAGAACATCATGTACCACGAGCCCGGGCTGCGGCTGTACGACCGGTTGTCGCGGATCCTGCCGGGCGACGGCTGGGGCGCGTTCCTCTCGAACTCCGGGGCCGAGGCGGTCGAGGCCGCCGTCAAGCTCGCCCGGATCGGGACCGGCCGGCCGGTCATCCTCGCGTTCCGCTACGGCTACCACGGCCGGACTGGCCAGACGATGGCCCTCACCAGCGCCAAGGATGTCTATCGCGGCCATTTCGAGCCGCTGCCGGGTTCCGTGTACCACACCGCGTATCCGTACTGCTATCGGGCGCCCGGCGGTTCGCACTCGCCGAATGCCTGCACCTGCGACTGGGAGGCCCAGCTCGATCTGACGTTCCACCAGTTCGTCTATCCGGAGCACGTCGCCGCGATCATCGTCGAGCCGGTCCTCGGCGAGGGCGGCTACCTCATCCCCCCGCCTGGCTTCCTCCCGCGATTGCGCGAGATCACCCGCCAGCATGGGATCCTGCTCATCGCCGACGAGGTCCAGACGGGCTTCGGACGAACGGGCGAGATGTTCGCGGTCCATCACTGGGACGTCGAGCCGGACATCCTCGTCATGGCCAAGGGGATCGCCTCCGGGCTGCCCCTGAGCGGGATCGTCGCAAAGCGGGCGCTGCTGGATCGCCTGCCGCCCGGCTCGCACGGCGGGACGTACGGCGGCAATGTCGTCGCCTGTGCGGCGGCCAACGCGACGATTGACGTCATCGAGGATGAGGGCCTGGTCGCCAATGCCCGCGAGCGCGGCGCCCAGTTCCTCGCCGGCCTCCGCACGATCGCCCCGAAATATCGATCGATCGGGGACGTCCGCGGTCTGGGGCTGATGCTCGCACTCGAATTCGTCAAGCCCGGTGAAGGCGACGGCCGAACGCCGGACCCGGAGGTGACAAAGCGCGTCCAGGCGGAGGCCCTGGCACGGAAGCTGATCGTCCTGACCGCCGGGACGTACGTGAATGTCGTCCGGATCATCCCGCCGCTCATTACCACAGCCGACGAGGTCGACCTCGCCCTCCGCACGATCGACGAGAGCCTGGCCGCCGCCGGGGCATGACGAGCGCGCAGATCGACGTCGTCCCGGCGACCGCGGATCGGTGGTTGGATGTCGTGACGCTGCTCGGCGGCAACGGCGACCGGGGCTGCTGGTGCCAGGCGCCGCGGGGTCGGGCGGTGGGATATGGAAAGAGCCCGCCGGGTGCCCGCCGCGAGGCACTCCGCACCCAGCTCGACGAGGACCCGCCGGCCGGAATGCTCGCCTACATCGACGGGGAGGTCGCCGGCTGGTGCGGCTTCGGGCCGCGACCCAGGCTGCCGCGCCTCGAGCGATCGCGAACGATCCCGAAGGTCGACGACAAGCCGGTCTGGTCGGTTCTCTGCTTCAACGTCCGCGTTGGCTATCGCCGACGAGGCGTTGCGGCCGCGCTCCTCGACGGCGTCGTCGATCTCGCCCGTCGCTCCGGCGCGCCGGGTGTCGAGGCCTATCCGATCGACCCCGGGGGTGGGCGGGTCGACACGAGCTTTGGCTATGTCGGCGTGACACCGATGTTCGAGAAGGCCGGCTTCCAGCGGGTGGTCGAAACCGCCGCCCACAGCGACCACCGGCCGCGGATCCTCATGCGCCTCGAGTTCTGAGCGAGCAGGAAAGCGCTGCCGCGAAGCGGCGCCACCCTGAGAACATGACCGATCACGTTGGAGCCGGCAAGGACATCGACCGCGTTGGGGCGTTCCTCGCGGTACTCGAGCGGCTCGCTGTCGACGACCTGGCCGTGCTTGCGCTGCCAGAGCCCGATCCGGACGAGCGGACGGCGCTCATCGCACGGGCGGAGGCGGCTGCCGAGGAGGCCGGCCGCGTCGACGAGGTTCGAGCCGCGCCCAGGCGAGCCCGTGAGGCTCTTGTTCAGGCCTTCTCGTTCCGGGGATACGACCCGACCTGGTTCGGGCTCAATTGGGGCCGTTCTCTCGGTCGCGCGGACGACCGGGCGCGGCTCGTGGCCGCCGTCGAGGACGCCGCGGTTGCCGCGGTCGTGGCCGATCTCCTGCCCGAGGACGACGTCGCGAAGCTGCGCGAGCCGTTCGAGCGCATCGCCTCGATG
>WNGI01003366.1_pt1 | contig 14091 bp, 8 predicted proteins | sample 5400621 | NCBI WGS metagenome assembly WNGI01 (sample SAMN13153374, study PRJNA577476) | soil metagenome | isolation source: 20 cm soil or saprolite under Garry oak tree replicate 1 | place: USA:California | collected 2016-06-15
GCTTTCCGGTTTGCTCGAGCTGACCACAAAGTTGTTGTGGCCATTGCACGCCATCGGCGCATTCATCGAACGCACCGTTTTTGCACGCGCCAAAAATCCGCCACGTCTCTTCGCCGGACGTGAAGAGTTAAAAATGATCACCGTCCAAAGCGAAGAAAGCGGCGCGCTCAGCTCCACCGAACGGGCGATGATTCACAACGTTGTCGACTTCACCTCCGTCAAAGTCCGCGATGTCATGGTTCCTCTCGAAAAAACCCTGTCGTTTAAGCCGGATGGCTCTTCAAAAGAAGTTTTGGAAACGAGCGAGAAATCCGGAATCGATCGATTTCCCATTTTTGCCGACAACGCTGATCCCCTCGGCCTGATTAACGTTTACGATATTCTTTTCGACACCGAATCATCGCGTCCGCTGCGCCACTACATGCGCCGAATCATCACCGCTTCGGAAAACGAATCCGCTTATCGCGTAGTCCGCCGTCTCCGCGCTGCGCGCACCGGCCTGGCTGCCGTTGTCGATAGCCGCCAAAAATCCACCGGTATCGTCGCGTTAGAAGATCTCGTCCGCCAGCTTGTGCAGGGGTAGCACGCGCAACGCCAGTCGGCCCCGGACCTCGCGTGTTGGTAAAGGCGTCCCGCCTTTGCTTACTTTAGGCACTCGCCGTGTTGTCCGTATGACGCATGGAGGGACCTGGGAACGGAACGAACTATCCTATCCGCGAAATCCGCGGTTCCACCGTCATTCCTTTTCTTCGAGGAATTGCGCCGCAGCAACGAGCATGACGTGAGTGAAGGCTTGCGGGAAATTTCCCAGCAATCGTTTTGCGCGCGGATCGTATTCTTCCGAGAGCAAACCGAGATCATTCTGTAAAGTGAGCAAGCGCTCGAAAAGCTCGTGCGCTTCTTCTTTGCGCCCGAGCCAATTCAGACAAATGGCGAACCAAAACGAGCAGGGCAGGAACACGCCTTCATTTCCGGGCAAACCATCCACATTTTCCTCCTGAGGCCGGTAACGAAGCACGAAACCTTGCACCAGCAGATCCCGCTCTATCGCAGCGATGGTATTGCGCACACGCTCGTCTTCGATCGGGAGGAACCCGACCATCGGCATCATCAGCAAACTGGCGTCGAGCGCGTCGCTTCCGTAGTACTGGGTAAAGGCTTTCACTTTCGGGTTGTAGCCGCGCTCACAGACTTCGCGATGGATTTGGTCGCGGATTTTTTTCCAGCGCTCGAGCTCACCATTCTCGGGCAGCGCAGCCTCTTCGATCAATTGCACGCCACGATGGAACGCCAGCCACGCCATCATTTTCGAATGGGTGAAATGTTTGCGGCCGCCGCGCACTTCCCAGATTCCTTCGTCCGGTTCCTGCCAGTGTGATTCGAGAAATTTTAGCAGCGCTCTTTGTAACGCCCAATCCGTCTCCTCGATTTTGATTCCGGCCTGTTGCGCGTGATAGAGCGAACTCATTACTTCGCCATAAACGTCGAGCTGAAATTGATTCGAGGCGGCATTGCCGACCCGGACCGGTCTGGAATTTTCGTATCCGGCCAGCCATTCGATTTCGAACTCCGGCAAGCGGCGTTCGCCATGCATGCCGTAGAGAATTTGCATTTGCGCTGGACTGCCCGCGATTGCCCGCAGAAGCCAGCCGCGCCACGAACGCGCTTCCTCTACAAAACCTGCGCGCGTCAATGCGAAAAGCGTGAAGGTCGCATCGCGCAGCCAGCAGTAACGATAATCCCAATTGCGCATGCCGCCGATTTTTTCCGGCAACGAAGTCGTCGCTGCCGCGACGATGCCGCCAGTGGGCGCGTAGGTCAGACCTTTGAGCGTGACGAGCGAGCGCACTACTGCATCTTTCCATTTGCCGGTGTGCCCGCAGCCTCCAGCCCAGTCCTTCCAATATTTTTCCGTGTCGCGCAGGGCATGCCCAGGATGGATCGCGCGCGGGGGCTTTTGATGCGACTCATACCAGGTCAAAACAAACGGCGCGCGCTCTCCTTCCGCGATTTCAAATTCCGCCACCGTTGTTAAATCTTCCCCGCGTGTTTCAATCGGCGTGCGTAAGACCAGCGCGTTCGGGCCCGCGATTGCTTCCAGTCCGCCGTCGCATTTCCGCACCCACGGCACCACGTCGCCGTAATCGAAGCGAATGATCAGTTCCATGCGCAGTGCGACTTTTCCGCGCATACCCTCGACAATGCGCACGATATCTGGATTAGCTCCACGCGGCGGCATGAAATCGATCAGCCGCACCGCGCCGTCCTTAGTCTCGAATGTGGTTTCGAGAATTAAGGTGTGACCGCGATACTTTCGTGTCACTTCTGCCGATTCATCAACCGGCGCGATCAACCAGCGGCCATTTTTAGGTTCGCCTAGCAAAGCTGCAAAACACGAACCGGAATCAAATCGGGGAAAACAGAGCCAATCAACCGACCCGTTACGGCCGACCAGCGCCGCCGTCTGTGTATCACTAAGAAATCCGTAGTCTTCGATTTTCACTTCATTCCTCGGTCATCCGAGCAAACACGCGAGTCCGGCTCGGACCAGGGATCTCGATGCGTCAGCTTAAAGCGGCTTTCACGGGATCCCTCGACCTCGCTCGGGATGACGATTGCAGAGACGCGGTTAAGACTCCGACAGTTTCGCAATCCCATCGGTTGTTAATCGAAACACTCGCCAATCATTCAACGAAACCGCGCCTAGCTTCTTGTAAAACTCAATCGCCGGCTCGTTCCAGGTCAGGACTGCCCATTCCATCCGCCCGCAGTTGTGATCGCGCGCGATCTTTGCCAGATGGACCAGCAAAGCGCGACCATAACCGCGACCACGCATTTCCGGTTTCACAAACAAATCTTCCAAATAAAGCCCAGGTCGGCCGAGCCAGGTGGAGAAGTTAAAGAAATAAACCGCGAACCCAACGGGTTCGGTATTTTCAAATGCAATCACCACCTTCGCCGCCGGCTCCGCGACAAAAAGCACTTCATGCAAACCTTCCTCCGTGGCGACAACGTCATTGGGCGCACGTTCGTAGGTCGCCAGATTACGGATCAATTGTAGAATAATTGGGATGTCCGCGACGGTGGCGTCGCGAATTTCAAAATTTCTTTTGTTCATTTCTTTAAATCAGAGCGAGCGCGTCTATCGGCTAGAACTGCGGAAGATGTCCAACTTTTTAAGATAGCTGATGTAGCTGCCGCCGTCACTGGCGGCAGTTTCCGCGTAGCTGCCGCGAACGCTTTCGGGGCAGCTACAACATTGCGTTTCTGTGAACCCCGAAAGCATTCGCGGGTGATCTAATGAGGCACGCCATCGAAAACTTGCGCTCGTTCGCGTCTTGACAAAGCGAGCAAGCGAAGTCAATCGAGTACGGTGTCCTTGCCGTTGCCCTTGAATCGAAATCCGTTTTACCTCAGCACGCGGCTGCTGCTGGCTGTCATCACGTCGTTGACGGGCATGATCGCGGTGTCGGCGCGCGCCCAAGAACTGCCGTCCCTCATCAACGTTGTTGATTATTCCAAATTGCTTCCACTCCTGCCCGATGCTCCCGCGGGTTGGACAGCCGATAAACCGGAAGGCTCAACTACAGACGTTGGTGGATTTAAATTGACCAACGTGCATCGCGATTATCGCAAAGGCGAAGGCGACAAGGCGCCGACGACCGCGATCAGCATTCTCGATTCCGCGGCTAACCCTGATTATGTGGAAGCAACGACGGCGGCGTGGAATTTCACCACCACCTCGACCGACGGCTATTCCAAAGCCGTCACGGTCGATGGCAATCCCGGGTTCGAGACTTTCGAGAACGAAGGCAAACATGGGACCCTCTGGATTATGGTGGCGAAGCGTTATTTTCTGCAAATCGAAACCCAAGGACAGGATCCGGCAGCACTTCAGGAATGGGCCAAGCGCGTCGACGCAAAGAAGCTCGCAACGATTAAGTGACATGCCGGAGGCATGTCATCCTGAGCGAAACGAAGGATCTCTCAAATCATGAGGTGCTCTGCTTTCAATTCAGCAATCAGCATTTACCTCACCCTTCTCAGGTCTCACCAATCACCTCTCCGCTCCCTCTCCCCCCATTGGCACGAAACGAACCGGTAGGACAGCGCTTTGCTCTAATCGCCCATCCTTCTTTTCCAGAAGATAAAGTTCCTGCGCGAACTTCGCTCCGACCGGAATGATCATGCGCCCGCCTTCTTTCAGTTGATCGATCAATGCCGACGGCACACGCTCGGGCGCGCAAGTTACAATGACGGCATCGAACGGGGCTTGCTCGGGCCAGCCTTTGTAACCGTCGCCGGCTTTCACGTGCACGTTCTTGTAACCGAGACGCTGCAATGTCGCTTCGGCATTTTTTGCCAGCGGCTCGATAATTTCGATCGAATAAACCTCGGCGACTAGCTCCGCCAGAATTGCGGCTTGATAACCAGAACCCGTCCCGATCTCCAGGACGCGATCAGTCGGTTTTGGCCGCAACTTTTCGGTCATGAATGCCACGATGAACGGCTGCGAAATGGTCTGATCATAACCGATCGGCAGCGGGCGATCCGTGTAACTCTCCGCCCGAAATTCTGCCGGCACGAATTCCTCCCGCGGCACTTTGCGCATCGCCGCCAGCACCCGCTCCTCCACCACACCGCGCATGACGATCTGCTCCTTCACCATACGTTCGCGCTGCGCCGGGAAATCAGCAACTTGCGTGTCCGCCCGCCCGCAACTCGCGTAGAGCAATGCAGACGCAAGTAACCAGAATCGCATCATCAACAATAATACGCAGCGTGACCGCGAAAAGACGCTGCTTCTCATGCGCCGTTCGCTTCTGTTTCCGGGGAGCGCAGGCTGCCAGCCTGCAATCGCCGGCAGCTTGCCGGCGGGAATTTGTGCTCGGCAAGCTGCCGAGCACTGCGGGCTAGCAGCCCGCGCTCCCCGATCGCAAGTCCCGCAGAGCGAAAAAACCATGCGAAATTCTCCGTGTCCTTCGTGTCCTTCGCGGTTAATTTCACCGCCGAATAGATGGAAGAAGAACGCAAAACTCCCGAAATGCGCGCCCAGATGACCGACATCGAACGTCTGCGTCATTCGACTGCGCATGTGCTGGCGACGGCGATTTTGAAGATTTGGCCGGAGGCGCAGTTCGCGGCCGGACCGCCAGTCGATAATGGCTTTTATTACGATGTTGATCTGCCGCACCGCGTCTCGCCGGAGGATTTCGAGAAGATCGAGGCCGAGATGAAGAAAGAGATCAAAGCGAACCATCCGTTCGAACGGATGGAAGTTTCGCGCGATGAAGCTTTAACCATGGCTAAACGTGGTGAACTTGGTGCCCTTGGTGCGAGATCTGAGCCGAGCAATTTCAAGCTCGATATCATCGAGAACATTCCTCCGGGCGAAACGATCTCGCTCTATCGCAACGGCGACTTCATCGATCTCTGCGCCGGCCCGCATGTCATGCGCACCGGAAACATCGGCGCGTTCAAGCTCACCAACGTCGCAAGCGCTTACTATAAGGGCGACGAGAAGAATCCGCAGTTACAGCGCATTTACGGCACCGCCTTCAAGACAAAAAAGGAACTCGACGACTATTTCGCCATGCTCGAGGAAGCGAAGAAGCGCGACCATCGCAAGCTTGGCAAGGAACTGGAAATTTTTGTCTTGGATGACGACGTCGGGCCCGGGCTGCCAATGTGGTTGCCACGCGGCGCCGCCATCATCGAAGAACTGGAGAAGCTCGCGCGAGAAACCGAGTTCGCGGCCGACTATCAACGCGTCCGTACTCCTCACATCGCGCGCGAAAGTCTCTACAAAAAGAGCGGACATCTCCCCTACTACGCCGAATCAATGTTTCCTCCGATGCGATTGAAGCGCGAAGGGAAAGATTTCGAGGTGAAGCAACAACGCTTTAATGAACTCAAATCAATTGTCGACGCGAAGAAAGAAACTCCAGAGCAGTACACCGAGTTCAAGCATCTCCAACACGAACTGACAGATTCGGACAATTACTACCTCAAAGCGATGAATTGCCCGCATCATCACAAGTTGTTTGCGGCTGTGCCGCGCAGTTACCGCGATTTGCCGCTGCGTTTCGCGGAGTACGGAACCTGTTATCGCTACGAGCAGAGCGGCGAGCTTTTCGGGCTCATGCGCGTGCGCTCGATGCAGATGAACGATGCGCATCTTTACATGACGCCGGAGCAGTTCGAAGCAGAGTTCAACGCTGTCAACGAGATGTATCTGAACTATTTCAAGCTTTTCGCGATTGAGAAATATCTGATGCGTTTCTCGACCCACGATCCGACCAAGCTCGGACAAAAATTTGTTGATGAACCTGAACTTTGGAAAAGGACTGAGGATATGACGCGAAATGTTTTAAAGAATTCGGGAATCAACTACGTCGAAGTGCCGAACGAAGCCGCCTTTTACGGGCCGAAGATCGATGTGCAAGCCTGGAGCGTGATCGGTCGCGAATTTTCCATCGCGACCAACCAGGTCGATTTCGCGCAGCCGCGCCGGTTCGACCTTCGCTACAAAGATCGCGACAACGTCGATAAGATCCCGCTTTGTATTCACCGCGCGCCGCTCGGCACCCACGAGCGATTCATCGGATTCCTGATCGAGCATTACGCCGGCAACTTCCCGCTGTGGTTGTCGCCCGAACAGGTGCGCATCCTCACCATCAGCGACGAACCTCAACTGCTCGACTACTCCCGCGCGATTCTAAATGAACTTCGAGGCCATCAGGTCCGTGCCGAGATCGATACTTCAACCGACAAGATCAACGGTAAAATCCAGCGCGCCGAGCAAATGAAAATCCACACCATGTTCGTCATCGGAAAGCGCGACATGGAAGCCGGCGCCATTAGCGTCCGCGTCCACGGCAGAGGCAATCTCGGAGCCAAGCCGCGAGGCGAAGCTATCGCCGATATCCTATCGTCGATTAAAGAACGACGCGCCTAGGAACACGAAAGGGAAATCTCTCGGTGCCAATTGACCTGAAAAAAACGATGCAGTTACTCTTGGCCCTTAAGAAATATTTTGGGTACGACGCATTCCGGCCCTTACAGCAGGAAATTATCGACAATGCGTTGAGTGGCCGCGACGTGTTTGCGCTGTTGCCGACCGGCGGCGGGAAGTCGCTTTGTTTTCAATTGCCGGCGTTATTGCGTGATGGGGTGACGATTGTGGTGTCACCGTTAATCGCGCTAATGAAGGATCAGGTCGATGCCCTGCGGACGAGCGGGATTGCGGCGACGTTCTTGAATTCGACACTCGCCGGCCATGAAGCACGCGAACGATTGCGCGGACTCGATCGCAACCAATTTCGTTTGCTCTACGTCGCGCCGGAGCGGTTGATGATGGAGAACTTTCTGGAGCGTGCCCTCAACTGGAACATTGCCCAGGTCGCGATCGATGAAGCCCATTGTATCAGTGAATGGGGCCACGATTTCCGCCCGGAATATCGCGAATTAAAAAAATTACGGGGCGTTTTCCCCGATGTCCCAATCATGGCGCTGACCGCGACCGCAACCGAAAGAGTGCGCGACGACATTATCAAACAATTGAAACTCCGCGATCCGCGTTGTTATGTCGCGAGCTTTAATCGACCGAACCTGACCTATCGGGTAGTGGCGAAGTCGTCGGCCTACCAGCAGGTGCTCGATTTCATCCGCGGCCGCCCGAACGAGAGTGGTATTGTTTATTGCGCGAGCCGCAAATCGACTGACGCGCTGGCGGAAAAGCTAACGAAAGATGGGATCAAGGCACTCCCTTATCACGCCGGGATGGAGTCTCGGGAACGGACGCACAACCAGGAAGCGTTTTTGCGCGATGATGCGCGCGTCATTACCGCGACGATCGCGTTCGGCATGGGTATCAACAAACCGAACGTGCGCTTTGTCATTCACCATGATCTGCCGAAGAACATCGAAGGGTACTATCAGGAAACGGGACGCGCGGGCCGCGATGGTCTGCCGAGCGAGTGCGTGCTGCTCTTCAGTGTGGGCGATGTGGTCAAACAGCGGCGCTTCATCGAGGAGAAAAGCCAAAGCGAACAGCGCATCGCCCACGAGCAACTGCGCACCATGATCGCGTATGCCGAAACGCGCCATTGTCGGCGCGCGACATTGCTGCGGTATTTCGGCGAAACCTGGCCGCCCGCTTCTGTAGATGCAGGCGTGTCGCCTGCATCGGCTTGTCGTTCTGCAGCCGACACGGCTGCCGCTACAGGACGAGAAATTTCGTGCAACGGCTGCGACAATTGCCTGGAACCGCGCGAAACGTTCGACGGCACGATCCCGGCGCAAAAATTCCTCTCCTGCGTACATCGAGTGCAGGCAAAGCAAGGCTTTGGATTTGGGCTAAATCATATCGTGGAAGTGCTGATTGGCGAAACAAACGACGCGATCAAAAAGCGCGGACATGATCAGCTATCGACCTTTGGGATCGGTGCGGATTTGAAACGCGAGCAATGGCAAAGAATCGGCCGGGAACTGTTACGCCTCGGTTTGGTGGAAGCAGCGCCGGGAAAATTTGCGACCTTGAGTGTGACCGATGCCGGAATGATGGCGCTACGAAAACGGACACCGATCACGTTAACTAAGCCGATCGAAACACCGCCGAAGAAGGTCCGCGTCCCACGTGCGGGCGAGATCGAATGCGACGAAGAACTTTTCGAGCGTTTACGCGCGCTGCGCCGAAAGATTGCAGACGAGCGCGATGTCCCTGCCTACATTATTTTTTCCGATGCAACGCTGCGCGAGATGGCGCGGGCATGTCCACAAACTACAAGCGAATTTGCCCAAATCGCCGGGGTCGGACAGCAAAAACTCAAGGAATTTGCCGAGCCATTCCTGGCTGAGATCGGTGAACACCTGCGTGCAGATCTGGTAATGACATCTTCGCCGTGAATGTTCTGAGATTTGGTTAGTGCGAGCCCCAGTTGTGGCCCCCCGCTGCAAGTCGGAACGCCCTTTGCGAACCGGCATGACCTCTGCTGCTTCTCTCGCAAAATGGAGTGCGAAGAAGGGCAGCCGATAGAAGATGCGGATCGCGGCAGACCTGCCCCGCTTTCTTTCTGGCAAAGGATCGGACCCCGCGCGGTGGCGTTGCTCGCTTTGGTTGGTCCGGCTGCCGCGGTATTCTTAACTCAGCATTGGCATTCGCGGCCCGAACTGATCCAAGATCTAAAGGAAACGCAGCCGGCAATAGGCTATGCGATCGAAACGACGAAAGCCGCGCCAGAGGTAATTCCGCCCGCGCCAGAAATAAGTCCTGCCGCATCGACGCCGATTACAGTTGATATGATCGCAAGTCCACCGCGGTCGGTCACCGACCAGCCAGCTGCTTTGCAATTAACGACGAAACCAGCTGGTGCGACATTCGCGGTTTATCCCGGAATCATCGCGGATAAGACCGCCCCTGCTTCCGCGCCGTTACGGACTGGGACAGCTCCCGGTACGGCCGAGGAACTTCACGGTGGAAATTACACAATTTTTTTTCACAAGGACGGCTGGCCGGATAGCCGGACCGAGGTCCAGCTGCAAGCCGGTGAGGTTCGTCCGATCGAGTACGCCTTTTTCCATGGCGAAGTTACGATCACGAGTGTTCCGAACGGCGCGGAAATTCTTTGCGGCAGTGTGTCGCTTGGGTTCACGCCGCTAACGGTTGCTTTGCCGGCTGGCAAACAAGTGCTCACTGCCCGTCTCAAGAGTTATCCGGACCGCACCCAAAATGTCACGATTGATGAAAACGCAACTTCCATGATCGAGTTTCAAATGCGCACCCGTCGGCGCATCGCCAAATCGAAACCAACACCGCCACCGCCGCTAATCGAAAGAGTCGGCGGCAGCTTGAAACATTTTTTCGGCGGGAATCCCACCCCGCCGCCGCGAAGAAAACGTTAGCCTAAAAAGCCATCCGGAGAAACGGCTCGAGTTAACAATTGACTGTTGCAGGTGCAACATCCAAATGTTAACTTTGCCCGCGGGCCTGGGAGAAGAGGAAAGGAATTTGCCAATCATCCTGCATCGCTCAGGGCGTTGAAATATTCTCAGTTTCGGCGAGCGCTATGTCGTCTTGACCCTTCCGGCGATTCCACACTATCCTCCGCTCGCGTCGATCGGCCAACATCACAGTGAATATGCGCAAGGAACTTACCGTCCGCGGGATCACCATAGGAATCATCATCACGTTAGTCTTTACTGCGGCCAATGTGTACTTCGGCCTTAAGGCCGGTCTTACCTTTTCTACCTCGATTCCGGCGGCGGTAATTTCGATGGCGATACTGCGCGGTCTCCGCGATGCGAGCGTTCAGGAGAACAATATTGTGCAGACCGTCGCGTCAGCGGCGGGCACGCTCTCGTCGATCATCTTCGTACTGCCGGGTTTGATCATGATCGGCTGGTGGACTGAGTTTCCCTTCTGGATCTCATTCCTGATTTGTGCCCTCGGCGGCATTCTGGGAGTGATGTACTCGATCCCGCTGCGTCGTGCCTTGGTGACGAGTTCAGACCTGCCTTATCCCGAAGGTGTCGCTTGTGCGGAAGTTTTGAAGGTCGGCAGTAGCGGCGATAGCGCGCACGCTTCTGATATCGAACACGGCCGCGCGGGTCTGCTGGCGGTGTTGTGGGGATCAATTGTTGCCGCGGTGTTCGCGGTCATCGTCGCCACCCAAGTATTCGCCGCTGATGTGGCGCAGACGTTTCGCATCGGCAGGCGGGGCGCGGTGAGCGGCTATGATTTCTCGCTTTCGTTCGCGTTGCTGGCGATTGGGCACTTGGTCGGTTTGTCGGTCGGCATCGCCATGCTCATTGGCGCGTTTATCGGCTGGGGTTGGGGGGTGCCGCACTACTCGGGGCTTGTGGGCGATCTCACGACCGCTGCCGGTCAGCTCGCGCAAAGCACCTGGAGCAAAAAAGTCCGTTTCCTTGGCGCCGGCGCGATCGGCGTTTCGGCGATCTGGACATTGTTGAAGCTTGTCCAGCCAGTCGCGAAGGGCCTTGCCGGTGCGATGGCCGCTTCGCGCGCGCGCAAGGCAGGCAAAGCGGACACACTGCCAATCACCGAGCGCGATATTCCAATCGGCATCGTCGGCCTGGTTACGCTCGTCTGCATGCTGCCGATCGGCTGGGTGCTCGGCTACTTTGCAAACACAAGCGGACTCGGCGCGCACATGACAACCCTCGTCATCGGCGGAGTGACCTACGTCCTTTTGATGAGCTTCTTCGTCTCGGCGGTCTGCGGTTACATGGCCGGCCTGATCGGTTCGTCGAACAGTCCGTTATCGGGCATTGGAATCCTAGTGGTGATCGGCGCTGCCTTGTTGCTCGTTCTTGGCGTGAAGCCGTACGTTTCGCCAGATGCGAGCAAGGCTTTGATGGCGTTCGCGCTTTTTACTACCGCGGTTATTTTCAACGTCGCCGCGATTGCAAACAATAATCTACAGGATCTTAAAACCGGGCAGCTGGTTGATGCGACTCCGTGGAAGCAGCAGGTCGCACTCGTGTTCGGCGTAATCGCAGGTGCATTTGTCATTCCGCCGGTGCTCGATTTGGTGAATCATGCTTACGGATTTGTTGGCGCACCGGGGGCCGAGTTGCGTCCGCATCCATTACCGGCGCCTCAAGCGGGCCTCATTTCGTCACTCGCACAGGGCGTCATTGCTGCGAACATCGACTGGAGTCTGATCCGAATCGGCGCCTTAATTGGCGTTTGCATCATTGTGTTGGATGAAATCCTCGCGCGCACGACACGACACATGCGCGTTCCGCCGCTCGCCGTCGGTCTCGGGATTTATCTGCCCACACAGAGCACGCTGATGATCGTTGTCGGCGCGATCGTGGGCTGGCTTTTTGAACGCCGCGCGGATCGCACGCCGAAGCCGGAAGCGACAAAGCAATTGGGCGTGTTACTCGCATCGGGATTGATCGTCGGCGAGAGCATTATCGGCGTGGTCATCTCTGCCATCGTTGTCTTCTCTGGGAAAGGCGCGCCGCTATCGTTAGTCGGGCCAGGCTATGAAACCGCCGGGATCGTCATCGGCGGTATTACCTTCGCCGCTATAGCGTTCTTGCTTTATCGCTGGATACTGCGAATGGGCGCGGCGCGGACGACCTGAGCCGCGTAAATCGTCAGGCGCCTGCTCGGGGGCGACTCGCAAATCCGAATGGCAAAAATCGATCTAAGAAATCCGCCTAACGAGTTCCCGGACATCGTTGGGGCGAAGCCGGAGAACCCGATTCTCGCGAGCTTCCGTCCTTTCATTCCTGCACGCGCAGGGCTGCGCGAACTCACGCCATTGCCGCTCATCATCGGAACGCTGCTTGGCATGATCTTCGGCGCGTCATCACTTTATCTCGTGCTCAAAGTCGGATTGACGGTGAGTGCGTCCATTCCTGTGGCCGTGATCTCGATCACGATCTTCCGCCTTCTTTCCAAATTCGGTCTGCGCGATTCGACCATCCTCGAGAACAACATCGTGCAGACCGCGGGCTCGGCCGGCGAATCAATCGCATTCGGTCTCGGCGTAACCATGCCTGCCATCATGATTCTCGGATTCGATCTCGAGATCACGCGCGTCATGCTGGTCGCCATCCTCGGCGGATTGATTGGAATTCTGATGATGATTCCACTTCGTCGCGCGCTCATTGTGCAACAGCACGGTTACTTGAAATATCCGGAAGGCACGGCGTGCGCGGAAGTCTTGAAGGCTGCCGCGTCCCCTGAATCCCGTGATGCTGCGCATGCCGGCGATGCGGTTGCGCGCGCCGCGGCGGACGAAGCGGTCAGCGGCGGCAAGATTATCATCGGCGGCTTCGCGATCGGCTTCATCTACTACGGGCTCCAGCAGATCTTCAAAATCATGAAGGAAGCGCCGGAGAAAATTTTTCAAAAGCCATTCCAAGGCGCGTCGATTTCGCTCGAGAACAATCCTGCACTCCTCGGTGTCGGTTACATCATCGGTCCGCGCATCTCCTCGCTCATGATGGCTGGTGGCGTCCTGTCCTATCTCGTCCTCATTCCGGCGATCAAATTTTTCGGCTCCGCTGGAACGCTGCCCCTCCCGCCGGAAACTGCGCACAGCATTGCCGACATGTCGGTCGGGCAGATTCAGAAGGGATATATTCTCTACATTGGCGCGGGAGCCGTCGCCGCCGCGGGCATCATCAGTCTTTTTCGCTCGATACCGCTCATCTGGCACGGGTTGAAAGGCGGACTCGCCGACTTGCGGAGATCGGGTACCGTCCGGGAAAACTTGCCCCGCACAGACCAGGACTTGTCGATGAAGTGGGTCCTCGGCGGGATAATCGCCTTGCTCATCGTGATGATGATCGCGCCGCAATTGAATCTGCGGTTTAACTTGTTAGGCGCGATTCTGATTGTCGCGTTTGGTTTCCTCTTCGTTCTCGTCTCGTCGCGTCTGACCGGCGAAGTCGGCTCATCCTCCTGTCCAACCTCGGGCATGATGATCGCAACGTTGCTGCTTACGTGTCTCATCTTTCTCGCGATCGGTTGGACCGCGCCGCCTTACTTTGTCACCGCGCTCTCCATCGGAGGCATCGTCTGCATCGCGTCATCAAACGGCGGAACAATTTCGCAGGACCTCAAGACCGGTTTCCTTGTCGGCTCGACGCCGAAGTCTCAACAGATCGCCATCCTGATCGGCACACTCGCATCGTGCATTATCCTCGGTCCGATCCTGATGAAGCTGAATCAGTCCGGCGCGGTTTACGTTCCCGTCGCAGGCAATGCGGACTTCGCATTCCCGCCGAGCTTTCACGCGGATCAGGCCGATTACCTGAAAGACAGTAATGGCCAGCCGAAACGCGAGCGCTTGTCCGGCGCGCAGTCCGGCGCTGATCCCAACGAGTACTTCGTTTATCACAAAACGAACACGGACAATGGCCCGGCCGGTCGCTACCTCGTGAACAACGACGGCGTGCCCGTCTATCTCGCCGATCCCGGCATCAACGGCGTCTACGACAAGCGCCCCGACGGCTCGAGCGTGCAAAAATTCACCGCCCCAAAAGCCACCCTTGTTTCCTACATAATCAAAGGAATCCTGGGCGGACAACTACCGTGGGGCTTGGTTT
>WNGI01004198.1_pt1 | contig 14090 bp, 11 predicted proteins | sample 5400621 | NCBI WGS metagenome assembly WNGI01 (sample SAMN13153374, study PRJNA577476) | soil metagenome | isolation source: 20 cm soil or saprolite under Garry oak tree replicate 1 | place: USA:California | collected 2016-06-15
GAGGTGTAGGGGTCCCTTGCTTCAATGTTCTTCACCATCAATTCCAACAATTCTCGTGTGCTCTGCTCAAGGCGCAGGTTTTGCAGGTATATGTGCCTGACGATGAACAGTGGTGCCGTCAGATAAACCACACCTAGTAGCTGCCACCTCACGTAGAGGTAGGCCAAGAGGGCGGGAATCGGTGCGGCAAACACGTCATAGACGATCGTGCCACCGTACATCCTCGTCCATGTTCTCGCGAATCCATAGCCCTCCAACAAGGCGACCGCGTAACCCCCGAATAGAGAATCGACGGAGGAGTACGCCAGCCCGGCACCCAGAATCGCTAGCTTAGCAACATTGAACTCGAGGAGAGTGGGCCGACCTCCGAGGAGCTGAAACACCACAGATGCGGCTCCAACCGCGAGGACTTCCTTTGACGAGTTGAACAACACCCGATCCCAGGACTTCTTCCGAAGGATCGACCCAACGAAGGCCTGAGTCGCACCCCCAATCAGCATGGCCCAAGGGCAGGGAAACAGAAAGGCGCCTGCCAAGAGGGGGATGAAGGCCATCGAGAAGGCAGCGCTGCCGACCTGCCACTTAACAGCAGTGACTTCGGCGGCCAGCGCCAATGCCAACAGCGCAATCACCCCGTTCCAGAGTGGTTGCGAGGCTTCCCAGCCTTCTCTCCAGACGGCCGCCGCGATGGCGGATATCGCACCTAGCCCCATCACCAGGGCATAGCGCGAGAACGCCGACCGATGCGAGCCGCTTTGAGATTTCGTCATTCCTAAGCAAAGGAAGAGAGTGGCCCCAAATCGCCTTCAAACCGTGGTCGTAACTTCCGCAAAAACGATCCGGAAGATTGCGCCCAGTAACAACGCGAGAAGCTTAGCAGCGAACATTGAGCGTCACCCCCTTACGTGGGCCTACGAGACTGGGCTCGATGGACCTGGAGTGGTACGTCTCGCTACGACGTACCCGACGCTCCGCTCTCTAGCTTTTCGCTCGGCTCCGCTCGGGCAGTGACGACCCGGGGCCCCTTTCCCTCCTATTTCCTTGAGTGTCCTCTATCCTCACATGTCGCTCGGCGCAACAGAACCGCACTGACGACAAAGGTCACCGATGTTACTACGCCGCCTTCTGCCGCCTCAACGCCTGCCGAATCGCCTCGATCACGACCGTGATGCCGTCCGCCTTGCTCACGATCGTCTTCACGCCGACTCCGTGCAGCCGTTCCGCCTCCTCCTCCCCAACCCCGCCCGTCACCACCAGCACCTCGGCGTCGAGCTGACGCCCGGGCTCGAGCAGCCGCTCGATCACCTCACGATCAAGGAAGGCCTGACCCGGCCGATTTCGAGCAGCGCGTCCACGCCGTTCGACGCCTTCACCACCTCCACCCCCAAGTCCGACTTCTCGATCGTCTTCGCGAGCGCCTGGAGATACGCATGGTCGTCGTCCACCACGACGACCACGTCGCGCCCGATCGCATCCCGCAGGTCCGTGGGCACTGGCATCTCGCGCGTCCGCAGGAACTTCACCAGCTCGGACGCCTCGACTCGGCGTCGCCCCGTCGGCGTCTTGTGCCCCTTGAGCAGACCCTGGTCGATCCAGTGCGCCACTGTCGCCGGCGACACCTGGCAGACCCGCGCCACGCGTTGCGTGCCCCAATATTTCTTCGTTCGCAAGGGATTCACGGAATCCGAAATACCCCCAGAATAGGAACTGCGCAAGACCCATCGAGGCATCGGCGCAACAGGAATTTGGGATCGGGCAAAATACACACAACAGGAAATATCGCTAGAACCAGAGATTCGCAAGGCCCGCGACCGGAAGGAGAGCTGGTCGTGGGTTGGTTGATCCTAACTCCCTACGTCAGAATAGCTTACCTTCTGGCGTCGGTCCAACGATTGGTCGCGTCCAACACCGCGAGCACCGCGCTGCGCTCCGCACTCTCCCGGATTTCACACGTACCGGTCAGCAACTGCGCCTCGCGGCCGCCCAGGCCATGCACCGCCACCATCACGAACTTGCGGTCGAACGCATCCACGAGCTGAGTGCCTTCCAGCGCTACCGAGTTGTCGGGAAGCAGCTCGTCGAGACACAAGGACGCCGCGCGCGCCGCCGCCTCCACCCGGTTCCGCAACGTGTCGGTCCCCTGCTCCTCCGCCTCCGCCTCCCGCCCCTCGAACGACAGCCGCACCCGCACCAGGACGCGCTGCTGGCGCTCGGCTGGCCGCACATCGAGCCCCTGGAACACGACCACCCGCTTGTTGGCCCGCGTCGCGATCGCTTCCTGCTGCAACGCCTCGATCGGCCGCACGTCCGCCGTCTGCGCCACGCTGATCTTGCGGTGATCGATCTTGACGCCGAGCTGCGCCATGAGCGCCGACTCGATGTTCCGCACCACCTGCTTCGGCTGGACCTCGCCCGCCGTGAGCACGTGGATCTCGCTGATCTCCCCCTGCGGCGTGACCACGATGCGCGCCGACATCACACCGGTCAGGCTTGAGATGAGGTTTTCGGCCCGCTTGACACCCCACGGATCGGACGCGGCGCCGTCCGGCGTTTCGGCCGCCTTCGAAGAGGTCAAGCGTTTTCCCCCGTGGCCACACGATTGCGTCCCTGCTGCTTGGCGCGATACAACGCGCGGTCGGCCGTGATCAGTACGTCCTCCTGGTCCGGTCCCGACCGCGCCTCGGCGACCCCAATGCTAACGGTCACGAGCCCCTCCGGATAGCCCAACCGCTGGCCCAATGCCTCCACGTCCGCCCGCACCTTCTCCGCGACGGCGAGCGCCCCCTGGAGCCCCGTCCGGATGAGGAGCAGTACGAACTCGTCACCACCGTATCGCGCCGCCAGGTCCGTCGTGCGGATCAAGGCGGCGAACTCGCTCGCGGCGTTCCGTAGCACGTCGTTCCCGGCCTCGTGGCCGAACTGGTCGTTCACCTGCTTGAAGTTGTCCAGGTCCACGAACAGCACCGCGAACGCCTCGTTCGTGCGTGCGCTGCGGGCGGTCTCGCTCGCGAGCCGATCCCGCAGCACCCGGAACGTCGCGAGCCCGGTGAGCGAGTCGACGGCCGCCTGCTGCTGGGCGTGCTGCGCCTGCTTGTCGAGGTACGGCGGGCACGACTTGAGGGTGGTCCGTCCCAGGGCCGCAGCCGTCGCGAACGCCCGGCACGTGCCGTACCCGCAGGCACCGCAGTCCCACGGCTTCCCGTTCGGCGCAACGCCGATCTGCCCCAGGATCGCGTCGATCGCCTCGGCAGGGGGCGCGGCGCCGTCCCGCGGGATCGAGAATGCCGCACCTACGCGCACCGCCTCCGCAGCCGCGAGGTCCACCACCGGCTCGCGGGCGCGCGCGGGCTCGGTCGCGCCTACGATCTCCCGACGCCGGAACAGCTCCTCCGTGGGGCCGAGCAGCGGGTGATCGAGGCAACCCTCGCACGGCAGAATGTCCACGAAGCCGAGATCGATGCGGTCCACGGCGACGGCGCGCGCCAGCGCCTCGAGATGGCTCAGGCCGCGAAGCTTGCGGAACCGCCGGCTCGAGTGCCGCTCCTCCATCAGCACCTCGAGCGGCAGCCCCCCGGCGGTGCTCCAGTGCCGCCGCCGCTCCTCAGGAACCCGATTGAAGTGAAGGGGCTGGTCCTCCACGCGCACGACACCACGACGCTGGAAGAGATCTTGGAGATCGGCGAAGGTGATCGCCGCGTCCACGTCGTCCCCACCCTCTGTCAGGCACACCCCGGCGTATACCACCGGGGTACGGGCGCCGTACAGCTCCTTCAGGTAGCGCGCCTCGACCGCGACCGGGGTGGCGACGGGCGCGAGATAGGGAATCAGCTCGGGGTACTGGGTCCGTACGGTCTCGACGATGACGGGACAGGTGCTGCGGATCAGCGTTCCCCACCCTTCGTCCGCCAGCACCCGGGTGTATTCCTGCGCGACGAGCTCGTCACCCAGCACACCCCGGTGCACCCTCCGGAACCCCGCGGCGTAGCACGCGTTGACGACCTGCTCCGGAGTGGCGGGATAGAAATAGGCGGCCGACTCGACGGTGAGAATCAGCGTCGCGCGGCCGCTCTCGGCGAGCTCCAGCGCTCGCTCAACGTCGCCCCCGGCGGTGATGGCCTCATGGGGGCACGCGGGGAGGCAGAGACCACATCGGGTACACGCCGCGTCGACGATCCAGACGCGCTGTTGCTCCACCGCCACGGCGTCCGCTGGGCATACCCGGACGCAGGCCAGGCATGCCACGCACAGCTCGGGATCGATCCTAAAGTCCACGTCCGCTCAGCTCGGGCCGCCGGGGGGGTGACAGGCAAGGGCGCCGTAACATGGACGCGGCGATGCGACCTGTCAATGGCCAGGGGCGACATAAGTCGTGTCCCGGCTGCTACTTACGCTAACTGATACTGCTTCAGCTTGCGGTACAGCGTACGCTCGCCAATCCCCAAGACTTCCGCGGCCTTGCGACGGTTTCCCTTCGTTTCGTGCAGCGCCGCTTCGATCGCGGCCCGCTCGACGTCCGCCATGGTCATCCCGGCGCGATACAGCACTTCAGCCTCAGGCACGGGCTCGGCGTCGATAGCCGCCGCAACAGGTGTGCCGTGACCGACCTCGATCACCTCGACGCGCTGCGGCCCCTCGTCCAGCCTGCGGCGCAGCTCCTCGACTTGGAGCTTGAGCTCGACCAGGGTGCGGAAGATGAACTCCAGCTCCTGGCCCGCTACCTGGCGCGTCGCTCCGACCACCCGGACCGGCAGCCCACGGATGCGCTCGCGCACGTCGCGCGGAATGTCGGTCGCGCGGATCTCTCCTTCGGGTGCCAGGACGACCATGGACTCCACGAGATTGCGGAGTTGTCGCACGTTGCCCGGCCAATCCGCGTCGACGAGGATCTGCAGCGCCTCGGGCGTGATGCCGCGGAACGTCCGGTCGTGGGCCTTGGCGAACTCGGCGATGAAGCGCCGCACCAGGAGCGGGATGTCCGTGCGCCGCTCGCGCAGCGGCGGCAGATACATGGACAGGACGTTGAGGCGATAGTAGAGGTCGTCGCGGAACTGGCCGAGCGCGACGCTCTCTTTGAGGGACTTGTTCGTCGCCGCGGTCACGCGCACGTCCACCCGGATCGGCTGCGTACCGCCCACCCGGAAGAACTCCCGGTCCTCGAGCACGCGCAGCAGCTTGACCTGCGTCGCCGGGGTCATCTCCCCCACCTCGTCCAGGAAGATGGTCCCACCGTCCGCCAGCTCGAAGCGGCCGAGGCGGCGCTCGGCGGCGCCCGTGAAGGCCCCCTTCTCGTGACCGAACAGCTCGCTCTCGAGCAGCGTATCGGGGATCGCGGCGCAGTTCACGGCGATGAAGGGTTTGCCGCGGCGCGGCGAGAGGTCGTGGATCGCCCGGGCGACGAGCTCCTTCCCCGTGCCCGACTCGCCCTCGATCAGCACCGTGGAGGTGACCGGCGCTATCTGTTCGATCTTGACCAGCACCTCTTGCACCGCCGGCGACTCGCCGATGATCCCGGTGCGCTCCTGCAGCTTGCGTCGCTCCAGCAGGCGGCGGACTGTCGCGACCACCTCGTCCGGCTCGGCCGGCTTCCCGAGCCAGGCGGTGAGGCCGAGCCGGCGAGCCAGCCCTTTGGCGTCCGGCTCAGTCGCCTCGACCAGGCCCAGGGTCGAGATCGAGCGATCCCGCGCGGCAGCGAGCAGCTGCGTGGCGGCATCCTCGTGCAGGCCTCCCGTGAGCACGACGCAGTCGGGAGCCGGCTCGCGCCGCACCGCCTGGCGCACGTCGTCGAACGACGACGCCATCCGGGTGTCGAACCCCGCCGCCTCGAGCGCCGCGTTGATCCGGACGGCGTGCTCGAGGTCGTCGGTGGTGATGAGAATGCGGTCGGCCATCAGTGCGTCACTTTCTCCCCGCTCAACAGCTCCACGGCGTGGTCGAGGAGCGCCTCGAGCACGGCCAAGCCGTCCTGGACCCCGCTGGTCGAGCCGGGCAGGTTCACGATCAGCGTCTTGCCGCGGGCGCCTGCGACGCCGCGCGACAGCCACGCCCGTGGGAAGCGCGGCCCCGTCGCGGCGCGCAGCGCCTCGGCGATCCCGGGAGCCGGCCGCTCGAGCACCGCGGCGGTGGCTTCGGGCGTCACGTCGCGTGCCGTGAGGCCCGTCCCGCCCGTGGTGAGGACGACGTCCACCTCGCCGGAGTCGGCCCAGCGGGACAGCTTCCCCGCAATCCGGTCGGTCTCGTCCGGGACGACGCTGCGCACTACCACTTCGTACCCCCGGGCCCCCGCCCACTCGAGGATCGCGTCACCCGATGCATCAGCCCGCTGGCCCATGGTGCCGAGGTCCGAAATGGTGAGGATGGCGATGCGCACCGGACCTCCCTGGCTCACGACGTTGCCGCGGCGGCCCGCTTGGTCCGGTGCGGCACGAAAGGCAGCTTCACGGTCTCGGCCGCGGCCCGCCGGCCGCGCACATCGATCTCGAAGCCCGTTCCCGGAGCAGCCTGGCCCAGCGGCAGGTAGGCGAGGCCAACCGCGGAGTTCGCGGTGGGCGTGACCGTGCCGCTGCGCACGACGTCGACCTTGCGGCCGTCCACGTACACGTCGTACCCGGGCCGGGCGATCACGCGTGGCTCGAGCACGCGGAACCCTATGAGCCGGCGCGCCACACCGGCCAGTTTCTGCTGCTTGAGCGCCGCGAGTCCCACGAAGTCCGCTCCCTTGTCGAGCTTCACGATCCAGCCCAACCCCGCTTCGTACGGGGTCACGGTGTCATCGATGTCGTTGCCGTACAACGGGTAGGCCGCCTCGAGGCGCAGCGTATCCCGCGCCCCGAGCCCGCACGGCTCCGCGCGCCCGTCCCCGGCCACCGCGTACCAGAGCGTCTCCAGGTCACCGGCCCGGCAATACAACTCGAACCCGTCCTCCCCGGTGTACCCCGTGCGGGAGATGAAGCACTCCACACCCGCCACCTTACCCTCGGTGAAGTGGTAGTACGGGAGCAGCGCCACGCCAGCGCTGGTGAGGGGCGCGAGCAGCGCCTCGGCCCGGGGGCCCTGCACGGCGAGCAGGCCGGTTTCGTCCGAGATGTCGCGTAGCCGCACGTTGGCGCCCCGCTTGTGCGACACGACGTGCTCCCAGTCCTTCGCGATGTTCGCCGCGTTCACCACCATCATCAGCTTGTCGGCGAAGCGGTACACCACGCAATCGTCCACGAACGTGCCCCGATCCGTGAGCAGCGCGGAGTACTGTGCCTGGCCCGGCTTCAGCGCCCCCACGTCGTTGCTCGTCACTCGTTGAACGAGCGCATTGCGATCGGGACCCGTGATCTCGAACTCTCCCATGTGCGAGATGTCGAACACGCCCACCCGCTCCCGCACGGCCGTGTGCTCCGCCACGATCCCGCCGGGATACTGCACCGGCATGTCGTACCCGCCGAACGGGACGAGCTTCGCACCCAGACTCACGTGCACCGCGTGCAGCGGCGTGCGCTTGGTGGTCACGAGCCCATCAGGGTGGCGAGCAAAGCTTTTTGGACGTGCAGCCGGTTTTCGGCTTCGTCCCACACCCGCGACTGCGGCCCTTCGATGACCCCCGCCGTCACCTCCTCCCCGCGATGGGCGGGGAGGCAATGCAGGAAGATGGCGCCGGGATCGGCGAGATTCATGAGGTTCTCGTCAACGGTGTAGCCGCGGAACGCATTGCGACGAGCTTCGGCTTCGTCTTCCTGCCCCATGGACGCCCACACGTCGGTGTTCACGACGTGCGCGCCATCGACGGCCTGCTCGGGCTCCTCGGTGATCACGATGCAGGCGCCGGGACGGGACTCCGCCCGTGCGACGATCTCGTGGTCGGGCTCGAAACCCTCGGGGCACGCGAGCCGCAGCTCGAAGCCCAACAGCCCCGCCGCTTCGATCCAGCTGTTGGCCATGTTGTTCCCATCGCCGACCCAGGCGATCCGCTTGCCCTCCCACCCCCCCAGCCCTTCCCGCACCGTGAACAGGTCGGCAAGCACCTGACAGGGATGCAACAGATCCGTGAGGCCATTGATGACGGGCACGCTGGCGTAGCGAGCCAGCTCCTCCACCTCCGCGTGATCGAAGGTGCGGATCATGATGCCGTTCACGTAGCGCGACAGCACCCGCGCCGTGTCGGGGATGGGCTCCCCGCGGCCCAGCTGGATGTCGCGCGACGAGAGGAACAGGGCCTGGCCGCCAAGGTGGTAGGTCCCAACCTCGAACGACACCCGTGTACGGGTGCTCGACTTGGCGAAGATCATCGCCAAGGACTTGCCCCTGAGGGGCGTGTCTCGGTATGCACCCTTCTTCATCCGCGCCGCCAGGTCCAAGAGGCCGCGAAGCTCCTCCTGGGAGCAATCGCGGAAGGAGAGAAAGTCACGCTTGGCCATGGATTCCCCGGGAGTCGGTCAAAATGACAGTCGCCGGGGGGATTGTACGCGCGGTTCCGGCCGGAGACAAGGCTCCGGGGGATTAGAGCCGGGGAATTAGAGAATGTAGCGGCGCAGGTCTTCGTCGCCCGCGATCTTGGCGAGGCGCTCGCGCACGGCGGCGGCGTCGAAGACGATGTGTTTGGTCGGGTAGTCGGGGAGCGCGAACAGCACCTCCTCGAGCAGCGTGGTCATCACGGTGTGCAGGCGGCGCGCGCCGATGTTTTCGAGCTGCTCGTTGACTTTGGCCGCGATGCGGGCGACCTCACGCACGCCATCCTCGGTGAACTCGAGGGTCGCGCCCTCGGCGGCGCACAGCGCGGCGTACTGCTTGGTGAGGGCGTTCTCGGGCTCGGTCATGATGCGCACGAAGTCTTCCTCTGTGAGCGGCGACAGCTCGACGCGGATCGGGAATCGCCCCTGCAGCTCGGGGATCAGGTCGGACGGCTTGGAAGCGTGGAACGCACCAGCCGCGACGAACAAGACGTGGTCGGTGCGCACGAACCCGTAGCGGGTCTGAACGGTGGAGCCCTCCACGATGGGGAGCAGGTCGCGCTGCACGCCTTCCCGCGATACGTCGGGACCCACGGTGCCGCGCTCGCCCGCGATCTTGTCGATCTCGTCGATGAAGATGACGCCGTGGTTCTCCACGCGGTCGAGGGCTTCGTTCACCACGTCGTCTATGTCCACGAGCTTCTTCAACTCCTCGTCGATGAGGATGCGCCGGGCCTCGTGCAGGTGCACGGTGCGGCGCTTCTTCCGCTTCGGGAGCAGCTCCTGGAGCATCTCGGTAAAGTTGACGTCCGGGCCCTCCATCCCGGGTGGCGGCTGCATCATCTCGAGGGCGGGGAAGCTCTGCTGCTGCACCTCGATCTCCACCTCCCGCTCCTCGAGCTTCCCGTCCTTGAGCTGCTGGCGCAGCTTCTCGCGCGTGCGGCGCCGCCGCTCCTGCGATTCAGTGTCGGCCTCCGTCGGCTTGGGCGTCACGTCTCCCTTCGACGACACCACGAACAGGGGCCGGCTCTCTCCCGCCTCCCGACTGCCGTCTCCCGTGCGGGGGCCGGGAGACGGGAGCGGGGCGGCGGCAGCCGCGGGCGCGGCCGGCAGCAGGATGTCGAGCAGCCGCTCTTCGGCGCGGGCCTCCGCGTCCGGATAGACCTCGTCTTCCCGCTCGGTGCGCACCATGTTGATCGCCACGTCCACGAGCTCGCGGATCATGGATTCGACGTCCCGCCCCACGTATCCCACCTCGGTGAACTTCGAGGCCTCGACCTTCAGGAACGGCGCCCCGGCGAGACGGGCCAGGCGCCGGGCGATCTCGGTTTTTCCCACCCCGGTCGGCCCGATCATGATGATGTTGTTGGGGAGGATTTCGTCCCGGATGTCGTCGGGCGCCTGGGCGCGCCGCCAGCGGTTGCGCACGGCGATCGCGACGGCCTTCTTCGCGACATCCTGACCGACGATGTAGCGGTCGAGCTCAGCCACGATCTTGCGCGGCGGCAGCTCCTCGAGCCAGGGAAGCTGCTCCTGCGGCGTCGGTCCCGCGGGTGGCGCCTCGCCCGAGGCAGGGGGCGCGGGGGGCGGGGGCTCGGGAGGAGCGGATGACGGGGGCGTGCGAGTCGGCTCAGCCATCTAAAGCTCCAGGATCGTAATGTGCGCGTTTGTGAACACGCAGATCTCAGCGGCGATCTCGAGCGACTGCTTGACGATCTCCTGCGCCGGCAGGTCCGAGGACCGCAGCAGCGCCCGGGCCGCCGCCAGCGCGTAGGTCCCCCCCGAGCCGATGGCGAGCACCGAATCGTCCGGCTCGATCAGCTCGCCTGAGCCGCTGATCACGTACCCGTGCTCCTTGTCCGCCACGACGAGCAGCGCCTCGAGACGACGCAAGACCCGGTCCGAGCGCCAGTCCTTGGCCAGCTCGACCGCCGCGCGCGGCAGGTTGCCGGGGTAGCGCTCGAGCTTCTCCTCGAACTTCTCGAACAGCGTGAACGCATCCGCCGCCGCACCCGCAAACCCCGCCAGGATCCTGCCGCCTTTCAGCGTGCGGACCTTGTTGGCGTTCGCCTTCATCACGGTGTCGCCGATCGTCACCTGCCCGTCCCCCCCGAGGGCGACGTGGCCGTCGCGGCGCACGCAGACGATGGTGGTGCTGTAGATGCGGGGACTGCTCAATCGCCCTGTCCTTTCGATCGGAGTCGCTCAGGCCCGTGGATGGGCCTGGTGGTACACCTTCTTCAGCCGCTCCACGGAAGTATGAGTATACACCTGTGTCGTGGCGAGAGAGGCATGTCCCAGCAGCTCCTGCACGGCCCGCAGGTCGGCCCCCGCGTCCAGCAGGTGGGTGGCGAACGAATGGCGCAGCACGTGCACGTGCAGCGCGGGCCCGCGCGCCAAGGCGGCGAAGAGCCGCTTCATCGCGAGCTGAACGCCCCGCGCGCTCAGGCGCCGGCCGCGTCCGTTCAGGAACACGGCACGGCGGTCGGCCGAGCCCGCCGCCCCCCCGGCGGCGATCAGGGCGTCCCGCTCGCGGTAATACCGCCGCAGCGCGCTTCCCGCATGTTGGCCGAGCGGCACGATCCGCTCTTTGCGGCCCTTGCCGCGCACCTTCACCTGGTCCGACACCAGGTCGGCGTCCTGCTCGTTGAGCCCCGCGAGCTCCGAGAGCCGGATCCCCGTCGAGTAGAACACCTCCAGCATCGCGAGGTCACGCGCCTCCGTGAAGCCGCCGGCCTGGGCGCGGCGCTCCGCGTCCGCGAACAGAAGATCCACCTCCGCGCGATCGAGGTGTATCGGCAGGGTCCGGCCCAGCTTCGGCGTGCGGGCCGCCCTGGCGGGGTTCACCTCCAGGCCGCGGGTGACGTTCAGGAAGCGGTAGAACGTGCGCAGCGCCGAGAGGGCGCGCGCGATCGAGCGCTTGTGCAGGCCGCGCTGCTGGAGCGCGCCCAGAAAGCCGCGCACTGCCAGTCTGTCCACTCCCGCCCAATGCCACGGCCCACCGTAGAACCGCGCGCAGAACGCCGCGAACTCCCCCACGTCGCGCGCGTACGCCCGTACGGTATGGGGCGAGTCGTTGCGCTCCTTCCCGAGGAAGGCGACGAACTCCGCGATCTCGGGAACAGCGGTATCCGTCAACCGGCTCTCCCGTGCCTTAAAAGGCCGGCTCGGCCTGGAGGCGAGCCCTGAAGGGCACGATCCGCGTACTCATCCATCGCTGCAATCGCGCGCTGAGCCAGGCGCTCGCGCTTTTTGGTCTTGTCCCGCACCGGCTCATCCAAGGGGTCGAGCAGCCCGAAGTTCGCGTTCATGGGCTGGAAGTGCTCGGGGTCGGCCTCCCGCAGGTAGCGGCACAGCGCGCCCAGCATCGTGGTAGGCGGCGGCAGCAGTGGCTCCTCGCCCGAGAGCAGGCGCGCCAGGTTCACGCCCGCGAGAATCCCCGTCGCCGCGGACTCCATGTACCCCTCGACCCCCGTCAGCTGCCCCGCGAAGAGCAGGCGCGGATCGTCCTTGGCCGAGAGATGCGGCGTGAGCGCCCGGGGCGAGTTGACGTAGGCGTTGCGGTGGATCTGCCCGTACCGCAGGAACTCGGCGCGCGCCAGCCCCGGGATCGTCCGCAGCACGCGCTGCTGCTCCGGGATGCGAAGCCGCGTCTGGAAGCCCACGAGATTCCACATCTGGCCGGGCCGGTCCTCCTGGCGCAGCTGGACGACCGCGAACGGCTCGCGCCCGGTGCGCGGGTCGGGGAGGCCCACCGGCTTCATCGGCCCGAACCGCAGCACGTCCCGCCCGCGGCGTGCCATCTCCTCTACCGGGAGGCACCCCTCGAAGTAGGGCGTGCGATCGAACTCGTGCTGGGGCTGGTATTGATCCGCGGCGCACAGGGCCGCGACGAAGGCGTCGTATTGAGCCTCGGTGAGGGGGGCGTTGAGATAGTCATCGCCGCCGCCCTTGCCGTAGCGGGACGCCCGGTACAGAAGGTCGTGGTCGAGCGAGTCGGTCGAGACGATCGGCGCGATGGCGTCGAAGAACGCAAGCGCAGCTACGCCCAACCGCGCCGCGATGGCGCCACTCAGCGTCTCGGACGTGAGCGGGCCGGTGGCGATGACGCCGGGCGACGGGAGCGCCGTCACCTCCCCCCGCGTCACGATGATGCGCGGATGGGCAGCCACGCGCGCGTGCACCGCCTGCGCGAACGCGGTCCGATCGACCGCGAGCGCCGCGCCGCCCGGCACGCGCGCCTCGTCCGCGGCCTCGAGCACCACGCTCCCCAGACGTCGCATCTCGGCCTTCAGGAGGCCGTGCGCGTTGGTCGGCTCTTCGGACTTGAAGGAATTGCTGCAGACCAGCTCGGCCAAGCGATCGGTCTGGTGCGCGGCGGTCATGCGCACCGGCCGCATCTCGTGCAGCGTGACCGTGACGCCTCCCCCTCGCTCCGCCAGCGCCCAGGCGGCCTCGCACCCCGCGAGCCCGCCGCCTACGACCGCCGCGGTCAGGTCGCCACCGACTCCGCTGGCGCCGCCTCGAGCGGTACTTCGTGCGCGCACTTCAGGCACTTACGGTACGCTCCCGTCGCCTTGGTCTGGCGCTGCTCCATCCCGACGAACCCGCAGCTCGGGCATGCCACGGGGACCGGGCGATTCCAGACCGAGAAGTCACATTCGGGATAGCGCAGGCACCCGAAGAAGCTCCGCCCCTTGCGCGTGCGCCGCTCGGCCAAATCGCCGACGTCGCACTTGGGGCACTTGATCCCGAGCGGCACCGGACGCGTGTGCTTGCAGGCGGGGTAGCGAGTGCAGGCGAGGAACTCCCCGAAGCGCCCCGTCTTGATCACCATCGGCGCCCCGCACTCCTTGCAGATCTGATCGGTCGGCCGGTCGGGCACCTTGTCCTTCCGCAACGGCTTCGTGAACCGGCACTCCGGGTAGCGGGTGCAGGCGATGAACGGGCCGAAGCGCCCGCTCTTCACCACCAGCTCGCTGCCGCAGTTGGGGCACTTGTCGAGATGCAGCTTGGAGAGGTCGTGCGTCTCGCGAATCAGCTGCTGCACGTCCACCGCGGCCAGGGCCTTCGAGAACGGGGTCCAGAAATCGCCCAGCACCTGCTGCCACGCGAGATCGCCCTCCTCGACCTTGTCCAGCTCCGTCTCCATCTGCGCCGTGAAACCCACGTTGAAGGTGTCGGGGAACAGCCGCACCATGATTTTGCAGACCGTCTCGCCCAGATCGGTGGGCGTGAAGCGGCGGTCCTTGGTTGTCACATACGAGCGGGTCTGGAGCGTGGAGATGATGCTCGCGTATGTGGAGGGTCGCCCGATGCCGAGCCGCTCCAGCTCCTTCACGAGGCTCGCTTCGCTGAAGCGCGGCGGCGGCTCGGTGAAATGCTGGCTCGGCGTGATCTTCTGGACCGTGACCGGGTCGCCCCGCTCGAGCGCCGGGATCGGCGCCAGGTCCTCGAGGCTCTTGCCCTCTTCGGGCTCGTGCGCCTCGTGGTAGAGCACGTGGTAGCCGTCGAACAGCACCCGCGAGCCCGTTGCCCGGAACAGGAACCGGCCGAGGTCGAAGTCCACCGTGGTAGTCTCGTACACGGCGGGGTTCATCTGGGACGCGACGAAGCGACGCCAGATGAGCTGGTACAGCTTGAACAGGTCGGCCT
>WNGI01003367.1_pt1 | contig 14089 bp, 14 predicted proteins | sample 5400621 | NCBI WGS metagenome assembly WNGI01 (sample SAMN13153374, study PRJNA577476) | soil metagenome | isolation source: 20 cm soil or saprolite under Garry oak tree replicate 1 | place: USA:California | collected 2016-06-15
GAGGAAACGCAGCGCCGTCGCGAGCGCGGTACGCTGCGGTCGTGAGACTTCCCCTCGGGCTACTCTTGGGCCTCGCCGTGACCGTCGCGGCGTGCGCGCCTGCGGCCGAGAACATCCCAGCTGACGTCGACGTCGCGGTCCACATGCAGGACTACCGGGTACTGCTGAGCACCGCCACCGTGAAGGCCGGGACCGTGCGGTTCGGCGTCAAGAACGAGGGCAACATGGAGCACTCGTTCGAGCTCATCAAGACCGATCTGCCGTTCGATCAGCTGCCAACGACCGGCGACGCGAAGGCGAAAGAGGACGGCCTCGTGAAGCAGGTGAAGAGCCTCCCGGTGGGCAAGGTGTCGGTGGTGACCGCGGATCTCGCCGCCGGGAAGTACGTGGTCCTCTGCAACGTCGCGGGCCACTATCAGCTCGGGATGCGCGCCGCGCTAACGGTCCAATGAGCTCGCGTTCACTTCAGCGTCAGCAGCCACTGCACGATGTCGTGAATCTGTTGGTCCGATAGGTTGTAGTTCGGCATCTTCGTCCCGGGCTTCACCGCCGGCGGGTCTTTGATCCAGCGCGTGAGGTTTGCCTCGTCCACCGGCGAGAGCACGCCGCCGGCGATGCTCTTCTGGCTCGCGACGTGTGTCAGCTCGGGTCCGATCTTGCCGCCGGCCGTCGTGCCTTTGACCGTGTGGCAGCCGACGCACGCGAGCGAGAGGAACGTATCGTGGCCGACCTTGGTGAGCGGATCGATGAGCCGGTTCGCATCCTTCACGGCCGCGACCGCCCACGCGTCGTAGTCGCTGACCGGGTGGGCCACGAGGGTGATCAGCATGTCGGCGTGGCCGTCGCCGCAGAACTCGAGGCACTGCCCCTTGTACGTGCCGGGCTTGTCGGCCTGGATCCAGAGCTCGGTCGCGCGACCCGGCACCGCGTCTTTCTTCCCGCCGATCGACGGCACCCAGAACGAGTGGATGACGTCTTTCGCCGAGAGCTCGACGCGCACCTTCGTCCCGACGGTGATGTCAAGCTGTTCGGACGTCTGCAGATAGGTCCCATCGAGGAGCTTGAACCGATCTTCGTGCGGATAGCTGAACGTCCACTGCCACTGCTGACCTTGGGCCTGGATGACCATGCCGACGTCGCCGCCGCGCGTGTTGTTGATGAAGTCGAGCTTCTGCCACGACAACACCGCGAAGCTGACGACCATGAGCGTGGGGACGACGGTCCAGGTGAGCTCGAGGAAGTTGTGGCCGTGGAACTGCTGCGCGACGTGCCCCGGGCGTTCGCGGAATTTGATCCCCGCGTAGATGATCGCGCCGTCCACGATCGCGAGCACCCCGACCGCCGCGACGAACATGATCCAGTAGAGATCGGCGATCGCCTTCGCCTGCGGGCCCTGCGGATCGTTCGGCCACGGACCGTCGGCGAGGGCGGCGGTCGATGACAGAAGCGCGATGACGAGCGCGGTGATCACGCCGAAGGCCACGCGAATGCGGACCGAGAACATCGCGACAAAGATTAGGGCGTCGTTTCGACACGCGCCAATCGCCCTCATACACTGCGCGCGTGTCCGGACACGATGAGACCACCGCGGCGGCCGAGCACGAGCCGCACGCGCCGGCGCCGAGCCCCTCACCCGCGATCATCGGTCTCGGTGTCACGATCCTCGCGTTCGGCGTCCTCGCGGGGCTCGTCTTCATCATCGTCGGTGCGGTGATCCTCGTGGTTGGGCTCGCGACCTGGCTGATCGATGACGCCCGCGCCTACGTCGCCGCGGGCGATCCCACCGGGCACGGCGGCCACTAGTGTCGCCTCCCGGCATTCATGCGCAGCTGCATCGGCCCGGCACCGCCGATGCCCGTGTCGCCTTCGTCCGGGCGCTCCTCACGTATCTGCGGATACGCTCCGGTGCGTCCTCCTCGGCTCCGTGGCCTCGGCGTCCCGGGCCGCGCATCTGCACATGACTTCCGGGACGCGACACTAGCCGATGAGCTCGCGCACCGAAGAGCGGCCGATCGTCCGCGGACGACGCGAGCGCCCACGCGACCGCCTTCCGACCAACGACACCGGCCTCGAGGCACAGCCCGGCCGCTTCACCCACGGCATGTGGGCCTGCATCCTCTTCGTCTCGACCGAGGCGATGTTCTTCTTCGCGCTGTTCACCACGTACTTCTTCCTACGAGCGCGCATCCCCAATTGGCAGCCGATCTTCCAGCGCTGCGCGGAGGAATGCGACAAGCCGCACTGGAACTCGACGACGAACATCTTCGGCCTGCCGGTGCCGATCGTCGCGATCAACACGATCGCGCTGCTCGCGTCGAGCGTCACGATGCAGTTCGCCGTCAACGCCATCAAGCGCGGCGATCGCCGCGGTCTTCGCAACTGGCTGATCCCCACCGTCATCCTCGGTATCTGGTTCATCAGCGGCCAGCTCTACGAGTACACGCGTCTCGGCTTCCTACCCGACAACGGGATCTTCGCCGCGGTGTTCTTCACGCTCACCGGTTTCCATGGCGCGCACGTCACCGGCGGCATCCTCATGAACTCACTCGTGCTCTTCCGGACGGTCAAGGGCCAGTTCAGCGCGCAGCGGCACCTCGCGGTCGAGGCCGCGTCGATCTACTGGCACTTCGTCGACGTCGTGTGGATCGGCCTCTTCACGGTCATTTACATCATCGGTTGAGGTCCGATCTTCGCTTGAGATACGGCGCGACCTAGCCCGCGCCCTCTCCGATCAGCGTGCGCAGATCGTCAAGCAGCCAGTTCGGTGGATCGCTCGAATGCACGATCGCGCGCTCGCGCCCTCGGGCGTCGATGAGATAGATCGCGTCGTTGTGTTCGACCGCCCGTGCACCGGATGAGGCGAACGAGCCGATCCCGTACCGGGCCCACACCGCCTCGAGCTGCGCGCGAGGCCCGATGAGGTAGTGCCAGCGCTCGCTCAGATCGTGGAGGCCTGAGAACTCTCGGACCGCCGCCGGCGTGTCTCCCTCGGGGTCGACCGAGACCGCGACGAACTCGACCTTCGCTGCGTTGTCGCCGAGCGAGCGCTGCGCTGCGCGGAACTGACCGGCGGTGAGGGGGCACACGTCGGGACAGCGCGTGTAGAGGAACGCGAGCGCGACGGTGCTCGTGCGCAGCGACGACAGCGTGAGGCTGTTGCCCGTCACGCCGTCGGTGAGAGTGAAATCGGGCGCCGGGTTTGGCTCGAGCTCCGTGCCGAGAAGATGGTCCGCACCGCACGCCGAGATCACGAGCGCGCAGACGAGTGCGAGCACGAAGGGGCGGATCACCGTCCGAGCATATGGCCCATCATCGCGGCGATGCCCCCCTTCGCTGTCAGCGCCGGCTACGTCTTGCTCATCGCGCTCTGGGGTTCGACCTGGGCCGCGATCAAGGTCGGCGTCGAGGCCGTGCCGCCATTCGTCTTCGCGTTCGAGCGCGCGGTCGCGGTGTCGATCGTCCTTGTCGGACTGTCGCTGGCAATGCGCCATCCATTCCCGCGCGATCGCCGCGTGATCGCTTCCGCGATCGTCGTCGGGATCTTCAATACCGGATCGAGCTGGGCGATCATCTTCTGGTCGGAGCAATACGTGCCCAGTGGACTCGTGTCCGTCTTTGGGGCTTCGGCTCCGATCTGGACCGCACTGCTCGCGCACTTCCTGATCCGAGGCGACCGGCTCTCGCCGATGAAGGTGCTCGGTCTGCTCCTCGGACTCGCGGGCATCGGCGTCCTCGTCGGCGCTCCCGACACGAGCGGCCGACCGGAAGCTCTCACGGCCAGCGTGCTGCTCGCCGTGATGCCGGTCACATGGGCGATCGGCTCGATCCTTCAGGCGCGCGAGCTGCGGCAGGGCTCGCCGCTGCCGCTCGTCGCGATCGGTACGACCGCCGGATCGCTGTTCCTGCTGCCATTTGCGGCGGCTCAGGCTGGCCAGGCGGCGAGCTGGAACGTCGGCGCGGCAGTCGCCTTCGGCTACCTCGTGTTCTTCGGGTCGTGCGTCGGGCTCGTGCTGCAGATGTGGCTCACCCGCCGACTCCGACCGACGACGATGACGCTCGCGCAGGTCGTGATCCCAGCGCAGGCGCTGCTCATCGGCGCACTTGCCCTCGGCGAGAACATCACCTGGCGAATGGTCGCCGGCGCGGCCCTGGTGGTCGTCGCCGTCGCGCTCAACGCCGTGGCTGGCGGTGGCTCCCGATCCGAGCCCGCTCCGGTGGCATCCCCCGCGGACTGACGACGCGGCCGGATCTTCACTCGATTGAGGGCAAACCCGCCTTTACTTCCGAGCGCCACGCCGCGATAGTCGCCACGACGGGCCCAGCGACAGAATTCGCCGGTGGGGTCGGGAGGCCCACTGATGTCGATCCGTCGTTTCATCCTCGCAATCGTCGTTGCTCTCGGACTCGCGTTCTCTACGAACATCGCGGCTGGCACGGCCAACGCGTGCGACCCCACATCCGGTGGGGGACTCTGCTAGGAACATGCGTGACCAACGGCCGTAGCCAGAGAGGGCATTTCGGCCGACCGAGACATGCGGGCACCTGGGCCCGCGCGGACCCCTGACCGGCAACGCCCCGGTCTCGGTCCGAAAAAGGCCGGTAAAGCCTCGTTTGACCTCACGCTTGCCGCGACGTAAAGTGCCCGGGCCATGCCTGCCGTCCGTTCCCCGATGGTCGCCGACGTCGGCGCCCGCATCCGCTCACTGCGGACGGCCAAGGGAATGACCCAGGCGCAGGTCGCGGAGCCGAACTACACCAAGGCCTACATCTCGATGCTCGAGTCGGGCCGCACGCGGGCCTCGATGAAAGCTCTCGAGCACATCGCCGGCGTGCTTGGTGTCAAGCCGGCCGATCTCCTTGGCGGCGTGGCAGCGCCCGCGACCCCCCAGTACCAGCTGCTCGAGGCACGCCGCTATATCGAGCAGCAGCGCCCGACGGAGGCGATCCCGATCCTCGAAGCGCTCGAAGAGGGCCTCGGCGCGACGGACCAGCTCGTGCGGCTTCGCTTTCTGGCAACGGCCTTCAACATGACCGGACAGCCGAAGGCAGCGTTCCCGCTCATCGAGCGAGCCCAGCGGATGGCCGAGCTTCTCGAGGACGAAGAAGAGAAGGTCCGCGTGAACGCGGTGCTCGCCAGCGCGTACTCGCGCACGTACGCGTACGAGGAAGCGCTGCGGTTGCTCCGCGAGATCGTCGCGGCCTGCGAGGATGGCGTCCCGAACGACCCGGCCTTCCATTTCCGTCGCCTGGTGGATCTTGCGGTCGTGCTGACCAACCTCCGCCAGCCAAAACAGGCGCTGGCGGCCTACGAGCGCGCCATCGTGCTCGGTGAAAAGTTCAGCGATCGGCCGGCGCTCGGCAACCTCTACGCCGGAATGGCGAAGACGCACCAGAACGAAGGCGACCTCGAGGCCGCGATCGTCTACAACCAGAAGAGCCTCCAGATCTTCGAAGAGCTCGGCTTGTTCGATCAGGTCGCCTGCACGCTGGACAACGCCGCGCTCCTGTACGCCGAGTACGGAAACCGCGAGCGCGCTCGCGAATGCCTCGCCCGTGCCGCGGCGCTCGCGATCGAGACCCAGCGCGACGGCACCCTCGCGTCGGTCAAGGCTTCCGAGGCGGAGGTCGCGGCGAAGACCGATCCGAAGCAGGCCCTCGAGATCGCGCAGGAAGCGCTCAAGTTCGCGCGCAAGGTCGATCAGCCCGATGCGCAGGTCAGGCTGCTCGTACTTCTCGGAGAGCTCCGCATGAACGCCAACGCGGCCGCCGCGCGCCGGTCCTTCCAGGAGGCGCGCCTGCTCGCGGAAGAGCGAGCGCCGCACCTGCTTCGCGTGATCTTCGATCGTTGGTCCCACGCCGCCGAGTCCACCGGCGACAGCGAGGAGGCGCTGCGGCTCGCGCGCCGCGCGCTGGAGACAGCTCGCACATAGGTTCGCGCGGCTCGGCCTAGCCTTCACGCGTGACCCTCACCGCCGATCTCGTGCGCGAGCGCGTGCGCGGAACGATCCTGGGTCGGATCGGCGACACGCCGCTCGTGCCGCTGCGCCGCATCGGCGCGGGGCTGCGCGGCGAGCTGTGGGCGAAGATCGAGTCGGCGAATCCGGGCGGCAGCGTCAAGGACCGGGCCGCCCTGTGGATGGTCATCGCCGCCGAGGAGGAGGGGCGCCTCCGCGACGGCGCGGTCATCCTCGATGCGACCAGCGGCAACACCGGCATCGCGCTCGCGATGGTCTGTGCGGTCCGTCGCCACCTGGCGCAGCTCGTCATGCCGGACAAGGTCTCGCTCGAACGCAAACGCATCGTCCGCGCGTTCGGCGCCGAGGTCGTGCTGACCGATCCGCTCGAAGGGACCGACGGCGCGATCCGCGAGGCGCGCCGGCTCGCGGCAACCGACACGCGGTACGCCTACCTCGATCAGTACTCGAACCCGGCGAACCCGCGCGCCCACGAGCTCACCACCGGACCCGAGATCTGGTCGCAGACCGACGGTCGCGTCACGCACTTCGTCGCGGGCGTCGGCACCTCGGGCACGATCGTCGGCGTGTCGGCGGCGCTGCGGCCGCGCGGCGTCCGGATCGTCGCGGTGCAGCCCGACAACGCGTTCCACGGCATCGATGGCTGGAAGCACATGCCGACCGCGCTCCGCCCAGCGATCTGGGACGAGCGCGCCGCGGACGAGCTTCGCGTGATGGCGACGGACGACGCGACGGCGATGACCAAACGACTCGCGCGCGAGGAGGGGATCTTCAGCGGCGTTTCCGGCGGTGCCGCGGTCGCCGCGGCAGCGGCGGTGGCGAGGGAACAACCGGGCCGTATCGTCGTGTTGATCGCTGATGGGGGAGAGCGTTACCTGAGTACGCCGCTATGGGAGTGAGACCGTGGCCGTGACGGTGCGTCTGCCGGGTGCGTTGCGCGACGTGACCGGTGGCGAGACCAAGCTCGAGGCCCGCGCCGGAACGCTGGCGGACGTGATCTCGGACATCGACCGGCGGCATCCCGGTTTCCGCTCGCGCGTTCTGGACGAGAGCGGTGCGCTTCGCACCTACGTGAACGTGTACATCGGCGAATCCGACGCGCGCGACGCGGGTGGCACGAGCGCGGCGGTGCCCGACGGCAGCGAGGTCATGGTCATCCCGGCGATGGCCGGAGGCGCCGCATCGCCGACGCGCTGAAGCTCCGACAGGCGGCGCGCGACGAGATCGTCGCGCACGTTCGTGAAGAAGCGCCGCGCGAAGCATGCGGCCTCCTTGCCGGGCGCGACGGCGCCGTCACGCGCGTGATCCGCTGCGCGAACGTGCATCCGACGCCGACGACGAGGTACGTCATCGACCCGCGCGAACAGCTGACGGCGTTCCGCACCATCGACGCCGCGGGCGAGGAGCTCATCGGGATCTATCACAGCCATCCGGTGAGCCAGCCGTACCCCTCGCCGACCGACCGCGCGGAAGCTCATTACCCCGACGCGGTGTATCTGCTCGTGTCGCTCCGCACCGGCACGCCCGAACTACGCGCGTTCCGCATCGGCGCGGACGACTTCATCGGCGAGGTCACGCTGAGCGCCTAGGGTCAGTCCTAGCGCGAGGACTCGTGTATCCGCCACGTCGCGGCGATGGCCGCGGCCTCCGCGAGCGCGGCCGGCTCGTCGGCCGGCTCGACGTAGTGGAAGATCAGCGCGAGGCCCTGGGTCCGTGGCACCACCGTGAACTGCCGGTACAGCACGCGCCGCCCCGCGTATGTGCCGGCGTAGCGGTCGTCGACCGCGATCACGCCGTTTATGCGCACGACGGAGCGCTCGCGGAATCCATTCTCAAGACCCTGACGCTCCACGATCGACGCCGAGTCCGCGTAGGTGTCCGCCGTCGCGAGCGGAACACCGCCCGCTCGCGCCACGCGCAGGTCCGCGACATCGGACGCGTAGCGCGCTGCCTCCCCGGGGACGCCGCTGGTCACGTTCTTCCAGCCGGCGGGCAGCGTGATCGTGAAGTCGGCCGCTTCGAACACTGTGCCGGTCATGGCCGTCGCGGTGAAATCGCCGACGAGCTGTGGCGCGATCGCGTAGGCGGCGAAGCGGACCCGCGAGATCTGGTCCGGCATAACGAGCGCGCTCGTCGCGAGCATGACGACGAACGGCACCGCAGCGACCGCTAGCGGGAGCAGCGCGCGAAGGTTGATCGCGAGGCCGACGATGCCGCGGGCCACGGCGACGGCCGCGACCACGCCCGCGATCGGCAGCAGATCCGGCACGAGCAGCACGAGCACGATGCCGATCGGCGCGAGCAGGAGCGGCGAGAGGGCGAAGCTGAACGCGGTGAAGGCCTGGTCGAGGGTGAGCTCGTCCCGGCGCAGGAGCCGCGCGGCCCAGTACCCGACCGTCGCGACGCCCGCGACGGTGACCGCGAGGCGGACGCCGAGGAACAGCGAGTCGACGAGGACCTGAGGCAGGTAATCGAGGGCCGAGAACTGTTTCGAGGTCAGGATCATCGCGTCGATCGCGAACGAGAGCGCGACACCGGCGAGAAGGGCGACAAGGACACCGGCGATCCCGTAGTGCTCGCGTGCCAGCGACCGGGCGAAGTCGAAGGGATGAAGGATGGAACGCAGGATCTCGCCGCGGAACCACGCGAGCTCCCCGGTGCTCTCCACCGCTCGGACAGTACAAAAAGACGACCCCCGCGTCCGGGGGTCGTCTTGTGTTCGCGTTTGGATCCCTTCGCGCCCCCAAGCTACAGGCCTCACTTCCGGCCGAGATGTGGGCGATCACACGAAAGTGTGATGAGATGCTCCGACATCAAAACCGCTCGGGAGCGCTCGAACGGTGTGGCCCTCTTCCGCCGAGGGCGTCATCGATCGACTTGAAGGACTCCGAACACCTTATGCAGCCGGACCATGACACCTCCAGTGACGTTGGTGCTAGGCCTTCTCTGCTCCGTTCCGCGGAACACCTCTGTTCTACACCCGCTCAGGGAGGTCGAGTCAAGAGGATGGCCGGGCCAGACATTTTCGGTAGCGGCGATGTCGCCCAGCTAACGCCGGATCCTGAGCAGCTCGCGGATCTGGCGCGGAACGACCTTCACGTCGGGCCACCACGACTCCTCCGCGTCGACGCCGGCCGCGGCGGCCGCTTCGACGAGCAAGGCGACGGCGCTCCGGAGGTCCGACAGGCGAACGACCTCCGAAGTGAACGTGTGCGAATGCTCGCCCTGGTTGTGATAGTTGACGTTCGGGACCGCGATTCCGGTCGCGCTCCACCCGAGCCGGACGAACGCCGATGACTCGCAGGTGCCACCGGTCAGCAGCGCGCGCTGCGTCGCGACGCCGGCGGAGGTGAGCTCTTCGCGCGCGACCCGCAGAAAACGTTCCGCGTCGTTGTCGAAGGTGTTGTAGACATCGCCGGCGCGAACGACGACGCCGCGTCCGGGTGCCGCGTGCGCGAGCGCGCGGCTCGCCTCGAGCGATACGACGACGACGTCGCGAGGCAGCAGGCCGTCCTCCGCCACAAGCCGTGCGCCGTAGAGGCCGGACTCCTCACCGCGCGTGAAGACCGCGTGCACGTCGTGCGGCCTCGCGTCGTCGCGCAGCGCGGCAAGCACCAGCACGACGACGGCGCACAGCGCGAGGTCGTCCGCCGCGCGAAGGTGCAGCTCGTCGCCATGCACCGCGAACGGGACCAGATCCATCACCGCGAACTGGCCGGTGCGCAGCTCGCCATCGGCGCGGATGCGGCAATGCCCTGGCGAGTTGTGCACCGAGTCCGGTGCGGAGACGTAGCCGTCGAGGGTCGCCGCGAACGGGGTCCCGTCGCCGTCGTCGCATACGAGCACCGGGACCGGGGCCGCGAAGAATTCTGGATAGAGGCCGCCGAGGATGCGCGCGCGACCCTCGCGACCATGCGCCTCCGTCACCTCGAACGCGGGATGGTCGGTATGCGCGATGAGCGCGAGCGACCGCTTCGCGGGGCCGCGCGTCACGCGCGCGGACACCTGGCCGTAGGCGTCCTCGTGGACCGCTACGCCGTCCCGCTCGAGCTCGCTGCGGATCGCGCGTAGCGCGCGGAACTCGTGGTACGGCGCGGTCGGCGCGGACGCGACGCGCTCGATCGTGGCGAGCGTCGTGTCGATGTCGGGCATGGAGAAGCGCGGCATGCGTCGCGAGGATATCGTCAGCGGTCAGTGCTCCGTCTCTACGACACGCGCCGGCGCGCGGTCTTCCCGTTCCGTCCGCGTTCCAGTCCCATCACTCTCTACGTCTGCGGTGTCACGCCCTACGACACGACGCACCTCGGTCACGCGCGCACGTTCCTCACCTTCGACGTCCTCGTTCGTCATCTCGAGGCGGGCGGGAGACCCGTTCGTTACGCGCAGAACGTCACGGACATCGACGAATCGATCCTCCAGCGCGCGGCGCGCGACGGCGTGAGCTGGCGCGACCTCGGGCAGCGCGAGGAGCGCGAATTCCTCGCCGACATGCGTCGCCTCGGTTGGCGCCCGCCCGACGTGATGCCACACGCGACGCGCGAGATCCCGTCGATGCGCGCGATGATCGACGCGCTCGTCGCGAAGGGTGGCGCGTACGACATCAAGGGTGGCGTGTACTTCGATACGTCGCGTGCCGGGCACTACGGCGAGCTGTCGCGCTTCTCCGCGGCGCGCATGCGCCGGATCCTTGCCGCGCAGGACGACGCCGCGCTCGACGACCCGGAGCGCCGGGATCCGGTCGATTTCGCGCTGTGGCGCCGCGTGCCGAGCGGTCCGCGTTGGCCAAGCCGCCACGGGCGAGGTCGCCCCGGCTGGCACATCGAGTGTTCGGCGATGTCGCTCCGCTATCTCGGCCCGCGCATCGACATCCACGGCGGTGGCAGCGACCTCATCTACCCGCACCATGAGAATGAGATCGCGCAGTCCGAATGCGCGACGGGACAGCGCCCGTTCGTCGGTTGGTGGATGCACGCCGGTCCGGTGCGGCTCGCGGGCGAGAAGATGTCGAAGTCGCTCGGCAACATGGTCTTCGTGCGGACCGCGCTCGAAACGACGACGCCGCAGGCGCTGCGGCTCTATCTCCTGGACAGCCACTACCGCCGCCCGTTCGATCACGACGAGGCGAAGCTGGTTCGAGCCGAGGAGCGCGCGTCGGCGCTTGCGGAGACGCTCGGCCGCGGCGCGATCGGTCCCCTCGGCCGCGATGCCGCGACGCGCGAGGTGCTCGCGGCGCTCGACGACGATCTCGACACGCGCACGGCGATCCGTGCGCTCGAGCGCGGCGCGCGCCGCGCGGCCGCGGGCTCGAGGCCGTCGCTGCGGCACCTCGCGCGCCGAGTGCTGGGCATCCTGTGAGTCAGGTCGAGCTGCTCACGGACATCCTCGCGCGCGAGGGTGCGGAAGCGCTGGGTTGGGAGCATGGCCGCCCGGGTGGTGCCGCGGCTCGGGCGTTGCTGCGGCCGGCGGCGCGACGCATCGCGCGCGAGTTCGCGGATGCCGACGCGATGCTCGAGTCGCGCCCGCTTCCCGATGCGGCGCGCTGGATCCTCGATCACTTTTCAGCGCGCGTCGAGGTCGCCGGTCTCGATCGCGTCCCAGGGCACGGTCCGATCCTGCTCGTCGCGAATCACCCCGGCCTCACCGACGCGATGGCACTCATCGCGGCGCTCGACCGAGCCGACCTTCGCATCGTCGCGGCGGACTATCCATTTCTGCATGCGATGCGGGGACTCGCGCCGCGGCTCATCTTCCTCGAGGTATCACGGGGGTCGCAGCTCGGGTGGATCCGAGCGGTCAGTCGGGACCTGCGTCAGGGCAGCGTCGTGCTGTTGTTCCCCGCGGGTGGACTCGAGCCCGACCCCGCCGTGCTCGGCGCCGAGGGCGCGCTCCTGTCGTGGTCCGACAGCGTCGGTCTCATCGCGCGCCTCGTGCCAGACGCGCAGATCGTGCCGGCGGCGGTCAGCGGCGTTCTGTCACAGCGCGCCTTCGCTCATGCGTTGACGCGCATCCGCCGAACGCCACGCGACCGCCAGCGCGTCGCGACGCTCCTTCAGATGATCGACGCGCGCTGCCGGCCCGTGACCGTGCGCATCGCGTTCGGCGCGCCGCTCGAAGCCGAGCGCGGCGCCACCCTGAACGGCGAGCTCGTTGCGCGGCTGCGCAAGCTTCTGTCGGATCCGTCAGCGGCGTGGAAGCCGCTGTCGCATCGACCTTCAGATCCCGCGACGACCGCGGCGTAGAAGCGCTTTTGCGACCGCGACGGTCGACATGCCTCCTACCATCGCTTACACGTGAAGCAAGCGCCTCTCACTCCGGATGAAGCGACGCAGCGGGATCAGGTCAGGCTGTCGCTCGATCTCATAACTGCCGCTGCGGTCGTGTCTGGTGTGCTGGTCGCTTCGCAGGCAGTCGCGAATCGCGAGTGGCGATCCTGGGCGATCGTGATCATGCTTGGCGTCTTCGCGGCGCTCGTCCAAGCCTGGCCCCGTCGAATCCTCGCGAGTGGCCGCATCGAATCGGCCGTGACAACGGTGGCTCTGGCCAGCGCAGCGCTCATCCTCGGCACCGCCATCATCTCGCCGGCCGGCGCGATCATTGCCGCGACGGGTCTCCTTATTCCCATCGTCGCCGCGGTGCCGTACCTCGAGGTCAAGTCACTCCGTCGCTTGCTGATCCTTGCCTGGGTGGCCAGCATCGCCACGGCTGCGGCAAGCCTGCTGCCTGATCCGGTGCCGCCGAGCGCCGACGCCGGCCTCAGTCGGCTCTGGGGTTCCGTGCTCGTATCCGGTCTCGTCCTCTTCCTGCTCTATCGATCAAGCGAGAGGCTCAGGGCGTCAAGTCGCGAATTCAGCCGGCTCTTCGGTCTGTCTTCGGATCTGGCCGAAGCTACGGATCCTGGGCTCCTCGGGGACCTCATCGCGCGCCATCTCAGCGAGGCGACGGGTATGGACGACTGCGTGATCTACGCGCGGGCCGCGGACACGAGCCGCCTATCGCCGTTCGGCTCGCACCCCGCGCAGCGCGCGCTGGAGACCGACGCGGAGGCACTGATACGGCGGCCGATGCTCCAGCGCGTAATAGACGAGCGCCTGCACATGACCGTCGACGTCGTGAACGAGCAAGCGGATCCCGCGGAAAGAGCTCATCTGACCGCTCTCGGTCGTACCGTCATGCTGTTGTTTCCGCTCGTCGCGCATTCCGATCCAGTGGGTGTCGCCGAACTCACGTCCGCCGCGTACCGCACGATCGACGACCGTCGGCTCGCACTCGCCCGAACGCTCGCGTTCGAGGCGGCCATGGCGATCGAGAACGGACGTCTCTACCACGATCTACGCGAGCGCTCGCTACACGACCCGCTCACGGGCCTCGCTAACCGAAGCCTGTTCTTCGACCGTGTCGGACACGCCATCGCGAGGCTCGCGCGCCAGCCTGGCAATTCGATCGCCGTGCTGTTTGTCGACCTGGACAACTTCAAGAACGTGAACGACACCCTTGGCCACGCGCGTGGCGATCGCCTGCTCGCGCTGGTTGCGGAGCGGCTCCGCACCGTGGTACGTGCCGCGGACAGCGTCGGTCGCCTCGGCGGCGACGAGTTCGCGTTGCTGCTGGAGGATCTGACGTCCGCCACCGGCGCGGTTGTCGTCGCCGAGCGCGCGCTGAGACTCTTAACGACCCCGTTCGATCTGGCCGGCGAGTCGGTGAACGTGAGTGCGTCCATCGGGATCGCGCAGCGCGCCGACGCGAACATCAGCGCCGATGCGATCATCCAGGAAGCCGATGAGGCGATGTACCAAGCGAAGCACGCCGGGAAGGGCCGCGTGGTCCGTTCCGCGCCCGTATCCTTGAGGAGCGGCCCGGTCGCCTAGTGGTCCAGGGCGCTTCCCTTTCAAGGAAGAGGTCAGGGGTTCGAATCCCCTCCGGGCTACTGAGTCAATGTTCACGCCGCGGGGTGCTTCGCGATCGCGTCCTCGCCGGCCGCGTCTTCGCGAGATTGTGCCCGACGGCGGCCTTCACGATCGCCTTGAGCGCCTGTTCATCGAGCTTCTCGTTCTGAGAGACATCGATCGCCCGCGACTTGCCCAAGAGCTGCGCGTTGAAGAGCTTCTTCGGGTCCG
>WNGI01003369.1_pt1 | contig 14087 bp, 17 predicted proteins | sample 5400621 | NCBI WGS metagenome assembly WNGI01 (sample SAMN13153374, study PRJNA577476) | soil metagenome | isolation source: 20 cm soil or saprolite under Garry oak tree replicate 1 | place: USA:California | collected 2016-06-15
CGTGTAGCGACCGCGGCCGATCACCACGTGGTCGAGCACGCGGATGCCGACGATCTCGCCCACCTGCCGCAGCCGCTGGGTGATGGCCGCATCCTCGGCCGACGGCGTCGGATCGCCGCTCGGATGGTTGTGGACGAGGATGAGCGCGGCGGCGGCGGCGCGGATGGCGGGGCCGAACACCTCGCGCGGATGGACGAGCGCCGCCGTCAACGACCCCTCCGAGACCTGCACCTCCCCCTGCACGCGGTTCTTCCCGTCGAGGAGAATGACGTAGAACACCTCCCGGTCGAGCTGCGGCAGCCGCCCGCGGAAGTGATCGTACACGGCGACCGCGTCGCGCACCGGACCGCGGACGGTGAGCGGCACCGAGACGCTCCGGCGTCCGAGCTCGAGCATCGCCCGCACGAGCGCGGCCCGTCTCGGCCAGAGACCACCGAGCGCGGCGTAGGCGGCGCGATCGAGACGGTCGAGTCGTTCGAGTCCGCCGGCAGTACCGATCAGGCGCGCGGCGAGCGCGACGCCCGCTGCAGTGGGCGCGCCGGCGTCGAGGACGACGCCGAGCAGCTCCGCATCCGAGCACGCGCATGCGCCCGCGGCGAGGAGCCGTTCCCGCACGCCGAGTGGCCGGGGCCCGCGCCCCGCAGGCGCGGCGGAATTCGCGACCGTGTCCACGCGTCGTCTCGCATAGCGGCCCCGCCCGGCCGATGCGATACCTAGAGCGAGCCATCGCCCGGTCATGCCCGGACGAGCAGCACCTTCAGATACTCGCCCTCCGGATGTGCCAGCAGGACGGGGTGATCGGCGGGATGGCCCCACTCGCCCACGACCTGCGCGATGCGACGCGCATCGGCGGCCGCGGCGGCGACGACCTCGCGGAAGGCGGCGCGCGGCAGGTGCTGCGAGCAGGACGACGTGAGCAGCCAGCCGCCCGGCGCGAGGCGGCGAAACGCCTGCAGGTTGACGTCCTTGTAGCCGCGGAGCCCGGGATCGAGGTCCCGCCGCCGGCGGACGAACGGCGGTGGATCGAGGACGATCACGTCGTAGCGATCGTCGCTGGCGCGGAGGAAGTCGAAGACGTCGGCGACGACGAAGCGGCCGACGGCGGCGTCGAGCCCGTTCTCGGCCCAGGCGGTCTCGGCGAGCCCGAGCGAGAGGCGCGACGTGTCGACCGATACGACCTCGCGCGCCCCCGCCCTCGCCGCGACGACCGCGAAGGCGCCCGTGTATGCGAAGCCGTTCAGCACGCGGCGGCCCGGCGCCAGCGCCCCGAGGCAGCGCCGCGTCTCGCGCTGATCGAGGTAGAACCCCGTCTTCTGTCCGTGCAGCACGTCGACCACGAAGCGTGCGCCGTACTCCTCGATCGTCAGGCGGAGCGGCGGCGCCTCGCCCGCCAGCACGCCGCGTGCGCCCGACAGCCCCTCTTCGGTCCGCACCGCCCCCTCGCTGCGCTCGAAGATTCCCGTTGGCCGCAGGCGGTCCTCGATCGCGGCGGCCACCGTCGACGCGAGGCGCGCCGCCCCGGCGGTCAGGAACTGGCACACCACGTAGTCGGCGTACCGGTCGACGACGACGCCCGGCAGGCGGTCGCCTTCCCCGTTCACCAGACGGTAGGCGTCGAGATGCGCGCCGAGAAGCTCCGTTCGGACCGCGAGCGCCTCGTCGAGCCGGCGGCGCACGAACGCCGCGTCGAGCGGCTCGTCGTCGGTGGTGAGCACGCGGACGGCGATCGTCGTCCGAGGGTTCGCGTAGCCCGCGGCGACGAAGCGGCCGTCGGCCGCGACCACGCGCACCGTCTCTCCGGGCTCGGCGCCGTCCAGCCCCGCGGCGATCGCGCCGGAGAAGATCCACGGATGCCCGGCGCGCACGGGACTCTCACGGCCGCGCTTCAGCGTGACGACGCGCACGCGGATCCCGGCTACCGCTCGCCGGCGCGAACGAACGTCCCGCTGCGGCCGCCCGCCTTCCGCACGAGCCGCACCTGCTCGAGCGTCATCGTGCGGTCGACCGCCTTGCACATGTCGTAGAGCGTAAGCCCGGCGACGGCGACCGCGGTGAGCGCCTCCATCTCGACTCCCGTGCGCGCTTCGACGCGCGCCCGGCCCTCGATCGTGACCCGCGCGCGCGCGGTGTCGACGGCAAGCGAGACGTCGACGTGCGACAGCGGCAGCGGATGGCAGAGCGGGATCAGCTCCGCCGTGCGCTTGGCGGCCATGATGCCGGCGAGGCGCGCGACGGCGAGCACGTCGCCCTTGGGGAGCGTGCCGGCGGCGATCTGCGCGAGCGTTCGCGGCTGCATCGCCACCACGCCCCGCGCCACCGCCTCGCGCACGGTCACGCGCTTGGCGGACACGTCGACCATCCGGGCACGTCCGGCGTGATCGAGGTGCGTCAAGCGTCGTCGCGGGCGCGCCATTTACCTTGCGTGCCCTATACCAGCTCCCTATAGTCGCCGGAACACGATGCCCGATCCGGTCTGTCATCGCGTGCTCATCCTCGGCTCCGGTCCCGCCGGGCTCACGGCGGCGCTGTACGCGGCGCGCGCGAATCTCGGCCCGACGGTCGCCGAGGGCTCGCAGCCTGGCGGCCAGCTCACCATCACGACCGACGTCGAGAACTATCCCGGCTTCCCGAAAGGCATCCTCGGCCCCGAGCTGATGGAGGTGTTCAAGGAGCAGGCGGGGCGCTTCGGGACGCAGTTCGTGTATGGCGACGTCGCGGCCGTCGACCTCGCGCGCCGGCCGTTCCAGGTGACGATCGGCGAGGAGGTCCACTGCGCCGAGACGCTCATCGTGGCGACTGGCGCCAGCGCCAAGCTCCTCGGCCTACCCTCCGAGCAGCGCCTCATGGGCTATGGCGTCTCGGCCTGCGCGACGTGCGACGGCTTCTTCTTCAAGGACAAGGAGCTCGCGGTCGTCGGCGGCGGCGACACCGCGATGGAGGAGGCGACGTACCTCACCAAGTACGCGACGCGCGTCCACGTGCTGCACCGCCGCGATCAGCTGCGGGCGTCGAAGATCATGCAGGAGCGCGCCCAGCGGAATCCGAAGATCGGCTTCGTCTGGAACGTCGCCGTGCGCGAGATCGTCGGCGACCCCGCCGGCGCCGGTGTGACCGGCGTCGTGCTCGAGGACACGCGTAACGCGGAGCGGCGCACCATGCCCGTCGACGGCGTCTTCATCGCCATCGGCCACGAGCCGAACACGAAGCTGTTCGCCGGCCAGCTCGAGATGGACGAGCGCGGCTACATCGTCACCCACCCGCGCACGACAGCCACGAGCGTCCCCGGCGTCTTCGCCGCCGGCGACGTCCAGGATCCCAGCTACCGACAGGCCGTCACAGCGGCGGGCTCGGGATGCATGGCCGCGATCGACGCCGAGCGCTTCCTCGAGGCGCAGCATGGTTGAACGTCGCTGGTCCCGTGGCGTCGCGTGCGGGATCGGGGGCGCCCGCTCCGCTCCGGGTCCTCGCTCCACGCGCGACTCGTAAAAGCAGCGTCCCCCCGAAGCTGCACGCGCGCGCGGGAGCTGCGGGTCGCTCCGCGGGCGCCCCCGATCCCGCCACCGCAGCGCCGCGGATCCGGATTCCGTCCCCGTGCGCGCGGGTCGGATGCGCTCGGCGTCTGGGCGGGAAAGGGGCACCTCCGCGGCGACCCCGCAGCTTCCGCGCACGCGTGCAGCTGCGGGGGGACGTGTCTTTTACGAGGTGCGCGTGAAGCGAGGACCGGGAGCCGCGGGGGTGCCCCTTTCCCGCCACCCCGCCACGCGCGTGCGAGCGGCGAGCTACCCCGCCATCCGACGCCGGAACTCGCGGGTGCGGCGGCTCGAGGAAGCGAGCTCGAGGAAGAGGAGGCCGCGGACGATCATCATGAAGTAGAGGAGGACGCCCGCGGCGGCGTCGCCGAGGATGTCGAAGGGGCCGCCGGGGAGTGCCGCGACGACGATCACGGCGGCGCCGAGGGCGAGCGTCGCCGGGAACCATTCGATCCAGTTCTCGCCGATGAAGCGGTAGCTCTCGACGAGGAGCTCGGCGGCCGAGTGGCGGCCGAGGTAGACGAGCTCGGGGACGGCGTTGAAGAAGACGAGGACGGCGAGGCCGAAGACGATGGCGAGGAAACGGAACGGTGCCAGCACGATCGAGGCCACCATCCAGAGCACCGAGGTGAGGAAGCCGACGGCCAGCAGCTCCCCGAGGTAGGCCGCGAAGCTCGACGGCACGTCGCCGAGCCGGACACGCCCCGAGCGGATCACCTGCTCGACGAGCGAGAGCCACGAGCTCAGGCACGCCATCATGACGAACCACAGCACGAAGCCGCCGATGATGCCGAGCGGCGCCACGAGCCGGGTGACGAGCCCCAAGAGCGCCCCGTACGCCACCACCATCAGGCCGACCGGCCAGTTGGTGAGCGCGAGCCGCGCGCCGCGACGGAACACGCGCGCGTAGAGCGTCGCGGTATCCAGGAGCCAGCCCCGCGGCAACATCCTACCGCCGGACGGCCACGCCGCGATCGGCGAGGTAGGTTTTCGCGTCGTGCACGCTGTGCTCGCCGTAGTGAAAGATCGACGCGACGAGCGCCGCGCCGGCGCCCGCCGTGACGAGGCCATCGTACAGGTGCTCGAGCGTCCCGGCACCCCCCGATGCGATCACCGGGATCCCGACGCGGTCGACGACGGCGCGGGTGAGCTCGAGGTCGTAGCCCGCGCGCGTGCCGTCGCGGTCCATGCTGGTGAGGAGGATCTCGCCCGCCCCGGCCGCCTCCATGGCGGCCGCCCAGTCGACGGCGTCGAGGCCCGTCGGCGTCCGACCGCCGTGCGTGTAGACCTCCCAGCCACTACGCGCGTCGTCCGCGACGCGGCGGCGCGCGTCGATCGCGACGACGACACATTGCGTGCCGAAGCGCTCGGCCGCCTCGCGGACGAAGTCCGGCCGCGCGACCGCCGCGGTGTTGATGGACACCTTGTCGGCACCGGCCTTCAGCAGCGCGCGGACGTCGTCGACGGTGCGCACGCCGCCGCCAACCGTGAGTGGCATGAAGACGCGCTCGGCGGTGCGGGCGACGACGTCGAGGATGATCGGCCGCTCCTCGTGCGATGCCGTGATGTCGAGGAAGCAGAGCTCGTCGGCGCCCTCCGCGTCGTAGCGGGTGGCGATCTCCACCGGATCGCCCGCGTCGATCAGGTCGACGAAGCGCACGCCCTTGACGACGCGGCCGTCCTTCACGTCGAGGCACGGGATGATGCGGCGCGCGAGCATCAGGCGGCCTCGGCCGCGGCGAGCGCGTCGGCGAGGCGAATCGCTCCCGTGTAGAGCGCGCGACCGACGATGATGCCGGCAACCCCGAGCGACGCGATCGCGCGGACATCGTCGAGCGAGCCGACGCCGCCCGACGCGATCACCGGCACGCGCGCGGCGCGCGCGACAGCGCGCGTCCCGGCGAGGTCCGGACCGCGCTCGGTCCCGTCCCGCTCGACGTCGGTATAGATGACGGCTGCCGCGCCCATCGCGGCGACCCGCGCCGCGACGATGACCGCGTCGACGTTCTCGCTCTCCGTCCAGCCTGCGACCCGGATGCGGCCGCCGCGCGCGTCGAGCCCGACCGCCACGCGGCCGGGGTGGGCGCCGCAGAGCCCGGCGCAGACGGCCGGCGCGCGAACGGCGATCGTGCCGACCACGACGCGAGCCGCACCCGCGGCGAGCACCGCGGCGACCGCGTCCACGTCGCGCAGGCCGCCGCCGACCTGCACCGGGATCGGCACGGCACGGCAGATCTCGCGCACCAGATGCGTCTGCAGCGGCCTGCCAGCGCGCGCGCCGTCGAGGTCGACGACGTGCAGCCACGCCGCGCCGGCCGCAGCCCAGGTTCGCGCGACCGCGACGGGATCGTCGCCGTACACCGTCTCCCGGTCGAACTCGCCCTGCATGAGCCGGACGCAGCGGCCACCGCGCAGGTCGATCGCCGGATAGACGATCATGCGCGGCCGCGCACCACGGCGACGAAGTTTTCGAGGAGACGCAGCCCGACGGCCTGGCTCTTCTCGGGATGGAACTGACAGGCGAAGACGTTGTCGCGCACGACGCTCGAGGCGAACTCGAACCCGTACGGCGTCGCCGTCGCCACGAGCGCGGGATCCGCCGGCACCGGGTAGTACGAGTGCACGAAATACACGTGGGACCCGTCCGCGATGCCGGCCAGGTGCGGCACCCGCCGCGCGATGCGGAGCGTGTTCCATCCCATGTGCGGCACCTTCCGCTCCGCGTCGGCCGGGAAACGGACGACGCGCCCGGGCAGCACGTGCAGGCCCTCGATGGGCCCGAACTCCTCGCTCTCGTCGAAGAGCAGCTGCATGCCGAGGCAGATGCCGAGGAAGGGGCGGTTGGCGGTGATCGCCCGGCGCACGGGCTCGAGGAGCCCGAGTGCGCGGAGATTCGCCATGCAGGCGCCGAACGCCCCGACGCCCGGCAGGACGACGCCCGGCGCGGCGGCGATCCGCTCGGGATCGCGCGTCACCTCGGCCGCCTGCCCGACGCGCTCGAGCGCCTTCTGCACGGACCGCAGGTTCCCCATCCCGTAGTCGACGACCGCGAGCGGCTGCATGGCGACGGCCTAGAGCGACCCCTTCGTCGACAGCACGCCGGACAGCCGCGGATCGCGCTGCGTGGCGAGGTCCATGGCGCGGGACAGCGACTTGAACGTGGCCTCGACGATGTGGTGCGGGTTCCGGCCCGAGCCCATCCGGACGTGGAGGTTCATCGCCGCCTGGTTGGTGAGGGCCAGCAGGAAGTCGTGGATCAGCTCGACGTCGAAGTTGCCGATCTTCGGCTGCTCGATGCGCACGTCGTAGACGAAGAACGGGCGTCCGGACAGGTCGACGACGGTCGTCACGAGCGCCTCGTCGAGCGGCACCGCGGCCTCGCCGAAGCGGCGGATGCCGGCCTTGTCGCCGAGCGCCTCCCGGAACGCCTGGCCGAGCGTCAGCCCGACGTCCTCGACCGTGTGGTGGTGGTCCACGTCGAGGTCGCCCGTCGCCTTGACCGTGATATCGAAGAACCCGTGGCGCGTGAAGATCTCGAGCATGTGGTTCAGGAACGGGATGCCGGTCTCCACCTGGTAGCGCCCGCTCCCGTCGACGTTCAGCTGGAGTCGGATGTCCGTCTCCTTGGTGCGCCGTTCGACCGTGGCCGTCCGCTCGTGCGGCCGCGATGGAGCGCGGCGGGCGCGCAGTGTCATCGGTGTCCTCCTCCCATGGCGGCGAGCCGCCGCTCCACGGCGCGGCCGTGGGCATCGAGCCCTTCGAGACGGGCCAGACGAACGATGGCCGGGCCGAGGGTGGTGATCGTCCGCCGGCCGGCCCCGATGACGCTCGTCCGCTTCACGAAATCGTAGACGCCGAGCGGCGACGCGAAGCGCGCCGTTCCGCCCGTCGGGAGCACGTGGTTCGGCCCGGCGACGTAGTCGCCGAGCGCCTCGGGCGCGTCCTGGCCGAGGAAGACGGCGCCCGCGTGCCGCACGCCCGCGGCGACCGCGGCCGGATCTCGGACCGCCAGCTCCACGTGCTCGGGGGCCAGGCGATTCACGATCTCTATCGCCTCGGCGAGCGACCGGGTGACGACGATTGCCCCGAAGGCGCCGAGCGCTCGCGCCGCGATCGCGCGCCGCGGCAGCGTCGCGAGCTGGGCGGCGAGCGCCTCGGCGACGCGCGCGGCGAGCCGGCGGTCGGTCGTCAGGCAGACCGCCGCCGCCAGCGGGTCGTGCTCCGCCTGGGCGAGCATGTCGGCCGCCACGAGATCCGGCGCCGCCGACCGATCCGCGACGATCACGACCTCGCTCGGCCCGGCGATGGAATCGATGTCGACGTGGCCGTAGCAGAGCCGCTTGGCGGTCGCGACCCAGATGTTGCCCGGTCCGACGATCTTGTCGACGCGCGGGACCGTCTCGGTACCGAACGCGAGGGCGGCGATGGCCTGCGCGCCGCCGAGGCGATAGAGCTGGTCGACGCCCGCGACGTGGCAGGCGGCGAGGATGAGCGGGTGGTCGCCGCTCGTCCCCACGGGCGTGACCGCGATCACCTCGCGCACGCCGGCGACGCGCGCCGTGACCACGGTCATCAGGACGGTCGACGGATAGACGGCGCGGCCGCCGGGGATGTAGACGCCGACCCGCGCGAGCGGCTCGATGCGCTGCCCGAGACGTGCACCGGTCGCGTCCCGGAACGACCACGACCGCTCGCGTTGTCGCGCGTGGAAAGTCCGGATGCGCCCGGCGGCGAGGGCGAGGTCGCGGCGCACCACCACGGGCTGTGCGCGATGCGCGCGGGCCAGTGCCGCAGGCGGCACGCGCAGCTCGCTCCGGCGAAGCGAGACCCCGTCGTACCGCCGGGTGAGTGCCACGAGCGCGCGGTCGCCGCCGCGGCGCACCGCCGCGATGATGCGGCGGACGTCCGCCTCCACCTTCGCCCCCGCAATCTCGCCACGTTGCTCCAGGCGTGCCAGACGCCGGCGGGCGGCGGCGCTGCCCGCGATGCAGACGAGCTCCGTCACGCCGTCCCCGCCTCGCGCCGGATGTCGGCGCCGAGCGCGCGGAGCTTCTCCTCGACGCGCTCGTACCCGCGGTCGAGGTGGTACACGCGCGCGACCCGCGTCGTCCCGCGTGCGGCGAGGCCGGCGAGCACGAGGCAGACGCTGGCGCGCAGGTCCGTCGCCATGACGGGCGCGCCCGACAGCGCCGCGCGGCCGCGTATGATCGCGCGGTTGCCGTCGGCGCGGATTTCGGCCCCCATGCGGACGAGCTCCTGGGCATGGAGGAAGCGGTTCTCGAAGATCGTCTCCGTGATCGTGCTCGTCCCCGCAGCCTGGGTCATGAGCGCCATGAACTGCGCCTGGAGGTCGGTCGGAAAGCCGGGATGCGGCATCGTCTTCACGTCGGCGGCGGCGAGCGTCCCCCTCGCGGAGACGCGGAGGCCGGCCTCCCCCTCGCGCACCGTGACGCCGGCCTCGCGCAGCTTGGCGGTGAACGCGTCCAGGTGATCGCCCCGGGCGCCGCCCACCACGACCGAGCCGCCGGTGATCGCCGCCGCCACCATGTACGTCCCCGCCTCGATGCGGTCGGGGATGACGGTCACGTCGGCGCCGTCGAGCTCCGGACGACCTTCGACGGTGATCTCCGGCGTGCCGGCGCCGCTCACGCGCGCGCCCATGCGCTCGAGCGCGCCCGCCAGACAGACGTTCTCCGGCTCGCGCGCCGCGTTCTCGATGACCGTGGTGCCCTCGGCCAGGGACGCCGCCATCATCAGCTGCTGCGTCGCCCCCACCGAGGGCATGTCGAGCACGATCTTGGCACCGCGCAGGCGGTCGGCCTCGGCCTCGACGTAGCCCTCGGTGATGCGGATGCGCGCGCCCATCTTCTGCAGCCCCGCGAGGTGCAGGTCGACTGGCCGCGCGCCGATGGCGCAGCCGCCAGGCGTAGAGACGCGCGCACGGCCGAAGCGCGCGAGGAGCGGACCCAGGACGAGGAACGAGGCACGCATGGTCTTCACGAGGTCGTACGGCGCCTCGCTGCGGTCGACGGCGCCGGCCTCGACGCGGATCTCGTGACCGTCGGCCGTCGACTCCACCCGGGCACCGAGGTGGCGCAGCACCGCGACCGCGGTCCGGATGTCGCGCAGCACGGGCACGTTCCGGACGACGCAGCGGTGCGGCGTGAGCAAGGTGGAGAAGAGGAGCGGCAGGGCGGCGTTCTTGGCGCCGCTCACGGTGACCTCGCCGTCGAGGACGGCGCCGCCCCGGATCACGATCGTGTCCACGCGTCCCCCCTCCTCGCGAGCGCGACCACGCGCTCGACGCCGCCGTGATCGCGCATCCGCCGTGCGCCGCGCCAGCGCCCGTCGGCGGCGGCGAGCGCGGCGACCGCGGCCGCCTGTCCCGCGCCGACCTCCATGACGAGCCAGCCGCCGGCGGTGAGCACGCGCGGCACCTCGCACACCAGCCGGCGGACGGTCGCGAGGCCGTCGGCGCCGCCGGCGAGCGCTCGCCGCGGCTCGTGCTCGCGCACTTCGGGCTCCAGCCCGGTCAGCTCCGCTTCCGCGACGTACGGCGGATTCGACACCACCAGGTCGAAGGTGCCGGCGCCGAAGGCTCCGACGACGTCGCCCGCGATGCAGGCCACGCGCGGCGCATGGCGGGCGAGATTCGCCCGGGCGACGGCGAGCGCGCTCTGATCGACGTCGCTCGCCGAGACTTGCGCGTTCGGCAGCGCCTGGGCCAGCGCCGCCGCGATCCCCCCGCTTCCGGTCCCGAGGTCGAGGACCCGCCGCGCCGCAGGCGCCACGGAGAGCGCCGTCTCGACGACGAGCTCCGTCTCCGGCCGCGGGATGAGGACGCGCCGGTCGACGGCGAAGGGCAGCGACCAGAACTCGCGCTCGCCGAGGAGGTAGTGGAGCGGCTCGCGCGCGACCCGCCGGGCGACGAGCGGCTCGAGGCGGGCGGCGGCCCCGGCCGGAAGCGGCTCGCCCGAGCGCGCAATGACCCCCGCCCGGCTTGTGCCGAGCGCGTGCGCGAGCAGCACCTCGGCGTCGGCCCGCGGCTCGGGGACGCCGGCGGCCGCCAGCCGCGTGACCGCCGCAGCCAGCACCGAGCCGACCGTCGTCGCGGCCTCGAGCACGGCTCCCGTCATCCGGCCGCCTCGAGCGCCTCGGCCTGGTGGCGCGTGGTGAGCGCGTCGATGATCGCGTCGAGCTCGCCGTCGAGCACGCGCTCGAGCGTGTGCAGCGTGAGGTTGGCGCGGTGGTCGGTGATCCGGCTCTGGGGGAAGTTGTAGGTGCGGATCTTCTCGGACCGGTCGCCGGAGCCGACCATGGCCCGGCGGCTCGCGGCGATCTCGGACTGCTGCTCGTGCCGCGCGCGCTCGAGCAGCCGGGCGCGGAGGATCTTGAGCGCCTTCGCCTTGTTCTTGTGCTGCGACTTCTCGTCCTGGCAGGTGACGACGAGCCCCGTCGGCAGATGCGTCACGCGCACCGCGGAGTCGGTCGTATTCACGCTCTGTCCGCCGGGCCCCGAGGAGCGGAACACGTCGATGCGGAGCTCCTTGTCGGCGAGGTCCACCTCGACATCCTCGGCCTCGGGCAGCACCGCGACGGTGACGGCGGAGGTATGGATGCGGCCCTGCGTCTCGGTCACCGGGACTCGCTGGACGCGGTGCACGCCGCCCTCGAACTTGAGCCGGCTGTACGCGCCTTTCCCCTGCACGAGCGCGATGACCTCCTTGAACCCGCCGAGACCGGTCGGGCTCGAGGACAGCGCCTCGATGCGCCAGCCGTGCCGCTCAGCGTAGCGGCTGTACATGCGGAAGAGCTCGGCGCCGAAGAGACTCGCCTCCTCGCCGCCCGTCCCGGCGCGGATCTCGAGCACCACGTTGCGCTCGTCGTTCGGGTCGCGCGGCACGAGGAGCCGTTTGAGCGTCGCGTCGAGCTCCTCGAGACGCTGCTCGAGCCCCGGAAGGTCGCCGCGCGCGAGCTCGCGGAGCTCCTCGTCCTTGCCGTGCGCGAGCTCGCGATGCTCGGCCACCTCGCGCGTGACACGCTGCCGCTCGCGCCAGCAGGCGACGGTTTCTTCCAGCTGCGCGCGCTCGCGGGCGAGCTTGGCGAACTCCCGGCGGTTCCCGATGACGGCGGGGTCCGACACGAGGCGCTCGAGCTCCTCGTACCGCCGCTCGATGTCCGCCAGGCGCTCGAACATCAGGTTCCGGCGCCTGCCCGGCCGGCGGGCACGGGATTACGCGGTCTGCGAGCCGGGCGTGCCCTTGATGCCGTACTTGCGCTGGAAGCGCTCGACCCGGCCGGCGGTATCGACGAGCTTCTGCTTGCCCGTGAAGAACGGATGGCAGGCCGAGCAGATCTCGACGTGGATCTGGGCGACGGTGGAGCGGGTCTCGATGACGTGGCCGCAGGCACAGACGATCTTCGCCTTGTCGTACCGCGGGTGAATGCCTTCCTTCATGGGGAGAGCGGCACCATAGCAGAGGGGTACGAGGCGCGCAACGCGAGGCCGCGGACGGGCGTGGACAGCGGCCCGAGGCGTGCGGCGTAGCGGCGGGAAGCGACGCCGCCTTGGCTCCCGTGTCCTCGGTCCACGCGCACCTCGGTAGGGAGGCTGCTGGTATTGCGATCATGACAGAAGGGAGTTACCCTTGGCAGCGTGAAGGGCATCACGATAAAGCTCCCGGAAGCGACGCTGCGGCGACTCAAAGACGAGGCGCGAGAGACGGGACGTAGCGTCGCGGCGCTCGTTCGGGAACGCGTCGAGGCCGTGCCGGGTCTCGACCGGCGGTCGGTCCACTCGCTCGCCGCTGATCTCGCCGGTATCCTAGCAGGCTCTCGAAAGCCCGCGACGAACGAACGGCGCCGATTCCGTCGAGCATGATGACGATCTGCGACACGGGGCCGTTAGTCGCCTATCTCAACCGCAACGACCGGTATCACGCCTGGGCGGTCGCGCTCATGAAACAGGTGGCGCCGCCGATGTTGACGTGCGAGCCCGTGCTGACCGAAGTTGCGTACTTCCTCCGCGAAGACCGCGTCGACGTGGATCCGTTGTTCCAACTTCTCGAACGTGGCGCGCTTCGCCTGGAGTTCGACATGTCGGCGCACTGGCCGCGTGTCCGGACGCTGATGGCGCGTTACGATCGAATGGACATGGCCGACGCTTCGATCGTCGTCATGACTGAGTTGCATACTCGCTGCCAGGTACTCACGGTGGATCGCAAGGATTTCAGCGTTTATCGACGGAACGAGCGCCAAGTCATCGACTTCGTCGCTCCGCCGAAGCGGTGAGACGACCGCGAGTCGTCCCTCGCACGCTCGACCTTTGGTTTGTAGAGCGCGTGCAGGCCGCGACGCACGGATGGCGGCACGCTTCTTCGCGGTCACCATCAACCAAGCGATCTTCGCCGGCGCACTACGGCGTTTCCGTGTGCTGATGAAGGAGTAGACGTCGCCCGAAGAGACGTCTCCGTTAACGGAGACGGGGAGCGCCAAGGACCGGCAGGTTCATCGCTCGGGCGGCGATCGCGAGCTCGCGGTCGTGCGTGGCGAGGGCCAGATCCGCGATCTGCTCGCGGGCGAGGACGGCGCTCGCGAGGTGCACTCCGTCCAGCGTACCGAGCGCCGTCGGGAACGGCTCGGCAGCACGCTCCAGCACCGTCCGATCCAGCGCGATGAGCTCGAACGCCTCCAGCCGTTCGAGGAGTGCCGCCCTCCGCTCCGCAACATCGTCGTCAGGGAGGTGCAACCGGAGGCGCGTGCGGTCGATCGTTCGTAGGCACTCGACGCGGATCAGCTCGCTGGACAGCGCACGGGTGATCCGGCCCCACTCGCGAAGCGCGTCCCGGGCTCCGGTGACGATGCGCATCAGCACCGATGAGTCGACGTAAACGGTCACCGCTTCCGGCGTTCCTCGAGCAGCAGCTCCATGGCGGCCTTCGCCCAGCGCGCGGGCCGCAGGCGCTGGTCTCGCACATCAGAGAACGGTCGCTTGGCGGGGAAGATCCGGATCCGAGAAGACGGCTCGCGTACCGGGACGATCCGGGCGATGGGGCGGTCGCGGTCGGTGACCTCGATCTCGGCACCCCGCTCCACCGCGCGGAGATGTTTGGACAGCTGGTTCTTCAAAGCCGCGATCTTGACACGCTTCATGGCCACATATGGCCATGTCGTCGGGGTCAAGTCAACGGTGACGTAGCTCATCACCACGGTTTCCGGGGCGGCGGCTACCGATGCTTCCGCCGGCGGCTCTGCTCCGCGCCGGCCCTCCGACGTCATCGGGTCGCGGATCGCCTCGGCGTGTGTGACGGGGAAGAGCCGGCGCGGTCCTCGTTCGCGACGACCCGGAGCTCACGCGCGTGCGGCAGGTACGGCAGGAGCATCTGCGCGGTTGGGGGACGCCCAGACGCTGGAGCCTCGCATCCGGAAGCGCTACAAGCGCGCGAACCATGCGCCGGCCCGCCCGCTCCGACGTCCGCACCGGACGCCTCCGCGCCGCCGACCCGTTCGAGCTGATCCGGTGGCTCGCGCGGTCGCAGACGGATCCGCGCAAGGCGC
>WNGI01005470.1_pt1 | contig 14086 bp, 16 predicted proteins | sample 5400621 | NCBI WGS metagenome assembly WNGI01 (sample SAMN13153374, study PRJNA577476) | soil metagenome | isolation source: 20 cm soil or saprolite under Garry oak tree replicate 1 | place: USA:California | collected 2016-06-15
CGCGATGTACGCCCCAAATCACGATCCCAGCCAAACCGGACACTTGCGCTTCCAGCGCGGTCAAATCGCCGATGCAGCCTTCATCCATCCGCCCGCCATTATCGATCACCAAAATGTTGCCCGGGTGGCTCTGTTGCATCGCTTCGAGGAATACATCTACGCTGCCAAAATGTTGGGCCGGGAGGGCGTCACCGGCAATTCGAGCGCCAGGAACGACAGCCTTAATGCCGGGAGGCGCAATTCGGAACGCAATCTTCCGACGAAGCGCAGCGTCGGCAACAAGCGGTGTTGAAAGTTCACCAAAAGCGACGGAGCGAGATTGTTGTTTCACTCCTCCAGAAAATCACGGGATCGACGAAAAGAAATTAGAAATTAGCCTCCTTCACACCGAAATGTGCCGCTCGAACGTGGAACGCTCCGACGCTGGGGCGCTCATAATTATATAGTCCTAGTTTTCGGATCGATTGCAGATGGTGCGCGATACAGGGTTCGAACCTGTGACCCCTACCGTGTCAAGGTAGTGCTCTACCACTGAGCTAACCGCGCCCCGATACTGGTGATCGGTGATAAGTGATCGGTGATCGCGAGCGAGTCAAGATCGCCTGCGTTTGTGCTCGACCTGAGAAATCGTTTACGCTCGCATGACTCCGTGAGAACGTCGCCTCTCGCCATCGTCCTCTTCATCATCGCTGCCTTTCTCGGCGCGCTTGGTCAGTTCTTCTACAAATCCGGCGCCGAAAAGACGGATAGCACGTTCGCCAGTTATATTATCAACGCCCGCCTTCTCGCCGGCGTAGTTTGCTATGTCGCGGTGATGGTACTTTTTGTAGCCGCGTTCAAACGCGGCGGCGCATTGACGGTGCTGTACTCGATTTACGCCAGCACCTTTATTTTCGCCGCGATCATCGCCTGGCTCGCCTATGGCACACCGATTCGGGCACCGCATTTCGCCGGCTTCGCGCTATTGATCGTAGGAATGTACCTGCTGGGACGTTGATGGACTCCTATCAAATTGGAGATCGACGCCCGCTCGCGTCGCGTGGTTGGAAAATTTCAGAGTGGGTCGCGCGCTGGCTGGCGCGCCACGGCGCAACGCCAAACGCGATTTCCATTGCCGGAATGCTTTGTGGAATTGCCGCCGGAATCATGTTCTTCGAAACGACGCGCGTTTCGCATCCGTGGATTTTTTGGTTGGGCGGCGCGGTTCTCGTCCAACTACGATTGCTGGCCAATCTTTACGACGGCATGGTCGCTGTTCTGCGGCAGATTGCGTCACCGGTCGGCGAGTTGTTCAACGAAATTCCCGATCGCGTGAGCGATGCTGGAACATTAATTGGCTTCGGTTACGCCGCCGGATCGGACCCGTTGCTTGGTTTCGTCGCCACTATCTTCGCGATCTTTCTCGCGTATTTGCGGGCACAGGGGAAAGTGGCCGGCGCGCACCAGGAATTTTGCGGGCCAATGGCCAAGCAACAACGTATGGCCACGGTCACCCTCGCCGCCATTGGTTGCGCCATTGTCCCTGATGCGACTGATTGGCAGGTTCCGATGTTCGCGCTCTGGCTAATTATTGTCGGCTGTATCATCACCGTTGTTCGCCGGTTGCAACGAATCAGCGCGACGCTGCGACATCGCTGAGATGGATCCAACTGCACGCGAGAGACTGTTTGGATTTCGGCACGCGTTCGATTCGCCAGTAACGCTCTGGATCACGATCGCAGTCATCGCGGCTCTCTTAATCGCGTCCGTTATCATTTGGTTGCTGCACGCGCGCGGACGCACCAGCGATAAGTTGCACGACGAACTGGTGAAACGCGTCGTTTCCTGGGCGGTAATGACGCCATTGCTGCTCGGCCCGGTTTTGCTCGGGGCGGCATGGACAATTCTAGCCGTCGCGATTTTAAGTGTCCTTTGTTATCGCGAATTCGCCCGTGCTACCGGATTTTTCCGTTACCGCTCCCTTAGCATCGTGGTGGTGCTTGGCATCATTGCGACTACCTTCGCGATCGCGGATCATTGGTACGGATTTTTCGTCGCCATTCCGCCGCTCACTATGGTGCTGTTGGCGATGGTTGCGATTCTGCGCGATGAACCGCGCGGTTACACCCAGCGGGTTGGACTTGGGGTCCTTGGTTTCTTGTTGTTCGGACATTGCCTCGGTCATCTTGGTTACATGGCGAACGACGCCGATTTTCGTCCAATCGTGATGCTGATCATTTTGACGGTGGAATTGAATGATGTCTTTGCCTACATCACCGGCAAAACTTTTGGGCACCGCAAAATCACGCCGCAGACCAGCCCAAACAAAACGCTGGGCGGTGCGCTCGGCGCCCTGGTATTGACCACCACGCTGGTTTCGACCGTTGGCCATTTTGTTTTCGCCGGTTCGGGTGTCGATACACCGGCGAAATTGATCGGGCTGGGTTTGATCGTGAGCGTGGCCGGACAATTCGGCGATTTGATGGTGTCGTCGATCAAACGCGACATCGGGATCAAGGACATGGGAGCATCGATCCCGGGCCACGGCGGGTTGCTCGATCGTTTCGATAGTATGTTACTGGTCGCGCCCGCGGTCTTTCATTATATCGGATTTTTTCGCGGCTTCGGGGTCGATCAACCAACGCGGATTTTTACCGGCGGCGGTTAACGATGGAAGAGTGGCGCTTCGAGCCAGCGCATGATTTCGGATTAAGCGCCGAACAGCGACGGCTGAGCCTGCGCCGCGAAGTGGGATTGGAGAGTGCGATCTCCTGTTTGCTTTGGCGGTCAATCACGCGGGTTTACCTTGCCATCGCGCATCGATTGGAGATTCGTGGAAACGAAAATTTGCCGACGCGCCCGCCGTTTGTCCTGGTGGCGAACCACGCCAGTCATCTCGATGCCATCATTCTCGGTGGAATTTTGCCTTTGCGATTTGTGGGCGCGGTTTTCCCGATCGCGGCCGGCGACACATTTTTTACGAAACGGGCTTCGTCAATTTTCGCGACCGCGTTCATGAACGCATTGCCGATCTGGCGAAAAAATTGCGGCGCGCATTCCCTCGAAGATTTGCGTGAACGATTGCTGCAAGACCGCTCGGTTTACATTTTATTTCCGGAGGGAACGCGCACTCGCACCGGCGCGATGGCGACTTTCAAACCCGGGCTGGGACGGCTAGTGGCGGGAACGAACGTCCCGATCGTGCCTTGTTATTTGAATGGAACGTTTGCCGCGTTACCGGCATCGGGCACCGTGCCGCGCTGGAAAAAAATTTGCGTCACGATTGGAAAACCGTTGTCGTTTATGGAAACGACCAATGACCGCGCCGGCTGGGAATTGATTGCGGGAGCAACGGAAAATGCAGTGCGAGCGCTGGCGAATTAGGAGCATCTGCCGCTTGAGGAGAGCGGCAGCTACAACACGGCAGCCACAACGTAGGTTTTCGGTGCGCGCGGGGATCCCTCCCAGCCTTCGCATGAAGCTACGGCGCAGCAGGCGACTCCGCTCGAGATGACCGAAGAGTTTACGCGGCCAATTTTATTGCGTCTTTGTGGCCGAGAATTCTTACCGTTTGCTGGAGCTGCTCCGTCTTAAGCGGCTTTTTCAAAACCGTGATCGGTCCCTTTGCCAGAATCCGATCGAGCATTTCGCTATCGGGATAACCGGTAATGATAATGATGGGACAATCGGGTTGTTCCCGCTTGACGAAATCGTAAACGTCATCGGCCGGACCATCGGGAAGTTTGAGGTCGAGAAATACAAGATCGAATTTTTGTTTCTCCAGCGCGCCGATCGCTTCCTTGACCGTGCCAACGACGACGCGGCTAAAGCCGATTTTCTTGAGGAAGAGTTTAAACAGATTTTGCAAACTCTCGTCATCGTCGACGACAAGCACAGTGGGTTGCCCGGACTTCTCCTCCTTGAGGATATCTTTATCGAGCGCGTTTTTTTTGATTCGCCAACGACCACCGATTTGAATCGCGGGCAGCTGCCCGCGCTGCACCAGATAATAAACCGTAGGAAGCGGAATTCGGAGATATTTGGCGGTTTCCTTAACGGTAAGCAGGTTATGCATGGGTCCTATTCATCAACTTGCGCCTGCTCACGCAAGATTTATTCACGATTTAATCATTATAAAGACTAGAATTGAAGTCAAACTCTCTTTTGCCGCGGGGCCAAAATTCTTCGGGCCCGCCCGGCCAGGCAATCGGCGCCGCCCGCTTTCGCTGCTGGACAACCCAAAAGCTGCGGTGAACTATTCACATTTGCGATGAGTGTCCTTTTTTTTAAGCGGTTCCTGAAACGGCCGTTACAAATCGCCTCGATCATGCCCAGCTCGCGGGCGCTGGTCGAGCGAGTGGCGAGCAAAATCGATTTTGGTCGAGCGCGCGTGATCGCTGAGTACGGGCCGGGTGAAGGAGTGCATTCGCGTGCCCTGGCGCAACGGATGCGACCGAATGCACAGTTACTTTTGTTTGAGCTTGATCCGCACTTTTCGCGCGACCTGGCCCGACAATTCGCGGGCGACCCGCGCGTCCGAGTGATCAACGCCAACGCCGCGACCGTTCGTTCGGAACTGACGCAACGAGGTATCGCCTATTGCGATTACATTATCTCAGGAATTCCCTTCAGTATTTTGGAGATCGAAAAGAAACGCAATCTCCTGCGGCAAACACATGATGCTCTCGCCCCGGGCGGCGCGTTCATCATTTATCAAGTGACAAACGAACTGCGCCAGCACGCGACCGATTTTGCTCCTGAGTCCGAGTCCGAATATTTCCTGCAAAATATTCCGCCAATGTTCATCACCGTTTTCCGTAAAGCGGGCGAGCTTAATGGAAATGGCGCGATCGATCCTGCCGAATCGCGGTTTTCCTCGAACTACGCGCGATGAAAAGCGTAGATACGCGCATCGAAAAAGATTCGATGGGCGAGATGGCCGTGCCGAAAGACGCCCTTTATGGCGCGTCGACCCAGCGTGCAGTCTTGAATTTTCCGGTGAGCGGTTATCGATTCAACCGCCCCTTCATTCGTGCGCTCGGCTTGATCAAATGGGGCGCGGCCCAGGCCAATCACGATCTTGGTCTACTCGACGCCCATCGTTCCGCCCTCATCGTGCAGGCGGCGGAAGAGGTGATCGAGGGCAAACTCGACCAGCATTTCCCGCTCGACATTTTTCAGACTGGGTCCGGCACAAGCACAAACACGAACGCAAATGAGGTAATCGCCAATCGTTGCGCGCAACTGGCCGGCAAGCCGATCGGTTCGCGCGAGCCGGTCCACCCGAACGATCATGTCAACATGGGGCAGTCGAGTAACGACGTCATTCCGTCGGCGATTCACGTGAGCGCGGCGGAACAATTGCAAGACTGTTTGCTGCCGGCGCTGGAAAAATTAAGGAGTGCGCTTTCGGGCAAGGCGAAAGAATTTCACCACATCATCAAGATCGGCCGCACCCATCTGATGGACGCCACGCCGGTGCGGCTGGGCCAGGAATTCGCTGGTTACGCCCAGCAGGTGGCATATGGAAAAACGCGCGCCGAAAAAGCGATCGAGGTTTTGCGCGAGCTCGCGCTCGGCGGGACGGCAGTGGGCACGGGACTGAATCGGCATCCGGATTTTCCGGCGAAGGTGATGCGGCATTTGCATCAGCGCACCGGGATCGAATTTTTCGAAGCACGCGATCATTTCGAAGCACAAGGCGGCAAGGACGCCGTAGTGGAAGCGAGCGGTCAGTTAAAAACGATTGCCACCAGTCTATTCAAGATCGCCAACGACATTCGTTGGCTCGGCAGCGGGCCCCGCTGCGGTATTAGCGAAATTCGATTACCGGCGACGCAACCGGGCAGCTCGATCATGCCCGGGAAAGTGAACCCGGTCTTGTGCGAATCGATGATGATGGTGTGTGCGCAGGTTTTTGGAAATGACGCTGTCGTCACCTGGGCGGGTGCGAATGGAAATTTCGAGCTGAACGTGATGATGCCAGTGATGGCGCACAACATTCTGGAATCGATCCGGCTGCTCGGAAACGCGGCCGACGCTTTCACCGAAAAATGTGTGGTGGGGATTGAAGCGAACGAAGAACGTTGTCGCGAACTGGTCGAGCTCTCGATGGCGATGGTGACGAGTCTGGCGCCGAAGATCGGCTACGATCGCGCAGCCGAGATCGCCAAGGAAAGCGCGCGAACCGGCAAAACGGTGCGAGAAATTTGCCGGGAGAAAAAGGTGCTGGGGGAAAACGAACTTGAGGGCACACTCGATCCGGTGGCGATGACGCAACCGGGCGGGACCGGATCTGGCGGCGGCTAAAAAATGCGCGCGGGTTTGTGCTTGGCCGGCGTGATCGTTAGCCTGCTGACGATCTCATTGTTCGCCGCGGAGAAACCGATTGATGTTTCGGCGATCATTCCGAAAGCGGAGGCCGAGAAAATTCTGGGCGAGCCAGTGCGAAAGCCCAGTCCGCTGAATGTCAATGGCAAGGACGGCTATTATTCGAAATGCAATTACTACGGCACGAAATCCGTCCGCTCGCTTCTGTTGCGGGTTCGCCAGGCAACTGAAGGCAGTGTCGATGCATTAACCGAATTTGATCAGATCGCGTCCAGTGGCGGGAAAATGAAAGTGATCGAGGGCCTGGGCGACAAAGCGGGCATGTTCAATGGCGCGCCAGAGAATGGATTACCCCCTAACGTGATCATGCTTTACGTCGTCAAGGGAAGGTCATTCATCACCATCGGCATTGGCGGAATGGCAGATGAAGTCGCAGCGCTGGAAAAAGCGAAACAAGTCGCGGAGAAAATTCTGGCGCAATTGTAGGTGGTAGCCGCGGAGTACTCGGATGACCATCGATAAGAGGAGCCTCGAAAGGCTCAGTGGCTCGACGGAGTCTCGCCCTACTAACGCGTCCTCGCCTAGATTTCACTGGTAGGGCAACGCGCTGCGGAGCCGCAACGAAGCTCGATGGTTGTGTCCAACGCCCACGGGTTTAACGTCTCAGCGTCATGGTAGCGAACGTTCACGGCCCGCAGTTTTCCGGCGGCGCCAACATCGCGATCAAATGCCCGGCCCACACGTACGAACAGACGGTTGCCTTTTATCGCGACACCCTGGCATTGCCTTTGATTGAAGAGGAAGCGGACGGTTGCATATTCCAGTTCGGGCCGAACCGGCTCTGGATCGATCTGGTTCCGAACCTGAGCCAACCTGATGTCTGGCTCGAATTGGAAACGAATGACACTGAAGCGGCTGCATCATTTTTGAAAGTGAACGGCATCCCGCGCCGCGACGAAGTAGAGCAATTACGCGAGGATTTTGACGGCTTCTTCATCTCCGCGCCCAACGGCGTCATCCATCTTGTAATCGGTCACGAGGAGGCGTGACGGCGAGGCTGGAGGGACGACCGCCCTGTCGTCCCAAGAAGATTGGGACCCGACAGAGCACGTCCCTCCATCAGATATGGCGTCCAAAGATCGTTAGGTCTCTGGGCGTTTCGTCAACGCGGGCGACGCCAGGGAGAAGGCCCCAGCGCTCAAAGCCGGCGGCGAAAAGCGCGATGCTCGGCTGGTTGTGGCCAAAAATTAATCCGACAAGCGAGTGAATTCCCAGTTGCGGGCCGTGCGCGATCGCTTCCTGCAACAGTCTCTTGCCAACGCCGCGGCGCTGCCGCACGTCCGGGTACAGCATCGATTCGCGTTTACCGAGTCTGCGCAATCGGCGATAGATCGGTTGATGGCGGTAATTCATCAGCGCTTCGGTAAGCGAAAGGCTCTCGTGATAAAGTGCCGTAGTACTCATTCTATGGCGCGTGCCGATCTATAATTTGGTTCCGCGCCAGCGACCAATCCAGGTGCTCCAGCCATAGAACCCGAGCGGCTCCAGCAGGCCGGATGCAGCTAACGCCTCCACATCAGCGCGCGCTGCTGCAATTTTCTCACCCGGACCGTAGTAGTCATCGATGACCATCCAGCAGTCCGCCGCGAGTTTGTCGCGATAGCAGTCGATGTCGCGCCCTTTGGCCGCGTCGGCATCTAGGATGAGCAAACCAATCTCCTCGCGACCGAGCTTTTGATTCACGGCCGCGACTGTCGCCGGATCGCCCGAGCGGCCCGCAATTAGTGTAACCAGATCAGCAACGCGCGCCCTTGCGAGATTGCGCTTCAGGTCGCGCAGAATGTTGCCCGTGCCCAGATGCTCGTGTTCCAAAATCCCGCCTTGTTCGACTGTAATCAGTGTTTTCCGTTTGCCGGACTCGCGAATGCCGCGCGCGGCAGCGATTGTCGCTCCGCCGAGACAAGCGCCAATCTCCAGAATCTGTCCCGAACATATCGTTGCGAAATGATAGATGAGGATGAGCACATCGAGATGGAGCATCGAGTATCGTTTCCGAATTTTGTCGAGCTCGCCGTGGACGGGCTGCTGTCGGTACTGCATGAGCGTGTGCATCAACTCGAAGACGTCATGTAACTGCGCATCCGGCCTCATGACTATGGCGCCAGGACGGTGCGTATCGTGATGCCGGCCCATAATAACGAGATCGCGCTCGACGTTATCTGCGCGGGCAACACGGGGAAGAGATCCCCAGCGGGCGAACCCCAACCGCTCGAACAATCGCACACTCGCTGCATTGTCTGCGAAGATCAGCCCCACCATTGCCCTGATGCCGAGGTGCGAGGCATGCGTGATGGCGTGTTCAAGCAATCGTCGAGCGACACCGCGCCGTTGAAAGTTTTCATCAACGTACACGCTCAGCTCGACCGTGGCACGATAAGCGCAACGCGGCAGAAATGGTTTGCAACTGAGCCAACCAGCCACGTGCCCCTCGATTTCCGCGACCCAAAGCGGAAAACCACTGCGTAACCAGGCGCCGCAATGATCGATTGTGACGGGTTCGAGTTGCGCGGTCGCGTTTCGCCTCGCGATCGCCGCATTGTAAATCTGGGTAATTGCGGCAAGATCAACGTCTCCTGCGTCGCGCACGCGAATGTCGGAAGCGACGGTTTCGGAAACCCCATCCCAAATTCGGCAACATCGCTCCTCAAGCATTCGCGGGATCACCTTTTTTGATCGTAAAGCCGATGTACCCCCAGCGGCCCCATTCTTCATGCTCACTGCGCGATCGATCCAAGAGACCGGTTTTTTTGTCATGGGCGTATCTCTCGGTCACGAACTTTGCAAACGCAGCGTTCATGTGCACGTCGTGCGAAACGAGTAGCCCGCCGTTGCTGAGCCGGCGCCAGAATTCACGAAATTCCCACCGCATGTGCCAATAGGTGTGCCCGCTGTCGTGCAGGAACATGTCGATTTTGGCCGGTAATTTTTCGGTGCGCACAATGTCTTCTACTCTTCCACGCAGCGGCACTAGCGAGTGACGCAGGTCATCAGGGACCAGGGCCCAGTGTTCGCAATTTTCGTCTGATTCGATGCTGTAAAGCCTGGCGTTGACCATGTTTGCATCTGCGAGCGCTTTCAGAATGAATGTCGCCGATAAACCGACGAAGCCACCCGTTTCCACAATCACGCTCGGTCGATGCCAGCGGGTTAGCGCGTAGAGTGTGGCGCAATCGAGCGCTGCCATCAGTCCGTGGCTGCCGTGCGCCGTGCGTCTGCGCATCACTTCAGCCATGAAATCGCTGGTCCGCATTTCGGCCGCGAAGCTGGCCACGTCATCCCAAACATCATATAACGGCAGTGGCCACGACTCGAGCGGCGGCGTTCCTTTGCCGCGAGGGGACCAGATACGTGAAAGCAAATGTCTTTGGCTCACGGGAATTGCGACCTGAACGTTCGCTGCCGCTTTCGTGGAAGCGAATCTTTTATTTGGCGCGCGCAGTATAGGCCTGCAGTTTGTGCGCCCGGCTTTTTAACCCGCTTTCAGCACCCTGGTAGTTTCAGCGTCGGCTTCGAGTTCGAATTTGCTCACTGCAGGCTTCGACCACCGCTACAGAAGAGCACGTCCTCGAAGCTTGGCTGGAAATCATCGCGCGATGTTTCGCCGATGTGAAACCGTGGACTGATGGCGTTTTGCAGAGCGCAAAATATTTCCAGATCGGCGCGACTATTGTGCTGCAGTTGGGTACGAACCACCCCAGCAGCGAGCTCGGGCGTATTGCAGTCGCGCGAAAGATGGCCGAGAACGACGCGCTCAATTTTTCCCGGCAACAATTGTTCGATTACGCTAGCCGCCGCCGGATTGGAAAGATGACCGTGGCGCGACATGATCCGTTGCTTCACCGGCCAGGGCCGATGCGGATCGCTCTGCAAAAGCTTTTCGTCGTGGTTGGTTTCGATGACCAGGGTGTGTACTTGGCGCAGCCGTTCGATTAACATTTTGGTGGGATAGCCGAGATCGGTGATGAAACCGAGCCCGCGATTGCCGGCGTGGAAAGCATAGCCGACCGGCTCGACGGCATCGTGTGGGACGGGAAAACTTTGGACCAAAATATCGCAGATAGTGAATTCGGTACCGGTGCGAAAAATTCGCCAGTTTTTGTGCTCGCCCAGCCCGAAGCAACGAATGGCCTCGGCCGTTTGCGCGTTGCAATAAATCGGAAAGGCAAATTTCCGGCAAAGCACCTCCAACCCGCAAACGTGATCGCCATGCTCATGAGTGAGAAGCAATCCATCGAGTTGTTCGGGGGCGACGCCGCATTGCTCAAGCCGGACGACGATCTGGCGCGCGCTCAGTCCGCCATCGATCAAAATCCGGCAGTGATCGGTGGAAACGAGAGCGCTATTCCCGGCGCTGCCGCTGCCGAGCATGGTCAAGCTGAACACGGCTGATGTTTAACGGAATGGAATCGTGTTCACAAATGGAAACAGCAAAAAACTGGAGTGGTGGAGCAATGGAGTGCTGGAGTATTGATTTTTTACATCACTCCAACACTCCACTGCTCCATTCCGGCACTCACGTCTTCGATAGCCCGGTCCGGGCGCAATGGAGAATGATGCGGGCGAATGGAGTCGGAATGAATAGTTTCGCGTTTTCCTGCTCTTCGTAGCGATCAACGTTCTTTCGGCCGTCCCTCGTCCGGACGCGTTGATACATCTGCGTCTCGATCAGGATGACGTTGCCTTGCCGCTTTGATATTGCTTGCACCCGCACGGTATCGCTGGCCCGCATTCGTGCGTTAATGAAATTATAAGTGCTCCAGGTAGCCGCTGCGAGGGCCGCCGCAGATTTCCAGCGGCCTTTCGGATCTTCGTCAACAAGCTGAATGGCGACGACCTTATTGGCGGTGTCGGTCAGCAGATACAAGCGATTAAAGTGTCCTTCGAAGGCACCGTCATAGCCTATGTAGTACATCGAGTTTTTTGGAAAACCTGGCGTCGCCACCGGTACTCTTGAGGAAACGCTGTGCGCGAGACTGAGAACGGTGGCAGCTTGTTCAGAATCCATCAGATAGGTGACGCCGTTGTAGATTTTTGTGCCGACGCCACTCAGATCGACCCCTTCACTACAGTGGGGCGACAAAAGGCATGCGGGAGTCGTAGCCTGGCTGGAGCGAAACTTGTAATTGTGTGCCAGGCGTTGTGGAACGAACCGCAGCAGGCTTGGTTGGAACAATCGGCGGAGTCTCGGAAGCAGCATCCGGCAGCTCGGCCGTAGAGCCCTCAAACCGAGCGGCACCGATGGGGATGGTCTGCAATTCGCCCATATAATTTACGCGGACGGAAGTAGTATCGCTCGAGACGACCGGAAGTTTCATTCCCGCCGGCAAAACGGTTTCGCCATAAGCGATCTTTACCTTCACCGGCTGGGTCAACACCACGAAGCGGGGGGAGGACGGAGATGTTGAAGGGTTAGGAACCTGAACTGGGGGTGGTGCAGCAGCGATTGAATTTCCGCTCAGGCCAAATACGGCGCCAGTAGCGGTCAACAGCAATGTTTTCCGCAACCTGCCGAGCATGATCGAACTGAGCATGCGCGATGTTTAGCGAAACGGGATTGCGTGCACAAATAGAAACGCGGTTGCAAAAGGCGTAAGGCATCCCGAGCGCAGCCGAGGGATCCAGCTGCGAAACCTTAAAGGTAACTTCAACGGGATCCCTCGACCTGGCTCGGGATGACCCTTGAAATCAGGTCCGCTCCATCAGCGCGAAAATGTGCGCTTTTTTGGCGGAATAATCCAGGGACCGAAATTTGCGGATTTCATCAAGACGCCGGACACCGTTGAGGGTATCGAGATACTGGGTGTAGCTGACGGCCAGCTCGCAAGTTTCGAGATAGCGGCCACGCAAATTTTCATCGCGGAAGGCATCGGGACATTGCCGGCTGAAAAGATGAAAACGCAACCAGCGGCGATCGGTGCGGGAAACGCGCTGGGTTTTGCGAAAGAAAGCGACGAACAAGAGGAGGACGAGATAAGTATCGACCTGCGCCTGGAGCTCCAGATCGCGGGCAAATTCTTCCGAGGCGATCCGGCGCTGGCCGTTCTTAAACTGAAGCGCGGCGTGGAGGGCGTGATTCAATTCCTCAACGAAAACGATTAGGGAGCGAATATTGGAATCGCTCAGGCCGCTCCGGGGATCGTGACGTTCGAGTTGATCAATGAGCCAGCGCGAATAATAGATCCCGACGTAGAGCTGATCGCCGGCGTGGCGGAGGAAAGTGCGCGCGATTTCGTTCAGTTCGCGGGCCGAGGCGCCAGCCAGTTTGCTGAGATGAACGGAACGGGCCCGATCAATGATGCAATCTTCGAGATTAATGCCGACCTGTGCGTAGGTGCGCTCGAGCAAGCGCTGGATTTGGCTGAAGAGCGTTTCGTTCATACCAACGATGGCCGGTCGCCTTCATCCAAATTGAGCAAACGATCGGCCAGTTGATTAAGCGCGAGACGGACATCACGAAAACGATCGGCGAGCTCGGCATAAACCTCGTCAAGCTCGCAGCGCCTAGCGGTCGCGTGAGAGGCAACGAGGTGATAATTGCGTCGGCCAATATTTTCATAAAAGCCGATGTCAGGGGCGCCGCGCAGACTGCGCCGCTGGGTGTTCTCATGAAAAATTCCGCTGACAAAGAGCGAATAATTACCGACGTGCGCACGCAACAAAAACGCTTCATCCGGTGTCGCGCGGGAAAGCGCGATTAACATATCGGAGAGATACTGGCGCGACGATTCGCCGGCATCCGCTTGGGGCCCACGCAAGAGGTGGGCGCGGGAAAAATTCTCGAGGAGGGAACCGACATAATCGCACAGTTTGCGATCGCGGATTCCGGCGTCCCGCAAAACATATCGCGCCAAAACATAGAAGTAGAATTGGGAGGAGATCCGGAGCTGGCTGTCATTGCACAGAATCGCCTCCACCAGGCGCGGCGAATCGATAACGCAATCGCGGGTCTCGGAATCGGCCAGCAGATCGACCAGGGAGACGGATTCGGATTGGGAGCGTGCCAGGGTGCGCACGACAAAATCGAAATCTGCTGCGGTAAACCGCGCACGACAATTCGCCTGAATCATCGAGAACCCATTATAAGCAATGGAGGTGCCAAAAGACAAGATGCTTCGGCACGAAGTGACCTGGCCGCCCTGTCACAGGAGTTTGGTGAAAAGGTCAAGCCTATGCTCAAAGGGGATGAGGCCGAGGTTACTTGACGCTCCGGGAGCAGGAGCTGTTAGGGGGAGGAATCAATCTCTGCCGATTCTTATTGTTCGACCTTAATATGACCCAACGAAACCGGGGCGGACAATAAGGTTGAGTCGCCGCCACCACCACTCGTAGTTTCGAACCAGGCGCGCTTGCTGTTATCGACAAAAAGAGCTTCGAGAGAGTAATCGCCGGGTGGCAAGCGTTCCGTTGTCACGACGCGCCAATGCTCCGTGTAAATTCCTTCAGTCGCCTCAGGAGCGCATAAACCTTTCACTAAAAGCGCGACTTTCGCTTTTTCATCGCGCGATAACCTGAGAAGCATCCACGGAAAAATGTCGCGCTCGCCTTGGAATTTCCAGCGCAAGCGAACTTCCAGCGGCTGGGATCGAGAGACGACCTCGCCTGTGGTTCCGATACTCAGAAGTCGGGTCGCACCGATTGAAAAAACGCCCGACTCGCCATCGGCCGATGAAGATTGTTCAGCGGTAACAGGCGTTCTTCGGCTCCCCAAATTCCGCAA